>OFGI01000300.1_pt1 | contig 43340 bp, 35 predicted proteins | sample 1521751 | NCBI WGS metagenome assembly OFGI01 (sample SAMEA3504115, study PRJEB24116) | mouse gut metagenome | biome: mouse gut; feature: mouse-associated habitat; material: faeces | place: Denmark | collected 2011
CCTGCGGAACAATCCGCAGGGGCGATTTTCCGTATCGTTCGGTCGCTGGGTATCGTGCGCCGGCCGTCGTCCGTTAGCGGTGGGGACCCATGGGCGGACGTCCTCCGAACGGACGCGGTGCCTTGATATCCATGCCGTTGTAGTCGCTGATGTCTTTCGAGGCGTTCTTGTTGAAGTGGCGCAGATTGTATGTGAACTGCACGGTAAAGTATCGTCCTATGACGCTGTTCCATGCGTTCTGCGTAAAGCCGCTGCCCGACGTGCGCGAGAATGCCGTGTTCTGGTCGAGCAGGTCGTTGACGCCTATCATCACCTCGCCGCGCTGGTTCTTGAAAATCTTCTTTCCGAGGTAGGCGTTGCAGAGCAGATAGCTCTCGTTGTAGTCGTTAGTAAAGCCTACGAACTGGTTGTATGTAGCCGCGAGCGTCAGCGTCAGTCCCTTCCAGAATACCCATTTCAGATTACCCGAAGCCGTGTGGCTGAAATAGCGGTTCTTGCCCGACGATGCTGCCAGCGAGTTGCGCGTGTCGTTGTAGGTGCCGCTCCATTGCAGCGTGAAGTCGAGATTCTCCGAGATGTTGCTGCCCAGCGATACCATGGCGTCGTAGCCCATGTTGCTGGCGTTGTTGATCTGGTCGTCGATAAGCGACGGCGTGCGCGTATAGCTCAGACCGGCCATAAGGTTGAGGTTGCACTTGATCGGGTTTATGGGGAATCCGTAGCTCAGGTGCGTGCGCAGCGAGCGGTAGCCGTCGAGATTGGCATAGGTCACGTACTGCAACGGGCGGTACTGGGTGGTGGTGCCGTCGCCGTTGTCGACCTCGATATCCTTGTTGTAGTATATCGACGATCCTATGTAGTCCTGCGTGAACTGCGACGAGAACATCCACATGAACGTGCGTCCCTTCTCGACGTTGGAGCGTACATAGTGGAAGTTGATGCGGTGCGTATAAGCTGGGTTCAGATCGGGGTTACCCTTCGATATGTACTGTGCGTTCGAGACGTCGTATATGTCCTGCAAGTTGCCGACCGAGGGGTTCTCGGTGCTCGACATTACGAACAGACGTATCGTGTTCTCCTTGTTTATGGCGATGTTGCCCATGAGGAAATAGGTAAAGTCGTTGTAGTTGCGCTTGATGTCGAAGCCCCTCACTCCGCCGTCGAGCGTCGAATACTGGTAGTAGACATTGGCCACGACCGTATTGCGGTTCTTGGCGTAGCGGAAGCCGGGGCCTACGCGGTGCGTGATGTAGCGGCTGTCGGTGGTGCGCGACAGCGATGCGTCGGGCAGAAGACCCTCGGTCGAGTAGTCGTCGCCGGTTATGTAGGCCGTCTTCTCGATGTTCTGGTCGCTCATCGAGGCGCGGTATTGCAGGCTCAGCTGCGACGACTTGGAGATAGGTTCGGTATATGTGAACGAACCTTCGAGTCTGAGCGACGATGTGGGCGCCGACTGCGATACGTAACGCAGTACGGGGTAGTAGTCGCCCGTCGAGGGGTCGATAGCCGTGTCGAGCGTCGAGTAGCTGTCGGTGTGGCTGCGCGAGGTATTGCGCCAGTTGACGAAGCCGTCGACGGTAATCGTGCGTCCCGCCTTGCCCAGCTTGGCGCGGTACGAGAGGAACTCGCGGAGGTTCATCGCCGCCGACTCGGCTATGCTGCCGCTGCGGATGATGTTGTAGCCGCTCTCGCCCCACTGCACGCCTTCGGTGCTGCTCGTGGGGTCGTTGCTCTGGTAGCTGAATCCCGTGCGCGACATGAGAGACTGGTTCTCCGATATGCGCCAGTCGAGACGCAGGTTGAGGCGGTGGTTGTTGTTGAGCGTGCGCGAATAGCCCTCCTGCTCCAACGTATCTATGGGCGACGGCTCCTCGTACCACTTCTCGATACGGTTGATGTTCTTGGTGTTGGTGCGGTTGAAGAAGTAGCTGCCTGTCAGCTTTACCTTGTCCTTCTCGCCCCATGCGTCGGAGTAGTTGACGCCGAGCGAGCCGACATTGGCCACGCCGCTCTGCGGGCGCACCATGTACTGTCCCACGCCGCGTCCCATGCCGCCGCCGCGACCGCCCGTCGCGCCCGAGACGCCGAGGATATCCTCGAACGAGAAATTCTGCTGGTTGACGTTGTTCAACAGACCGATGACCGACAGACGGCTCGAATTGTTGAATATGTTGACGTTTCCGCCGGCTATGTACTTATGGTGCGAGGCCACCTCGTCGGTCGAGGGCTGGTAGCCGTATCCGGCATATACCTTACCGAACTGTCCCTTGCGCATATCGCTGTGCGTGATGATGTTTATGGCCTTGTATCCCTCGCCGTCGTCCATGCCAGAAAATTCGGCGTTGTCCGAGAGCTTGTTGAATACCTCGATCTTGTCTACCGACTGTGCCGGCAGCGAGTTGATCGCCGTCGAGACATCCTCGCCGAAGAACTCCTTGCCGTCGACGAATATCTTCTTGACCTCCTCGCCCTGCGCCTCGACCGTGCCGTTGGTTATGGTAATGCCGGGCATCTTCTTCAACAGACCCTCGACGTCGGCGTCGGCCGATACCTTGAATGCGGCGGCGTTGTAGCTTACCGTGTCGCCGTTCTGCGATGTGCGCAGCGCCTGTACCTCCTTCACGACGGCATCGATGCGCGTGGCCTCGACGGCGAGCATGATCTGTCCCATATCGGTCGTACCCTTGCCCACCTTGACCTCCGTGGCGTAGTTCTGGTATCCGATGAACGATACGGTGGCGCGGTAGGTTCCGTAGGCGACGCCTGAGATTTCGGTCTTGCCTCCGTAGCCCGATGTAGAGTGCTTGCGTCGTGCTTCGTCGGTGGTCGACACCAGCTCGACTATCGCGCCGACGACTCCCTGTTTGGTTTCGGCATCGAGTATGGTCGCCGTTACCTTGCCGCTCTGCGCCCATGACGACGCGACGGCGCATAACGCCAATAATGCCGTAAATATTTTTTTCATAGTAAAAAGGTATTTTTCCGTTTTCGGCTGCGAAGATAATGCAAATAATCGAGAGATGCCCGGTGCGGTCGGCGAAACGACAAAAAACGGGTGTCAGCCACCGCTTTCACCCGTTTCGATGCTGCCTGCCGCCGTCGAAGCCGTTCGACGATCGGTCATATGCTTCGGTCAGTTGCCGGCGCTGCGCTGGCATGCACGGCTATCGCCGCCGTTATTGTTTGCGCACTTGCCTTTTGCCTGCTTGCATCCCATAGGTCTGCCCTTGCAGGGTGCCGCGTCGTGCCTTTTACGGCGCATCTGCTCTTTGCGCTGCTGCTCGGCTGCCTGCCACTTGGCATACTGCTCCGACGTAAGAATCTCGCGCAGTTTGTGATCGTATTTGTCGGCATGCTTCTGCATGTCGGCCATGCGGTCGCGCTCCTTTTCGCGTCTCCTTTCGTAGATCTTTCGCTGCGATTCGGCCAGTTTGAGATTGGCCTCGTAGAGCCTCTCGCGCTGCTCGGCGCTGAGCGAGAGGTCGCCCGCCTGACGGTCGGTCATGCGCTGTGCTCGCTGCTCGACGCTCTGGGTGCGTCGCTCGTGGCGATTCTCTGCGGTTTGCTGCTGCGCCGTCGCACTTTGCGACATCATTGCAATAACGCTTGCTGCGATCAATAATCCTCTTTTCATAATCTTTCAATATTAATTAATGTTTCCTGTCGGTCATTATTCCTTGTCGCTTTATACAAAGGTAGAGCCATTTAGATGATTCGGGACGGCAGATGCCGCAGAACGACATAATGCGGGCGCGAACCGACCTTTTCGTGGGGCGAATGCCGCGGCCGTGCGTATCTCGCGTAATACGGTCATGACGAAAGATAGGGTTGTGCGAGGACGGGCCGCGGTACGGCCGCGCGATAATTTATTGTAAATATCATCTGCTTCGCTAAACACACTTGCGTTCGGCAAAAGCCGTCGAATATCTTTCGATCTATACTTCGGCATATCTCAAACGAGCTGGGCTCTGTTTTCGGCGTAACGAAAACGTCGCTGTCACGCCCCCCCCCTTTCTGCCATTCGTCATAGCCTGAACAAGTCGGCTTTGCGTTCGGTTTAAGGAAAATGTTCCACATCCGGGTGCCGTTTCTGCATCTCGTCATAACCTGAACAGGTCGGCTTGCGTTCGGTTTAAGGAAAATGTTCCGCATGCTGGTGCCGTTTCTTCACTTAGTTATAGTCCGAATGATTGCGGCTTTGGCTCGGTTGATAGAAACGATTCGCCCCTACCGCAACACGGCAGGGGCGATTCTTCTTAGTCTTTCGGATGAGACGCTTCCCGTACTCTTCCGTTATGTTATGTCGGTCGGTAGGGTTTCAGCCTTACGCCTCCCCCCCCCATGCCGGGAATTACATTACGCGGTTGTCGCGCAGGTCTTTGATCTCGGCCTTCTCCGTCAGAGCGTATGCCGATGCCTGACGCATCATGGCCTCGCGCTGCGTGTTGAGCGGAATGCGCTCCTTGTCGAGAGTCTCGGCATCGGCAGCCTCGTCGCCCTCGATCGAGTCGACGACGAATATGTAGGCCGCGTTGTTACCCTTGACAGGCTGCGACAGCGCGCCTGCGGTGCGGGTCGCTGCGATAGCGCCGATAAGACGCGCCTCGCCGTCGCCGCCCTCCAACAGCATGTCGCTGAACTTCACGCCGTCGAACGATTTGACCTCGACATCGTATGCGGCCTCGGCGGCCTCGAACGACGAGAGGTTGGCTGCTATCTGTGCGAACTTCTTGTCGCGCAGTACGTCGCGGCGGCACTGCATGTCGTTGCGGGGAGTATACTCGTCGTTGTCGACGGCCGTAACCATAGCGACGATGATGTTGCTGCCGGTGTTGAACAGCTTGGATTCGCCTACGTTGGCTCCGTAAGCCCATACGGCTACGTTGCGCGAGTTATCCACGCCGCGTATGCCGCGCTCGCCGGTCTGGTAGTTGCGGTCAGAACGGCTTATGACGGCCATGCGGGGGATAAGCGCCATTTCGTCGGCAGCGTTCTGGAACGCCTCGGCCGAGCCGCGCGACTTGTTGTCGAAAGTCGAGGCGCGACGCGATACGGCGTCGACGGTGGCGTCGCTGGGCTTGATCTGCTTGACGATCTGAGCCACCTGCACGAACTGCGTTTTGTCGCCTGCTTCGACGACCTTGGCCACGAGCACCTTGCCCGATTCGTTGAATGTGATTATGTCGCCGGCCTTAGCGTCGATGAACGACTTGGCGCGGTACTCGTCCATGCCGTTGAAGTCGACCTGTTCGTCGAAAGTGTCTACGGCCGTCGATAGCTTCGTGAAGTCGCCGTCTACCGTCGCCAGCTCGGCTGCGATCTTGTCGGCCTGCTGCTTGTCGTCGAATACGGCATATTCCAGACGGAACGTCGAGGGAACGTCGGCCTTAGCCACGATACGGCTCATGACCCATGCGTTGTCGAGCTTCTCGGGGCCGTACATGGCGCCGCTCTTCAACGTCTCGGTCTGTGCCGCGGGTATGCGGTCGAAGGTTATGAAAGGGCTGACCTCGCCGGCGAACGAGCGGGCTACGCTCTTTGCCTGAGCCATGTCGGCTGCCGACAACTGCTCGGCCGCCTGCTTGACCTCGGCCTCGACAGAGGCCAGATCATCCTCGGTGGGGGCGATCTCGAAGAGCATATAGCGGATCGTGCGGTTGCCAAGAGAGGGGTTCTTCTGCTTGCCGGCCTCGTAGCATGCCGCCAGATCCTGCTCGCTTACCTCGATATCGGCGTCGGCGATTACCGAGTAGGGAACCTCGACGTATTTGCCGCTGAACGCAGCGCCCATGTTACGGATATTGTCGGCCACTTCGAGTTTGTTGGTATACGCGCCCAGAGCATACAGTGCACCGAACTTCTCGCCGAGCATCTGCTGCGCTATGGTCTGCTGCTCTACGTACCACGTGTTGTCGATCAGAGAGGCGATCTGCTCCTGCGGGAAGCCTGCGGCCTCGAACTGCTGTCCCCACTGTACGCCGTACATGTTGGCCACGCGGTCCATCTCGGCCTGCGTGACGACGATGCCGGCCTGTGCGCATGCCGGAGATATGTAGTTGTCGAAGACGATGGTGCGCCATGCCAAGTCGGCAGCCTGATCGGCCGAGAGATTCTTGCGCTCGTCGGCGGGTTGTTTGGCCTTGGCGTATTCGGCAGAGTATATGGTCTTGCCGGCTATCTGAGCAACGGCGAAGTCCTCGTACTGCTGCGGACCCTGGCGGTTGTTGAGCTGGTCGCCGAGTATGAACGCCAAAAGTACGACAGCGATGACGATCGAAAGCACGATGCCGTATTTGGTTCGTAGTGTGTTTAATGTTGCCATAAAAAACTTTATTTGTTTATCGTATTGTTCGAATTAGCCTTCAAAGATAGTAAATTTTTCTAAAAGAGGGTCAACCTGATACCATATAATTTCAATTCAGCCGCTTCATGCGCACCAGATCGATGCGCGACCCTGTGCGGCGCAGCACCCTGCAACGGTATCCTCCCACGGTAAACGCCTCTCCCTGAGCCGGTATGCCGTCGTGATTGTAGATTATATATCCTGCCAGAGTGTCGTACTCGTCGCTTTCGTCGATGCCCAGGCCGTAATGCTCGTTCAGGTAGTCCACTTCGAGACGGCACGAGAACACCCATTCGTGCTCCGATATCTGCTTTTCTACCATTTCGTGCACGTCATGCTCGTCCTCGATCTCGCCGAATATCTGTTCCAGAACATCTTCGAGCGATATGATGCCGGCCGTACCGCCGAACTCGTCGATGACTACGGCGATCGAGGCCTTGCGCTTCATGAAGGTCTCCAACATGGTCTGCAACGGCAGGGTCTCGGCCACGTATATGACCTTCATCAACATGTCATCGATCGATCGGGGTTTGAGGAACAGACTCTTGGAGTTGACGTAGCCCACGATGTTGTCGATGCTTTCGCGCCAGACGAATATGCGGGAGAAGTGGCTGTCGACGAAAAGCTGGGTCAGCTGCTCGATATCGGTCGATTCGATGTCGACCGCCTCGACGTCGACGCGCGGCACCATGCAGTCCCTCACGCGCAGGTCGGCGAAGTCGAGCGCATTCTGGAACAGACGTATGTCGTCCTCGTCGTCCTGCTGTACTTCTACGTTTTCGGCCTCGACCAGACCCGCCAGGTCGTCGCGGTTGAATGCCGTCTGCATGCTGCGTGCCTCGACCCGGCGGCCTCCCAGACGCAGCAGCCCGTAGGAGAGCAGCGTGGTAAGGCGAGCAATGGGGTAGAGCAGTATGTAGAATGCGAATATGACCGGCGCGAGCAGCGAGTAGTAGAAATTGGGGTTGCGCTTGAATACCGACTTGGGCAGATACTCGGCCGCGAACAGCACGATGACCGTCGAGACGACGCTGACAAGCACTACGTTCCTCAGCCCCAGCGACGCGGCCAGCAGCATCTCCATGCAGAGCGAGTAGACCACCAGCGAGATGTTGTTGCCTACCAGTATCGTCGTTATGTAGTTGCCCGGGTTGCGCGAGAAGACGTCGCTTATGTATCTGAACATCGAGCTCTGCTTGCGGTCGATCTCTTCGCGCAGGCGGTTCTTGCTCAGAAAGGCGATCTCCATGCCCGAGAAAAATGCCGAAAGGATCAGCATCGTTATTACCAACACTATGTATGTTATCATCGTTTCAGGTGTGTTTGCCGTTCTATTGTCGTGCGGGTTGCGACTCCTGCCGTGTCGGCTGCGTCATTCTGACCCGCTCGGGACGCGCCGCAGTCGAAACCGCCGCCTCGGAGCGCTGGCCTATATCGAGCCTCGTGCGCGTGTCGGTATTTGCCGGTGTGCCGATATCGCCCGGTGTGCCGGGGGACGACATCGATTCCGCCGGCTCCTTGGCCGGCTTCGCGGCCGGTTTGGCGGCCGGCTTCGAAGCAGACCGCTTCGTCGCGTCGCTCTTCTTGTCGTCGTCGCTGCCGTGCGCTTCGCGCCGTGTGCCGCTGCCGGCGGCATCGCCCTCCATTTCGAACTCCATTTCGCTCATATACTTGCGGAAATGGATGTTCTTCAACGACTCGTCGGCATCGAAGCCCACGCCGAAGTGCCAGCCGTCGCTCTGCAATACCTTGGTGTCGACGTTAGAGTATATCTGTTTGGTCTTGGCGTTCCAGAACAGCTGCTGCGTGTAGACCTCGGTGCGGCTGACGACGGTCGTGTCGCCCTCCTTGCGGTTGAACTTGTATATGACGACGTTGCCCTTGGCCTCCCAGAGTTTCTGGTTCTCGTAGTATATTGCATAGTTGGCGCGCAGCGTGGCGTCGGTCAGCGGCAGCGTATCCGATGTAAAGGTCTTGATGTCGACCCCGCGGCGAAACTCGCGGTAGGGGTTGGTCGCCATGCCGTAGCCCTCGACCAGCGGCGTTGTGAACTCGTAGGAGACGCACCCGTTCTCGGACATTATGACAGTGCGGTTTTCGCTCGACTCGGTCATAAGGGTCTCGGGGTCGTATTGTGTGTCGGACATCTTGTGCCCGCACGAGAATAGCAATGTAGCACTCCCCGCCAAGGAGAGTGCTACTGCGAGATATCGTGTTACCGGTCGCTGCGACATACTTCGAGTCGTATCGCTTTGCGAGCCGTTAGCGGTAGCGTACCGTGGTAACCTGACCTGCCGCCAGACCGCACTGTACGGTGTAGCGCGAACCGGCCGTAAGGTCGGCGAAGAAGCAGGTCTCCTGCTGCGGGAATGCGGCGCGGTAGGCGTTCATCATCTGCTGAGCGGCCTTCTGCGTCTCGGGCTCGTCTTTGAGCAGCGAGGCGGCCTGACTCATGGCGTCGTATGCAGCCCAGTAGACCGATGCTCCGCCTAACTTGTCCTCGCACGACGAAGCGGCATAGCACTGTCCGAGGATGAAGTATGCGTAACCGTTGTCGGGGTTGATGCCGCGTACCTGACGTGCAGCCTCGGCTGCCGCAGAGTAGTGCTTGTCGCCGATCTCGATAAGACCTATGCGCACGTAGAGCAGCTCCTTCTCGGCCGGGTCGGTCTCGACGGCCAGAGCCTCGCGCAGATACTTCAAAGCCTTCTCCGACTCGCCCTTGTTCTGGAATCCCTGAGCGAGGAACAATGCCGTCTCAGACGAGGGCTTGATCGTGTAGTAACGCTCGGTAATGTCGAAGAAGAAGTCGCTCGAACAGTTGGCGCGCGACATCAGAGCCACGGCCTGGCCGAGCAACTTCTCGTCGTCGGGCGTCTCGGCGAGCTTCTTCGAGAAGAGCGCTTCGAGGTTCTCGCAGCTGGCTGCGCCGCTCATGCCGAAGCTCGTCTCGAACGTATCCTTATACTGCTCGTCCTCGCCCGTAACGCCTGCGAACAGCGGCGAGAGACGCTCGTACTCGTCGAGGATGATATCGGCCGTGATGTTGTCGTCATAGCTGAAGTCCTCGCAGAGGTTCTTGTAGTAGATCGCAACGATGTCGATATTGGTCTTGCCCGTCTCGATGCCGGCGTCGATAGCCTCTTTGAGCGATGCGAGAAGCGCCGGACGATCCGACTCGCGGTAGCGGAGCATGTCGCGCGCCTTCATGTCGAGGATGTAGTCGCGGCCGTTCTTCGGGTGGTCGCCGAAGTACTTGATGCGCAGGTCGTGCAGAAGCATGATCGAGTCGATGTACATGTTCTTCTCTGCCAGGCTCTTGGCGCGAGCCGCCTTGTTCTTGTAGAGCGTCACGCCGCGGGCGAATGTCTGCTGCTGTGCCGAGGGGCAGTTGTTGAGGAGCTGTTGCAGATAGCCCGTAGCCGAGACGTAGTCCTTGCTGTCGAGCGCCTCTTTGAGGTAGTTGCTCGCGCCGAGGTTAGACTGACGCTCCTCGACCGTCTCGCCCCAGACGGCGAACTTGGGATCGTTCAGATCCAACTGCGCCATGGCTTCGGAGCCGAACATGGCCGCAGCGGCGATAAGAATTGTTGAGATCTTTTTCATGTCGTTTTATTTTTTGCTTTTACTGTTTTTTTAGGTTCCGTCTGATGCGATGCCGCTAATCGTATTTCTGGCGGACGAACCAGTAGTCCGACGTATCGGCGCTGAACAGGTTGAATCCGAGCGACAGCTTGTAGTATTTCTGGTTGACCAGTCCGATGCGTCGGGCGTCGATTGCGACCGAGTCGGGAGCTCTCATGCACCCGAATTCGAATCCGAGATTGATCGACGACGAGCCCCACAGCCTGACGGGGAATCCCAGACCGGCCGTTACGGCGAAGCAGTCGATGCGCTGTCCGGCGAATGTCTGGTAATAGTTGCCCACGCGGGCGCCTATGCGGTAGGTCATGCGGTTGAGGTAGTTGCGCGCATCCAGCATTCGCGGCGTTATGGCGAAGCCGGCCTTGATCGTGTGCGTGTCGCTGTAAGCTACGCGGATGCCCTTCGTGGCGTTCTCGGCGAAAGAGCCGTTGTCGCCGCCCCAGTTGGCATATACGTAGTCGACGCCCCATGCTATGGTTCTGTCCTGATAGTATACGCCGATACCGGCCTGATGCGGCAGCCGAAGCTCGACGGCGTCGATGCGGTCGCGTACGGGGAACGGATGCAGCTGGTTGAATATGTTGTTGGTATACACGTAGCTCGTCTTGTCGGGATTGAGCTTGCCGCCCAGATCGTATGTCGCACCGAAGGTAAGGATGCGCTTGTTGTCGAGTATGGCGTTCCACTGCACGCCGGCCTGAAACTTGAAGTTCGACACCTGATACTTGTCTACGCCCACGGTCGAGGCCACCTCGCCGCTGCCGGTAATGATGTTGACCGCCGTGGCCGAGTAGTTGCGCTCGATGTTGCCCCAGTAGTATTTGGCCGCTACGCCTATCGAGAAGTTGCGCGCCACCTCCCAGCCTATGCTGAGCTTGACTTCGGTTATGTCGCCGTCGCCGTCGTATCCGTACATGACGCGTCCCACGTCGGCCCATATGTCCTTATTATCCTCCGTATTCTTGACCTTGTAGCCGACGCTGCTGTAAGGCGCGACGCTGACGGCGCCGCCCAGTCCGCGGGCTATCGGGAATGCTATCGACAGGTTGTGGAAGTTGACTGTGTTGTATGCCGTTTTAGCCTTATACGCTGCCGCCCCGTCGGCGGTATATTTCTGCTGGTTGTTGCGGAAGTGCGTGCCGTCGACGCCGAAGTCCATGAGGAAGCTCTTCGACGGAGCCACGCTCAGTGCTGCCGGATTCAACGTATTGATCTGACCGGTGTTGCGAAGACCCAGACCCACGCCGCCCATAGACCGCATGGCGACGTTGCCCGGCGTCGACAGCTCGCCCGGCCCGTACATCGAGTAGGGCGAATAGGCGTTTATGCTGCTCGTCTGCGCCGAGGCTTCGAATCCCATAGCCGCGAGGGCCGCAGTCAGGCAAAGTATCAGTTTACTCTTTATTTGCATTGTAGTCCAAAATTCTGTTCAATCCGCAAACCACCAATTCACAGTCTGCAAATATCGCATTTTTAATTCTCTTTACAAAGCGTTTTGCGTCGCCGCCTGTAAAAATAGTGGATATTTCGCGATTTTTTTTCGAAAACGATTCGATATATCCCTCTATTTCGTTGACGATGCCTTGCATGACACCCTGCCCGACAGCAGTCGAGGTGGTGTTGCCCAGCGTCATTATCTCGTCCGTGGCCGATTCCAGTGGCAGACGCGCCGTGTAGTCGTGCAGTGCCCGGAAGCGCATATTCATGCCAGGCGATATGTTGCCGCCGCGGTATACTCCGCCCTCGACCAGATCGATCGTTATGGCTGTGCCCATGTCCACTATCAGCAGATCGCGTCCGGGGTAGAGCGTGGTCGCCCCGACGGCTGCGGCGAGGCGGTCGGCGCCGAGCGTCTCGGGCGTCAGGTAGTCGTTGCCGATCGGTACGGCAACGCGCGAGGGGACGAATCGCAGCACGAGGCCGACCGATCCTTCGAGGTGCTGCGCCAGCTCCTCCGTATCGCCTGCCGTCGAGCATATTATGGCCTTGTCGATAGCGCCGCAGCGTCCGACGAACTGGTCGAGACGGCGCATGTCGAGCCGCTCGAAGCTCTGCATCGATACTATGCGTCCCCGGTCGACGACAGCCGCTTTGGTCAGGGTATTGCCCCTATCTATTATCAGGTTCATCTATCTTGTCCGTATATCATCTCAAAGTGCCCTCAGCACTTCGACCCCCTGCGCTATGTTGCGTACCTTCCTAACGGTCATCGCAAGCCGGTTATTGTGTTGTTTGAGCACGAATCGTTCGGCGTCGGCCGTGACCTTGCGCAGAAGCCCCATGAAGGTGTCGCTCTTGTAATAGGGCGACGAGTCGTCGCCGACGAACCACACTATCATCAGCCCGTTCTTGACCTTGACGCGCTCCATGCCCAGACGCACCGCCTCGCGGCGCAGACGCACCACGTTCATCAGCTCGACCGTCGCCTCGGGCAGCGCACCGAAGCGGTCTTCGAGACGCGCGGCGAACGAGGTCAGCTGCTCCTCCGATTGCAGCGAGTCCAGCTCGCGGTACAGGCGCAGTTTCTCGGACTGCGAATGGACGTAGCTGTCGGGCAGCGAGGCCTCGACGTCGATATCGATCGTGGCGTCGTCGATGAAGCCGATGCTCTGCATGGCATCGTTCTCGGCCTGCGTCAGACCCGATACGTCGAGCCCCTCGGAGCGCAGCTCCGATATCGCCTGCTGCATGATCTTCTGGTATGTCTCGACGCCTATGTCGGCTATGAAGCCGCTCTGCTCGGCTCCCAGCAGATTGCCCGCACCGCGTATGTCGAGGTCCTGCATGGCAATGTTGAAGCCCGAGCCCAGATCGGAGAACTCCTCTATTGCCCTCAGGCGGCGGCGCGAGTCTCCGCCTAACAGCTCGTTGGGCGGGGTGATGAGATAGCAGTACGCCTTGCGGTCGGAGCGTCCGACACGGCCGCGGAGCTGGTGCAGGTCGCTCAGACCGAAATTCTGCGCGTTGTCGATGATGATCGTATTGGCGTTCGGTACGTCGATTCCGTTCTCGACGATCGTCGTGGTCAGCAGCACGTCGTACTCGCCGTAGATGAAGTCCATGACGAGGCGTTCGAGCTGCTCGGCCGGCATCCGTCCGTGTCCCACGCCGATACGCGCCTTGGGGCAGAGCCGTTGCAGCATCCCCTCGACCGACATCAGGTCGTCGACGCGGTTGTGCACGAAGTATACCTGTCCGCCGCGCGACAGCTCCTCCTCGATAGCGTCGCGTACGACCTCCTCGGAGAAGACGTGCGACTCGGTTACTATCGGCTGGCGGTTGGGCGGCGGCGTGGAGATGATCGACAGGTCGCGCGAACCCATGAGCGAGAACTGCAACGTGCGCGGTATGGGCGTGGCGGTCAGCGTCAGCGTGTCGATCGACACCGACATCTGCGTCAGCTTCTCCTTGGCCGCGACGCCGAATTTCTGCTCCTCGTCGATAATCAGCAGCCCCAGATCGTGGAATTTGACCTGCTTGCCGAGTATCTTGTGCGTACCTATTATAATATCTATCTTGCCGGCGGCGAGATCTTCGAGTATCTGCCGCGTCTGCTTGGCCGACTTGGTGCGGTTGAGATACTCGACCTTGACGGGCAGGTCGCGCAGGCGCTCCGAGAAGGAGCGGTAGTGTTGCAGTGCGAGTATGGTCGTGGGCACGAGCACCGCCGTCTGTTTGCCGTCGACAGCCGCCTTGAACGCGGCGCGTATGGCAACTTCGGTCTTGCCGAAGCCCACGTCGCCGCATACGAGACGATCCATAGGCTGCTCCGACTCCATGTCGCGCTTTACGGCCTGCGAGGCGCTCTGCTGGTCGGGCGTATCCTCCCATACGAACGACGCCTCCAACTCCTGTTGCAGGTAGCCGTCGGCCGAGAAGGCGAAGCCCTTCGATGCCTTGCGCTTGGCATATAGCGCTATAAGCTCGCGCGAGATGTCCTTTACGGCCTTCTTGGTCGCCGTCTTCAACTTCTGCCATGCGCCGCCGCCGAGCTTGTAAATCTTGGGCGGTTCGCCCTCGCCGCTCTTGTAGCGCGATATGCGGTGCAGGGCGTGCACGTTGACGAAGAGTATGTCGTTATCCTTGTAGATCAGCTTTATGGCCTCCTTGATACGTCCGTTGTCGTTGAGCTTGACAAGGCCGCCGAAGCGTCCGACGCCGTGATCTATGTGTACTACGTAGTCGCCGACCTTCAAGGCGTTGAGCTCGGCCACGGTCATCTGCTCGTCGCGCTTGATCTCGCCGCGGATGCGGTAGCGCTGGTAGCGGTCGAAGATCTGATGATCGGTGTATACGCATATTTTCAGATCGTTGTCGACGAAGCCCTCGTGCAGGACGGCGGGCAGCGTGCGGAACGCGACGTTGCGACGTCCTATCTGGTGGAAAATGTTGGTCAGTCGTTCGATCTGTATCTTGTTCTGCGACAGTATCCACGTCGTATAACCGCGCTGCGACGAGGCGATTATGTCGTCGGCCAGCATCTCGAAGTTCTTGTTGAATGCCGGCTGCGGCGACTGGCGAAATTCGATTGTCGTGTCGGCGCGGCGCTCTTTGAGATTGTCTTTCAGCGAGACTATGCACATCCTCTCCATGTCCCTCAGAAGCGCATTGCGCGAGCTGAGGTGGCGGTCTATGGTCGACGGTTCGTCGAGCTGCGAGAGCAGCTTCTTGCGTATTTCGTTGACCTTGCCCAGCGCATGATCGGCATCGGTAAACCATACCGTACCCTCCGAGACGAATGCCGCCAGCGAGATGCGCTCCTCGTCTGCATCGTCCATGTTGGGTATGATCTCCACCGTGTCGGGACGCTCTGACGACAGCTGGCTCGATATGTCGAAGCGTCGGATAGAGTCGATCTCGTCGCCGAACAGGTCTATGCGGTAGGGCTTCGACTCGGCGTATGAGAATATGTCGACTATGCCGCCGCGCACGGAGTACTGTCCGGGCTGGTAGACGAACTCGACCTTCTCGAACGACATCTCTTCGAGCCTCTCGACGATTCGTGTCTGCGCCATGCTGTCGCCTACGCTGAGGGTAAGCGTGCGCCGTGCGAGCCGCTGTCGGTCGGCGACCGTCTCGGCCAGAGCTTCGGGGTAGGTGCAGATGGCTATGTAGGGCCTTGCTGCGCCCCTTATGGCCGTCAGCGCCGCCGTGCGCTGCACCACGCCCTGCGCATCCTGCTGCGAGTAGGCTATCGAACGCTTGTAGGCCGACGGAAAGAAATATACGACACTCTCGTCGAGCAGCTGGTAGAAGTCGTTGGCCAGATAGGCGGCCGCATCGCGGTCGTCGGCTACGAAGATGTGGATGCCGCCCGCACGCACTGCCGCAGCGGCGGCATATAGCGAAAAAGCCCCGCCGACCATCTGTTTGAGATGGACGGTAGCGCCTTTTCGGTTGAGTGATTCGACTGTCGACGAGAGGTTTGCAGACCCCTCGACAAGTTGCAGCATATCGTTGAAATTTTTCGACTTTTTCTACGGCACGGCATAGTCCGAGCAAGCTTGGCCCTACGCTCGGCTTCATGAAGCCGTCCCCTGCCGGATACCTTTTTTGCGCCCCGACAAGGCGGGCAGATTCCTCTCCGCCGGGACTTGATGCAGGCCGGGGTCGCCTGCGGCTTATCCCCGGCGCAAGGCTCAGGAGATAAGCGGTGTGCCCTTCTCGTCGAGGTAGTTCACATCGATCATGCCGACGCTCTGGTCGGACGTGACCTTGATTCGGATCTTGTATCGGTACATCCAGCGGCGGCGCAGCGACCACAGCCCGTGGCATATATACGAGGCCACGTAGGGACTTACGCGCAGATTGACGTATTTCTTGTGACGTTCGCAGGCGAGCAGCTGTATCTGGTTCTCGATCTTCTTTTCGAGCAGTATGGTAGGCTCGACGCGTCCTGTGCCGTGGCACGTGGGACATACGTCGGTGGTCTCTTCGACGGCTACCGGACGCACCCTCTGGCGCGTGATCTGCATCAGTCCGAACTTCGTGAGCGGCAGTATGGTGTGCTTGGCCTTGTCGGTGGACATCATCTTGGTCATCTCCTCGTGCAGCATCTGGCGGCTCTGGGCCTTGTGCATGTCGATGAAGTCTATGATGACGATGCCGCCCATGTCGCGCAGACGCAGCTGGCGCGCTATCTCCTTGGCGGCTGCAAGGTTGACCTCCAATGCCGTCTGCTCCTGATTGTCTTCGGCCTTGGTGCGGTTGCCCGAGTTGACGTCTATCACGTGCATCGCTTCGGTGTGCTCTATGATGAGATAGGCGCCGCGGCGCAGCGAGACGTATTTCGCGAATAAGGACTTTATCTGTTTCGATACGTCGAAGTTGTCGAAAATGGGAACCTGCCCCTTGTAGAGCTTGACGAGTTTCTCCATTTTAGGCTCTATGACCTTGACGTAGTTGCGTATCTCGTTGTACATCGCCTCGTCGTCGACGGTAATCTGCGAGAAGGTGTCGTTGAGCGAGTCGCGTATGATAGTGTTGGCACGGCTCATCTCGCTCATCAACAGTGCGGGAGCCTGATTCTTGCGTATTGCGGCCAACGTCTTGTTCCACCTCTCGACCAGCGAGAGTATGTCCTGTTCGATATCGGCGTCCTTGGCATCGGCCGCAGCCGTGCGTATTATCACACCGAAGTTCTTCGGCAGCACGGCCGCCGCAGTCTTTTTAAGTCGTTTCTTCGCTTCTGTCGAACGTATCTTCTGCGATATGAAGATCTTGTTCGAGAATGGCACGAGCACTACGTTGCGTCCGGCCAGCGAAATGTCTGCCGTAAGGCGCGGTCCCTTGGTCGAGATAGCCTCCTTGGCGATCTGAACCATGACGATCTGCCCCACTTCGAGGTAGGAGCCGATCTTGCCGGTCTTGTCGATAGACTCTTCGAGCTTCATCGACTCGACCTTGACCGAGCGCTTGCCCGGCTGGTAGCTGCCGACGACGCGTTTCAGCGAGAGGAACTGGTTTCCCAGATCGAGATAGTGGATGAATGCGTCCTTTTCGTGCCCCACGTTGACGAACGCGGCGTTGAGCCCGGGCATTATCTTGCGCACCTTGCCCAGATAGATGTCCCCGACGGCGAAGCCCGTCTGGCACTGCTCCTTGTTGAGCTCGACCAGCACCTTGTCTTCGCACAGGGCGATAGAGATCTCGGTTGGATTTACATTGATAATTAATTCTCTGTTCATCGATCGATTGTTAATTCGATGCCTCGATCAAAAACAGGTAAAGCTAAGGACATACTCGCCTTAGCTTTTACCTATGATCAGCAAGATTGCCACTACTTCTTCTTATGACGATTCTTACGAAGACGCTTCTTGCGCTTGTGAGTAGCCATCTTATGACGCTTGTGCTTCTTTCCGTTTGGCATAGTTATTAATTTTTTAATATTGGGTTTGCAAATACTACTTTACCTTGCCTGCAAAACTCTTAGAGGGCTTGAATGCCGGGATATTATGCTCGGGTATGGTAATAGTTGTATTCTTTGAGATGTTGCGGGCGACTTTGGTAGCACGCTTCTTGATGATGAAGCTGCCGAAACCGCGGAGATATACGTTCTCGCCGCCGATCATAGAGTTCTTGACGTTCTCCATGAAAGCCTCCACGATGGCCTGTACCTGTACCTTCTCTACGCCGGTAGATTTTGCAATCTCATTTACGATGTCTGCCTTTGTCATAGCTATAACTTGGTTTAATAATAGTAATTAATTGTTTTTCTGTCCTTTATCGATATCTCGATTGTAACTCGTTCATCGGTCTCTCCGCTCGTCGTGCGATTCTGCGGCCTGTCGTGAGGCCGGATGCGCCGGGTGTTCGTTATATCGGTTTGCAAATATACGCCTATTTAGTATAATTTGCAACAAAAAGATAATTTTTCGTATTAATTCGTCAGTCGCAAAACACTGTGATGCAAATATAATGCAAAAAACGAAAGCTCGCTTAAAATCTGTTCAACGCTTCGGCCAAACCGTCGACCGCCTGGTCGAGCCCTTTCTTGATTTTTCCGCCTATCATCATGCGCATCATCATGTTAAGGTCGGCATGCAGCACCAGACGTATTCGGGTGTCGTCGGCGTCGACTTCGTGCAGCTGGATCCAGAAGGCGAAGTCGATCGGCACGCCTCCCTGATCGCCTATGATCTTCACGTGTTTGGGCTCGACCCTCTCCTCTATGCGCAGTCGGACGTCGAATCCCTTGACGCGGAACGAACAGCTGTCGGCGTCGGCCTGCCAGCCCTCCACCTTGTCCTGCAAGGCCGGCGTGAGCATGTCGAGGCGCGAAAGCAGCGGAAATATCTGTCTTGCCGAATGGCGTATCTGTCTCTGTTGCGATTCGTATTTTTCCATTATCGTTAAATTAGTGTGCGAATATAGCTAAAATTTCGTAACGGCCGACGGCTCAGCGTGCGATCCACTGCATCATGATATCGTCGCGATAGCCCTCTGGCGTAAGGATCCAGTCGCGGCGGCGGCCGCAGATCTCGAACCCTGCCTTGCCGAACAGCGCAAGGCTCGCCCGGTTGTCCTCGCTCGCCGAGCACCATATCTGGTGTACGCCGAGCGTGTCGCGGCCGTATCTCTTGACGGCCTCGACGGCCGATGCCGCGTAGCCCTGCCGGCGGTCGGAGCGGTCGTATATGAGTATGCCGATGCCGAAACGGCGCATCTGCGGGTCGAAGTCGAAAATGTCGAGCGCACCTACGCTCCGACCGTCAGGAGCCTCTATTATCAGTCGCAGCTGCCGGGTGGCATAGATGTCGAAGCGCTGCTCCTCGACGAAGCGTTGCAGCCTCTCGCGCGAGAAGGGCTCCGTCGTGCCGCTCACGCGCCACACATCCGGATCGTTCTCCCAGATATACATCGAATCGACGTCGGCCGGCTCGACGGCCCTGAGGCGGCATTTGTCGGCTTGGAGCATCATCTCTTTACAGCCCGATAACCTTGTTGCGGATCAGCATCGCCACGCCCCATGCGTTGGCGCTCTCGTTCATCTTCGACACGCGGAACTTGGTATCCTTGTATACGAGGTTGAGCGAGTATTTGTTGGTCGACGATTTCAGCGGCAACATGAGATATTCGCCTGCTGCGGCGAGGTTGCCGCCTACGATTACCGTCTCAGGGTTGAACGTATTGATGAGGAATGCCACGGCCTTGCCGACTTTCTCTCCCGCCTCCTCGATGAGCTCTATGGATAGGTTGTCGTCGTTGCGTGCCGCAGCTATGATGTCGTTGATGTGTATCGCTTCGCCGCGGTCGTACATCTGGCGCAGGATCGTATTCACGCCGCTCTTGATGAGCTTTATGATCCTCTCCTCGATGGCTATGCCCGACACCTCGGTTTCGAGGCAGCCCTTCTTGCCGCAGGCGCAGATGATCTCGTTGTCGAAGAAGGGGATATGGCCGAACTCTCCCGCGAAGCCGTTCTTGCCGTAGTATAGCTTGCCGTCGATGACTATGCCTATCGCCACGCCGCGTCCCATGTGCAGATAGAGCACGTTGCTCTCGTCTTTGGACTTTCCGTTGGTGTACTCGGCATAGCAGCGCGCGCGGGTGTCGTTTTCGAGAAGCACGCGAATGCCTATTCGTTGCGAGATGATGTCGCACAGCGACTCCTCGCTCGATGTGAAGTACTTGTACGAACGTCCCGCATCGGGATTCACGCGGCCGACGATCGATACGCCCACGCCCAGAATCTTGCCGCGCTCGATGCCGCACGTGTCGATGAACTCGGCGATGTTGGAGCATATGCGTTCGAGGCACTGCGAGCGGTCGACAAGCTCGAAGGTAGTGTCGGTAACCTCCTTGATGATGTTGTTCTGCAAGTCGGTTATGACGTATGTCATGTGGTCGCGTCCGACGTTCACGCCGGCGAAGTAGATCGCCGAGTTGGCCAGTCCGAAGACGTTGGGGCGGCGTCCGCCCGGGGTCTCGACCTTTCCCAGGTCGTTCACGATCTTCTCATCGACGAGCTCCTGTACGAGCTTGGTCATCGTCGGCACCGAAATATGCAGCTCGCGCGTCAACTCCGACAGCGTGCATTCGCCGTTTACGGCCATGTACGCAATGATGTTGCGTTTGATGATGTTGTTCTTGTGCGTGATGCCTTTGAGTGAGGCATCGGAGTCGATGTTGAAGAATTTCGTGAGCGAGGTCATCGTCGTATTAATTAAATATTAATATTCCGACGACAAATATACTAAAAAAATATTTTATATTATTAAATTTATTGGCGAATATTATTAAAAAATTAAGGCAATTTTCATGAAATTGCCTTAATCCGGTATTTTTATGCTGTATATATTCCGAGGCGGAACTTTCGGCAAGCCTGCCGCAGCCGCTGTTACAGCGTCGACTTCGACTCGGCCTTAGCCTCGCGGCTGACCTTGGTAATGAGTCCCTGCAATACTGTGCCGGGGCCCAGCTCGGTAAACTCGTCGATGCCGTCGGCGATCATGTTCTCGACGATCTGCGTCCAGCGCACCGGAGCGGTAAGTTGTGCGATGAGGTTGGCCTTTATGGCTGCGGGATCGGTATAGGGTTTCGCGTCGACATTCTGGTATACGGGGCATGCCGGTGCGGCGAACGAAGCCTCGGCGATAGCCGCTTCGAGCTCCTGACGTGCCGGCTCCATAAGCGGCGAGTGGAAAGCTCCGCCCACGGGCAGGCGCAGTGCGCGACGTGCTCCGGCGGCCTTCAAACGCTCGCAGGCCTCGTCGACGGCTGCATTGGCACCCGATATGACGAGCTGTCCGGGGCAGTTGTAGTTGGCTCCTACGACAACGCCGTCGACTGCGGCGCACTCCTTCTCCACTACGTCGTCCGCCAGACCCAGTACGGCGGCCATGCCTCCGGGCTGCATCTCGCAGCACTTCTGCATCGCCAGCGCACGCTTCGAGACCAGACGCAAGCCGTCCTCGAATGACAGCGCACCGGCCACTACCAGAGCCGAGAACTCGCCGAGCGAGTGTCCTGCTACGGCGTCGGGATTTACGCCGAGCGACTTGGCCAGAATGACCGAGTGGAGGAATACCGCGGGCTGCGTGACTTTCGTCTGCTTCAACTCCTCGGCCGTGCCCTCGAACATGATGTCCGTGATACGGAAGCCGAGTATCTCGTTGGCCTTTTCGAACATCTCTTTGGCCAGAGGTACGTTATCGTAAAGATCCTTGCCCATGCCCGGGGCCTGTGCTCCCTGGCCGGGGAAAACGTAAGCATGTTTCATAATCATGACTTTAAGGTTAAACCGGCGCAAAGTTACGACTATTTCGCGTAAAAACAAATTTTTCGTTTTCGAGGCCTGACGGGCTGCGCCGGCCGCAACTTCGCGCCGTTTGCGGCCGCGATTGCGACGGGGGATGCAGCGCCGCAGGCGCCGGTCAGAGCTTGATCTCGATATTGTCGCCCGAGAACTGGTTGATCGAAAGGTGGCGGTCGTAGAGCATCTCTTCGCCACGGCTGATCCTCACGTCGAGCGTGAAGGGCTTGACCAGATCGACCGTGCGCTCTGTGGGCAGCGTGTTGGGGATTACATATATATATAGTGTAAGCGACTCGGCCGGCTCGGTGTCGATGCCGATGTCGCGCCCGGCGGGCGAATAGCCTTCGGGGGCGGCTTCGAGTTTCGAGCCGACGGGCGCGACGAAGCTCGATGCCGAGATGTATTCGAGGCGGCTGCCACCGCTGTCGGCTGTCTGCCCCGTGAGTTCGATGTTGTAGCGCCACAGCTCCTCGTAGCGCGAGGCGACCTCTATATGGAATCTTTCGGACATATCGACGGATGTTTTCGATCGGTAAAACTTTGCCACAAATGTAGCAATTATTTGCACATTTTGGGAAAATGTTATAAATTTGCACACTAAATGCGTGGAAATGTGTCGTACGATGCCATACGTTATACCCTTTAAGGGGTTGAAAGAGGGAGATTACGAATTCGACTTCAAGGTCGGCGATTCTCTGTTCGAGAGCTATTCGAGGGCGGAGATCCTCGGCGGCGATTGTACGGCGCATATAGACATGCACCGCTCGGAGACGATGTTGGAGATACACGCCTCGATCGCGGGCAGCGTAGTCTGCCAGTGCGACCGCTGTCTGGAAGACTGCGACGTGCCGGTGTCGTTCGAGGGAGACCTGCTGGTCCGCTTCTCGGACCGGACCGACGACTACGACGGCGAGGTAATGTGGATTTCGCCGGCCGAGGACAGTGTCGATCTGACGCAATATATCTACGAGAGCATCGTTCTGTCGCTGCCGTATCGGCGCGTACACCCCGAGGGGGAGTGCGACCCCGATATGCTGGCGCGTTTCGGAGTGATGTCGGCCGAGGAGTTCGACCGCCGTGCCGCCGAAGCCGAGAATGCCGACAACTGCGGCATAGGCGAGGAGGCCGCCGCACGGCTGGCCGAGTTGAAGAGCCGCATGGAGTCGCAGAGCGGAGCGGACGAGCAGTCCGAGAGTTGAAACAGCAGGCTTGCATGGGCGCTTATCCGTCAGGTGTCCGGGCATAACCGCAAACGATATTGATAAAACTTAAAATAACATTGTAAAATGGCACATCCTAAACACAAAGTCTCGTCTACTCGCCGAGACAAGCGAAGAACTCACTACAAGGCTGTCGTTCCGACGGTCGTGACCTGCTCTAACTGCGGTTCGGCAGTACTCTACCACCGCGTATGCCCCGAGTGCGGTTTCTACCGCGGCAAGCTGGCTATCGAGAAGAAGGCCGCAGAGTAAAACGAGCTTCGTCGAACAGAGCACAACTCCGGCTGAGGTGTGCTCTTTTTTTCTTTGACGAGGTAAACGAGTAACACTAAAAATAAACACCCGGCTTATGATAAAGATAGGTCTTGATGCCATGGGCGGCGACTTCGCCCCCGAGGCAGCGGTCAAGGGTGCCGTCATGGCGCTCGACAGATTGAAGGAGGGGAGCCGTATCGTGCTCTTCGGCGACAGCGCGCGCATCGGCGAGGTGCTGGCGGCCGAGGGCTGCGATGCCGACAGATTCGATATCGTCCATACCACGGAGGTCATCGAGATGGGCGACCACCCGGCAAAGGCTTTTCAGGCCAAGAGCGATTCGAGCATAACGGTCGGTTTCGGCTATCTGGCCAAGGGACTTATCCACGGCTTCGCGAGCGCCGGTTCGACGGGAGCCATGATGGTCGGTTCGATGTTCGCCGTCAAGCCTATCGAGGGCGTGATGCGACCTACCATTTCGTCGTTCATACCCACGCTGGCATCGCGTCCTGCGGTGCTTATGGATGTCGGTCTGAATGTCGACTGCAAGCCCGAGGTTCTGGCGCAGTATGCGTTGATCGGCTCGGCATTCGCCAAGTCGGTCATGGGCATCGAATCGCCGCGTGTCGCGCTTCTGAACATCGGCGAGGAGCCGTCGAAGGGCAATGCGCAGGCTCAGGCGGCCTACCAGCTCATGGAGGCCGACGGTGCAGCCGGCAAGTACAACTTCGTCGGTAATGTCGAGTCGTCGTATATCTTTACGGGCAAGATCGCCGATGTGATTATCTGCGACGGCTTCGTCGGCAACACGATCTTGAAGATGGCCGAAGGCCTCTACCAGATCAACTGCCGCATGGGTCATACCAACGACTTCTGGGGTCAGATGAATTACGAGAACTTCGGCGGTACGCCCGTTCTCGGAGTCAATGCTCCCGTGACGATAGGCCACGGCAAGTCGACCCCCAAGGCCATAATGAACATGATCCTCTCGACCGAGCGCACTATACAGACCAATGCCGTCGGCATGATCCGCGAGGCGTTCGCCGAGGCGAAGTAGCATCCGCCGCCGAAGCACGCAAGGCAGAGCAAAAGCATAAGGCCGTCCGATCCGTCGGGCGGCCTTTTTCGGCGTTCCCCGAGTATCGGGCATCCGGGCTATGGCTTCGCGTTCGTTACATATTGTCCGATATCGCCCTTATCAGAGCGGCGGCATGCGTCGATTCGTCCTTGCCCTGCGGGTGTTCTGTGAGGTAAAAAAATACCTCTCCTATCTTGTAGACCTTCACACAATATCGGCTTCCCCATGTATAAGAGGCGATTGGCAGGTACTCTTTGCTGTCGTTGAGGAAAAAGAGAAAATCATGCGCCCATCCTTTTCCTGTCAGCAGAACCACATGCTTGGGGCTGAATATTTCGATCTCTTTCTGCATTATCCTTTGGCATGCGGGCAACTGGTCGTAATATAGGTAGTTGTCGGGATTTGCTCCGTCGGGAGCTATCTTGCAAACGTTGCTCCAACACACATGCAGCAGCTCCTCGCCCGAGGGGTAGAAGCCTCTGGCTACTTGACGAATTATCCGCCAGAATGCCGACCTGTTGGAGTTGTATTTGTTGTCTGTCCCTGTGCAATCGTATACCCATTGCATCTGGTCGTCTCGTGCGAATATGCGGTCGTCGAATGCCGGATCAAATAATTTGTCGACATCCGTTTCGGTAGTTATCCACCCGTTCGTGGCCCGGCCGTAAAACATTATTCCGGTATTTTCATCGGTAGGGTATGACCTTCCCCACTGAATGCAGAACGGTCTGAGGTCGTAATTCGTGTATCCGGCGACCGATTGCATAAGTTCTGCGAACAACGGTTTGAGAGCCGATGCTCTCTCTCGGAAATACAGGCTGTTGTCCATGACAGTGGGTTATAAGTCGAGGTTATTTCGGTTTTGCTCGGTTTAGGCCGTATAAAGGCGTCGGCTTTGCGTGGCTTCCGGGCAGCGCGTCCGGCGCCGGGCGAGTGGTTTCGATCAATCCTTGAACAGATCGATTTCGCCGCGTTCGACCTTGCCGTACATCGAGGCCAGCTCGGCTATCACGGGCGAGACGACGGCAATGGTATCCTCTATGGCATGTTCGCCGCCCTTGCCGCGTATGCGGTATAGCATGGCGGCATATAGTGCCCGAAAGCAGAGCTCCGTGTCGCTCATCTCCTCCTTGCCGATTATGGTCCTGAGTCTGGGCAGCTCGGGCGCCAGTTGCGCCGCCAGTGTGCGGTAACGCTCGCCGACGGGCAGCGAGAGCAGTTGAAGATTGAGGTTGTGCATATCGGCTATCAGATGCAGCGTGTGGTCGAGATGTCCCGACTGCTCCTTGCCCTCCTTGCGCAGCAGACCGACTATATCCATATACCATAGAAATATGGTCTGCTTCTGCTCCTCGTCGGCGCCGGTCGGTGCCACGAGCTGCGAGTATATGGCCTCGGGGCTGAACTGCAAGGCTCTGAGCAGGTCTTCCAGCTGCCAAAGGTAGAGTATATACTCGGCTATATTCTGCTTGCGTTTCTGTTGTGCTATCAGCATGACGGATGTTTTGTTGGTTATCGATAAACGCGACGGTCGCATGCCGTGCGGCTATGCGACCGTCGCAACGCTACGCCGGGGCTCGATTACAGCCAATCCGACGGTGTGAAAGTCTTCTTCGGGGCGTTGGGCACGTTGGGGAAGTAGGTAAAACCCGTAAGTCTCTCCAATGCCTCGACCGAGATCATATCCTTGGCCTGCGGCTTGTGTCCCTTCTCCATGGTGTGGCTGATGACGAATGCCACACACTGCAACTCGTCGGCCGAACATTCGCTGACCGACTTTTTGGTGTTGCCGCGCTTGGTGCGCAGCAGCGCATAGTAGAACATCGTGGGCTTGCTCACGTCGCTGCGGCCGCCGAACTCTATGCGGCGCGGCGACGATGTCGAGCCGTAGGCGTCGGTGTAGCTGTCGAAGTAGCAGCCGACCACCTCGTAGAGCGTATCGGCGCAGACCAGTCCGTCGATATGATCTTCGAGGTTGTTCCATGCGCCGCCGCCCGTATTGAACGTCGACATGTTCTGCGGTGCTATGTTCGTGTAGTAGAACACCTGACGGTTGGTCGCCGACGACGAAGTGCGTTCGGCCGAACCCACCATGTGTCCCTTGTTGCATCCTCCGCCCGTAGACTTGCTGTAATACTGTATATCGGACGGTATCTGCGGGTCTTGGCCGTATGCGTTGGTGCGGTTTGCCGAGCCCGAATAGCATTTGTGACGCGGTGCTGCGACCCATACCGGACAGTGGTGCTCGCTGCTGTAACATACGCTGAAATTGCGTGCCGAGCCGTTGTCCTGTGCATTCGACTCGTTGCCTGCGCACAAATGATGCGCATAGTAGTAGGTCGGGTTCTTGTCGTCGCGGCCGTCGCCGTCGGCATCGTTCTCGACCGGCAGCTCGAACCAGCCGGTGCGATATACCGGTCCGTCGGGGTCGGGCGTAGGATCGGGGTCGGGATCAGGGTTTGGATCGGGATCCGGGTCTGGGGTAGGATCGGGGTCGGGATCCGGATTAGGATCGGGATCGGGATCGCTTCCCCCTCCCTTTTGTGTCGTAAAGCGCTCGACGGGGAATGTCCACGATTCGCCTACGGCACGCACGAAGGCGCGGCATTCGTAAGTGGCCCCCTCTGCCAGATCGTCGAGACGGCAGATTATAGTGCGCGACTTGGGTATCGCTATCCATTCGAAATCGACGTCGGATGTTCTGCGTACGCAGAAGCCCATTTGGTCGACGGCCTCCATATCGCTTGCGTCGATAACGGCCGTAAGCGTCGCCGTAGTCGTCGTTACGGCACTGATCTCGAATGATTGCAGACGGCAGGTAAACTCCTCCTCGTCGTTGCAGGCGGCAAGCATCGTGCATGCCGCGAGTAAAGATAGTAATTTAATAGGTCTCATGAATATAACTGATTTCATTTAGTCTCTGTCGTGCGAGTCGATCCATATCGTAACCGGCCCGTCGTTGGTAAGCGTTATCCGCATGTCGGCGCCGAATACTCCCGTAGCCGTTCTCTTGCCCAGGAGCTCCTCGACACGTCGTACGAATCTCTCGTACAGAGGACGCGATATCTCCTCGGGAGCAGCCTTGATCCACGAGGGGCGGTTGCCTCTGCGCGTCGATGCCTGCAATGTGAACTGGCTCACGATCATCACTTCGCCGCCCGTCTGGGCGAGAGAAAGGTTCATTATCCCGTCGCTGTCGTCGAATATGCGCAGGGCGACGAGCTTGCGTGCCAGATATTCGATGTCTTCGTCGGCATCGTCGCGGCCTATGCCGACAAGCACGACCACTCCGCCTCCGATTTGCGAAAAGGTCTTGCCGCTGATGTCGCACTGCGCCTCGGTTACGCGTTGAATGAGTATTCGCATGGGCGCTATCGTTGACTCTGTTCGAAGAACTGCCACAGATTGTCCTGCGGTACGGGTGCCGTAACGCATATCGGCTCCTTGCGCACGGGGTGTATCAGCTCCACGCGTCGCGAGTGCAGCGATATGCCGCCGTCGGGATTCGAGCGGCGTGCTCCGTATTTAAGGTCTCCCTTGATAGGACATCCTATCTTCGAGAGCTGGGCGCGTATCTGGTGGTGGCGTCCCGTCAGCAGGTCGACCTCCACGAGCGAGTAGTTGGTCGATGCGGCCGCCACGCGGTAGCGCAGCAGCGCCTGCTTGGCTTCGGCGCGCGGTGTATCGAAGGCCTGCGAGCGGTTGGTCTTGCCGTTGCGCAGAATCCAGTGGCGCAGCTCTCCCTCGTCGCTCTGTGGCGCATGCTCCGTAACAGCCCAATAGGTCTTCCGTATGGCTCCGTTGCGTATCATCTCGTTGAGGCGTACCAGCGCCTTGGACGTTTTGGCGAATACTACCGCGCCGCTAACAGGGCGGTCTATGCGGTGCACGACGCCGAGAAACACCTCCGAGGGCTTGTGGTCGCGTATCTTTATCATCGCCTTGATCTGCGTTTCGAGCGCGTCGTCGCACTCGGGCGAGGGCTGCACCAGATCGCCGGCATGTTTGTTAACGATCAGCAGGTGGTTGTCTTCGTATAGAATATCGTCGGGAGAGAACATCGTCGGTGTGGCTTGCTTAATCGAGTTTGAAGGTAAAGGGTAGCAGCTTGGCGGCTGTGTCGACGACCGACGCGGTGCCGGCACCGCTCATTATGATGCGTATCGGAGAACCCTGACGACGCTCGACGTCGAGCATTACCTGACGGCACTGTCCGCACGGATAACACTCCTTCTCGGAGGGCTGTGAAGCGATAGCCAGTGTCTCGATAGGGTCGTCGGCGTGGTTGGCTTGCAGATAGAACAGCAGCGAACGCTCGGCGCACAGACCGGCGGGAAATACCTCGCTCTCGAAATTCGATCCGCACATTATGCGTCCGCTTTTCAGCCGGGCCGCCGCACCTACGTTGAAATGCGAATAGTGGGCGTTGGCCGTCTCGGTGGCTCTCTGCGAGCTGTATACGAGTTCGCGATCCTCGGCCGACATCTCCTCGATCGAGTCGTAGTGCTCGTAAGTAAAATCCATTGTCCGTTTCATAGGCCTTTTATTTTTAAGGTAAAGTAAACAAAGATACGACAATATATCGTGAAATCAAAATATCCGAGCAAATATTGTGCATCAGACCTCCGCTCGGCCGCATGCGGCGGTGGGGCGGGGGCGATGCCGTGCATGCCGCCGGATACGAAAAATCCCCGGCGACATCGTGTCGTCGGGGGTATCGGGCAGTCGAGCCGCAGGCCGTGCAGGCAGGCGGCGTATCTCGCGTGGGTTAATTCTCGTCGTCGAAGTCTTTTGCAAGACCTCCCTGGCTGGTCTCCTTGTAGATCGACGGCAGATCGTGTCCGGTCTGCTTCATTACCTCCACCACACGGTCGAACGACACGCGGTGGCGTCCGTCGGTAAAGGCCGAGTACAGGTTGGCGTCCAGCGCACGCGCCGCAGCGTAGGCGTTGCGCTCGATGCAGGGAATCTGCACCAGTCCGCATACCGGGTCGCAGGTCATGCCGAGGTGGTGCTCCAAGCCCATCTCCGCGGCATACTCGATCTGTGCGGGCGAGCCGCCGAAGAGCTGGTTGGCCGCCGCCGAGGCCATGGCGCATGCGACACCGACTTCGCCCTGACATCCGACTTCGGCGCCCGAGATCGAGGCGTTGTGCTTGACGATGTTGCCTATCAAGCCGGCCGTCGCCAGTGCGCGGCAGATGCGTGCTTCGGAAAAATCGCGGCTTTTCCACAGGTGGTATAGCACGGCCGGAACCACGCCCGACGATCCGCATGTCGGAGCTGTCACGATGCGGCCGCCCGAGGCGTTCTCCTCGCTCACGGCGAGCGCATATGCGAAGACCAGCCCGCGCGATTGCAGATTCTGCTTGTAGCCCGAGGCGCGGACGTAATATGTCGGTGCGTGTCGCGGCAGATTCAGCGGACCCGGCAGCACGCCCTCGTGCGCCAGACCGCGTTCGACGCTCTCGCGCATGGCCTGCCACACCTCCGACAGGTAGACCCAGATGTCGTCCTCCTCGTAACGGTCGACATACTCCCACAGCGATCGTCCCTTGCGGTCGCACCATGCCAGTATGTCGGTGAGTTTCGACAGAGGGTATATATCCTCCGACTCGGCCTGCTCGGCACCCTCCTCGGCCAGTGCGCCTCCGCCGATGCTGTATACGGTCCATGCGTCGGTCGCGACTCCCGCCGCATCGAGCGACTCGAAGCGCATGCCGTTGGGGTGGAACGGCAGGAACACCGTCGGCTGCCATATCAGATCGACTGACGCGTGCGGCAGCAGCACGTCGAATATGGCTTGGTCGGTCATGTGGCCGCGTCCCGTGGCTGCAAGACTGCCGTAGAGGGTTACGCGGAACGACGCCGCGTCGGCATGGCGCGTCAGAAATGTCTCGGCGGCACGCCGCGGCGCCATGGTGTGACTGCTCGACGGTCCTGTGCCGATACGGTATAACTCTTTGATCGATTTCATTGTTGTCTACTTAACTAACCGCGGCAAAGATAGTGCATTCCGGATTAATCTTCGTATATTTGACCGAAAAATAGCGAACCATGTCGTTGTTATACCTGCATATTCCCTACTGCAAACGCATTTGCGCCTATTGCGACTTTTTCCGCTCTGCCTCGCTCGCGACGCTGCCCGCCGCGCTCGATGCCATGCGGAGCGAAATGGAGCGGCGGCGCGACTATCTCGGCGGCGACCCGCGAATCCGCACTATATATTTCGGCGGCGGTACCCCGTCGCTCTGCGCGCCGCAGCGGTTGCAGCGGCTGATCGATACTGCGTCGGTGCTGTGGGACTGTTCGTCGCCGGAGGAGATTACCGTCGAGGTCAACCCCGACGACGTGACCGACGACTATGTCGCCGCGCTGCGCGATACGGCCGTCGACCGCATAAGTCTCGGCATACAGTCCTTCGACGACGGGCTGCTGCGTGCGATGAACCGCCGCCATACGGCGGCGGCCGCCGTCGAGCGGCTGCGCCGTGCGGGCTACGACAATCTGTCGGGCGACCTTATATTCGGCATCGAGGGCTTCGGCGGCAGCGTCCTCGAAGAGTCGCTGCGCAGGATGATCGCTCTGGGCGTATGTCATATATCGGCCTATCATCTTACGATAGAGCCGGGTACGGCATTCGGGCGACGTGTAGCGCGGGGGCTGATGCACGAAGTGGACGAGGCGGTATCGGAGAGAGAGTTCGCGCTGGTGCACGATATGCTCACGGCGGCCGGGTATGAGCATTACGAAGTGTCGAACTTCGCGCTGCCGGGGTGCCGGGCACGCCACAATTCGGCCTACTGGACCGGCGAGCGGTATCTGGGCATCGGTGCCGGAGCGCACTCGTTCGACGGCGTCGAGCGCCGCTGGTGCACATCGACGGTGGAGCAGTATGCGGAGTGCGATTTCCGCTACCAGAGCGAGCTGCTGTCGGATAGGGAGATGTACGACGAGTATGTCATGACGTCTCTGCGCCGTATCGAGGGTATCGACACGGAGTATGTCGCGGAGCGTTTCGGGCGCGGGCGCGCCGAGGCGATGATCGCGGCGGCGGCGCGCTGGCAGGCCTCGGGCGATATGATAATCGGGCGGGGACGCATGCGCATCCCGCCCGATAGATTCTTGATATCCGATGCCGTTATCGAATCGCTGTTCGAGTAGCGGCGACGGCCGATTGGCTACTTCTTTTCCGGAGTCTTGGTCTTCTTGCCGCGCTTTTCGTAGAGGAAGCGGCGGATCTTTCTGGTGGGGGTCTTCTCGAACTCCTCTTCGTTTTCGATCACGTCGCTGATGCGTGAGAAGCGGTTGACCTTGGAGTTGACATACTCCTTGATCTCCTTTTTGATCTCCTCCTTTTTCTGCCCCAGCAGCTCGGCGTTGCGCGCCAGTCGCAGTTTGAGCTCCTCGTAGTGCTTGACTATGGCGTCGGTGTCGAAGTGTATCAGCGCGATGAGATGTCCGTCCTGCTCGGTTACGATCGACTCCTGCACGAAGCGGTTGGTGTTGATGACCGACTCGATGTCCTCGGGGTAGATGTTCTCGCCGCTGGGGCCGACGATCATGTTTTTAAGACGTCCCTTTATATATATCCAGCCGTCGGGCGTAATGGCTCCCAGATCGCCCGTGCGGAACCAGCCGTCGTCGGTAAATACCTCGCGCGTAGCCTCCTCGTTCTTGTAGTATCCGCGCATGACGCAGGGGGTGTCGACCACTATTTCGCCCTGGCCGGTCTCTGCGTTCACGTTGTCGAGGCGTATGCCGATGCCCTTCAATGCGGGGCCCGTCGAGCCTACGCGTACCATGTCGCCCACGGCGCCGGCCAGCAGCGGGGCGGTCTCCGTCAGTCCGTATCCTATGGCGTATGGGAACCGCGCGTCGAGCAGGAATTGCTCGGCCTCCGAGTCGAACTTGGCGCCGCCGATCGCGAACAGGCGCATGCGGCCGCCGAACAGGCGCATGAGCTGCCGTCCGGCCATGCGGTGCAGCAGGCGGCGCGACCAGCCCCAGCCGTAGAGCGTGCGCAGCAGACGCGTGCTCTCGAACTTGGGTTTTACCTTCGACCGGTATATCTTCTCCATTATCAACGGCACCGAGGCCATGACCGTGGGACGCACCTCGGCCAGTGCCGGCATCAGCGCCGAGGCCGTAGGCGGACGGTCGAGGTATACGACTCTCGATCCGCGCGCGAAGGGGAATATCATGCCCAGCGTGCACTCGTAGGTGTGCGACAGCGGCAGTATGGAGAGCAGGACATCCTGCTGGTTGAAGTCGAACAGCGGCGGAATGACCGTAAGCTGCATGCAGATGTTATAGTGCGACAGCATGACGCCCTTGGGGCGCGACGTGGTGCCCGACGTATATATTATTACGGCCAGATCGTCGGGCGACGGAATGCGCGTCTCGCCCTTTTCGAAGACGGTTTGCGATATTACGTTGAGTCCCTTGGTGCGTATGACGATGTTCATGCGCTCTACTGTGGTCTTCGACAGTTTGGCGAAGAGCTTGTCCGAGACGAGTATGGCTTTGGCTTCGGAGTGGGCTATTATCATGTCCAGCTCCTCGCCCGTGAAGTCGGGCAGTATGGGTACGGCTATCATGCCGGCTGTGGTTACGGCGAAATAGGATACGCCCCAGTTGGGCATGCTGCTGCTGAGAATGGCGACCTTGTCGCCGGCACCTACGCCGGCCTCGACGAGCAGCTGCTGCACGTGTCCGATGCGTCGGCCGACCTCTTCGTAGGTAACATCCTCTGCGCCGAGCATGGTGTAGGCTATCTGCGCCGAGAATTTTTCGACGCTGTGCTTAACTATCTCGTATAGTGTAGTGAAAGTCATTTTCGAAAGTCGAGAGTTAGTTCAATTAACGGTTAAAAATCGGTGCAAGTTAACAATAATCCGTGATAAATCGCTACATTTGAGCAAAAATCCGACTCATGCTCTCTGCCGAACATATCAAGGCTGCGGCCGCCGAAGCGGGCTTCGACCTATGCGGCATAGCTCGTGCCCGACATCTCGACGAGCGCGAGCGGACGTTCCGCCGCTGGCTGGGGGCGGGACGGCACTCGACGCTGTCGTACATGGAGCGCAATGCCGAAAAGCGCTTCGACGCATCGCTTCTGGTCGAGGGGGCGCGCACGGTCATAGTCTGCGGCGTGAGTTACAAATCCGCTCTGTCCGAGGGATATCCGGCAGAGTGCAGAACGAAGATCGCATCGTATGCCGCCTGCGACGACTATCATGTCGTTATCAAGGATATGTTGCGCGATCTGTCCGGGCGGCTGAGGCGGCGCTATCCCGATCTGTCGGGCAGAGCCTTCGTCGATACGGCGCCGCTGAGCGAGAAGTCTTACGCTGTCGAGGCCGGTCTGGGCTGGGTGGGGCGGCAGTCGCTGCTCGTGACGCCTGGATTCGGCTCGTTCGTTCTGCTGGGCGAGCTTGTGGTCACGGACGAGGCGGACAGCTATGACGCGCCGTTTGGCGGCGAGGGGTGCGGCGGCTGCCGCGCATGCGTCGAGGCCTGTCCCGGCCGCGCCATACTCGATAACCGGACGATCGACACATCGCGCTGCATATCGTGCCACACGGTCGAGCGCGAGGCTGAGTGCGGCATCGATCTCGACGGCTGGATATTCGGCTGCGACGCATGCCAGAGCTGCTGTCCGTACAATCGTCGTGCACCGCTGCATGCCAACCCGCGCTTCGACATGCGCTTCGATCCTCGGAGCATGACGGCCGGACAGTGGCGCGCCCTATCCGAGGAGGAGTTCGTCGGGCGATTCGGCCGCACACCGCTGATGCGCAGCGGCCGCAGGCGCATAGTGTCGAATATCGGCTGAAAGCGGGCGCGTCGTCCGGCCCGGAGGAAATGTTGCATCCTATTTGCCGGTTTGTGGGCAAATATTACTATATTTGCAAAATAAATTCTTAATTACCGAAATGGTCGATTTCAATTTCAAACGTTGGAACAATATCACGGGCTGGGCGGTGTTCGCCGTATCTACGCTCGTGTATCTGCTGACTATGGAGCTTTCGTCGAGTCTGTGGGATTGCGGCGAGTTCATAGCGACGTCTTACAAGTTGGAGGTGGGACACCCGCCCGGAGCACCGCTGTTCATGATGCTGGCGCGTCTGGCGACCATGCTCGCCCCCTCGCAGCATTATGTTCCGATCATGGTCAACGCCATGAACGCCGTGGCCAGCGGATTCTGCATACTGTTTCTGTTCTGGACGATAACGCATCTGGCACGACGTATCGTGACGCGCGGCGGCGAAGAGATGTCTGTCCGCACGGCCGTAGCCGTCCTCGGCGCCGGGGCGGTAGGCGCTCTGGCATTCGCCTTTACCGATACGTTCTGGTTCTCGGCCGTCGAAGGCGAGGTTTATGCGCTTTCGTCGATGTTCACGGCGCTGGTCGTATGGCTAATGCTCAAATGGGAGGAGCAGGCCGACGAACCGCATGCCACGCGCTGGATAATCCTGATAGCCTATCTCATGGGTCTTTCGATCGGCGTGCACCTGCTTAACCTGCTGACCGTGCCGGCGCTGGTGTTCATCTACTTCTTCCGCCGTTACCGCATATCGACCGCTGGTGAGTTTCTGATAAAATCGGCTCTGGCGACGCTCATCTCGTTCGCCATACTCGGTGCCGTGAACGGCGTGATAATCCCCTATACGGTATATGTGGGCGCAGCCGTCGACAAGCTCTTCGTCAACACGTTCGGCTTGCCGGTAAACAGCGGCATAGTCTTCTTCATCATGGCCGTCTTCGCCGCTTTGGGCTGGGCGGTATGGGCTACCCACCGCCGCGGCATGCGCACGCTGAATACGGTCCTGCTGGCTGCGACGATGGTTCTCATCGGCTTTTCGTCCTACGCCTCGGTAACGATACGCGCGCTGGCCAACCCGCCGATGAACAGCAACAATCCCGATACGCCTTACAGCCTTCTGAGCATGCTCAACCGCGACCAGTACGGCAACCGGCCGCTGCTGCGCGGCGCCTATTACTCGGCACCTCCGGTGGATATGGTCGACCGTGCGGGCGAACCCACGGGCGACTACGACAGCAAGACGACGCAGTATCTCAATCCCGAGACGGGCAGGTACGAGCCGCGCGAGGTATTCCTCGGCTACCGCTATCCGTCCGAGTTCGTGCACTGGTTCCCGCGCATGTGGAACCCCAACCGCAAGGAGGGCTACGAGCGAGGCTGGGTAGAGTTGCAGGATATAGTCGAGAAGGATGAGAGAGGCCGCACGACATCTTCGCTGGTCGTGCCTACGTCCGAGGTCAAGGACTCCGGGGGCAAGACGCTGGGCTACGAGCCGACGCGCCTTGAAGACATACGCTTCTTTCTGGGCTACCAAATGGGCGATATGTTCTGGCGGTATTTCATGTGGAACTTCGTGGGACGTCAGGACGACATGCAGCTCGAAAAGGATGAAAACGGAGTTTACCTGCACGGCGGCTGGCTGTCGGGAATCAAACCCGTCGACGAGCTTATATGCGGACCACAGAGCGACCTGCCCGACGAAATGGCTTCGAACCGTGCGCGCAACACCTATTTCTTCCTGCCATTTTTGCTGGGTCTGATAGGACTTATATATCATCTCAACCGCGATCCGCGCAACTTCATCGTCGTGATGTGGCTCTTCATTATGATGGGTATCGCTCTGGTGGTGTACTTCAACACTTCGCCCGACGAGGTGCGCGAGCGCGACTACGTATACGGAGGTGCGTTCTATGCCTTCGCGATATGGATCGGTCTGGGCGTGCTGGCCGTGAGGGATACGCTCGGCCGCCTCTTCTGCCGCCGTCGTGCCGCGGAGCGTTCGGCAATGGCCGTGACGGTGGCCGCGGTGGCGATCTGCATGTCGGTGCCTGCGGTGCTGGCTGTCGAGAACTGGGACGACCACGACCGTTCGGGACGAACCATGGCGCGCGACATAGGCTGGAACTATCTCAACTCGGCACCCGAGGGTGCGATCGTAGTCAACTACGGCGATAACGACACCTTCCCGCTCTGGTTCAATCAGGAGGTCGACGGCGTGCGTCCCGACATACGCATAATGAACTCGTCGTATCTGGCCGGAGAGTGGTATATCGACGAGATGAAGCTGGCCGCCAACGATGCTCCCGGTGTGCCCTTCTCGCTGCCCGGCAGCAAGTACAGCTATGTAAACGACTATGTAATGGTCGAGCAGCCGGGCGACGTGCTGACCTCGGCTCAGGGCGAGGCGCTTCTGGACAAGATGTCGGACGTCTATATGCGCTACCAGTCGGCGGCGTCGGATGCCGAGGCCGACCGTCTGGCCCAGCAGTACAATACGCTGGTCGACCGCTATGAAGGCATCTTCATGAAGGCTGACAGCATCAACCGCATGCGTCTGCCGATAAACGTGGAGGATGCCATACGGCTCGTGGCGGCCGATTCGGCGGGCATGACGGCTGTGCGCAACGGCGGCATCATGCGGCTTCTGGCCGAGGGCGAGACCATAGACCCGGCCGAACGAGCCGACGACTATGCCGTGCTGGGCACCATGCCGGCCAAGCTCAAATCGCCGATCGACGGCCGCATGAACGACTATATACCCTCGCCCGACCTGTTTATCGAGGTCGACCGCGACAATGCGATAGCCTCGGGCACGGTAGCCGAGCGTGACTCCGCGCTTGTGGTCGACCGCGTGCCGATACGTCTTGCCAAACGTGCCTTGCAGAAGGATGCGCTGATGATGCTCGATCTGCTGGCGCACTTCGAGTGGCGCCGGCCGCTGTCGTTCACGCAGTCGTATCTGTTGCAGGACTACGGCCTTGTGGAGTATCTGCAATTCGACGGCTACACCTATCGTCTGGTGCCGATCCGCACGCCGGTATATTCGGCGCGCGACATTGGCCGCATCGATCTCGACTATGTATACCCGCTGCTGGCCGGCGGCTATGACGATGCCGGGGAGCAGGCGCGGCGCGGCGCGGTCAACCCACCGTTCCGCTACGGCAATCTGGCCGACGAGGATGTATACGTCGACTACTTCTACCAGTACAACATCGCCGCGTCGCGTGCCCGCGAGTCGTTCGCGCGCGTTGCCAAGGCTCTGGCGCGTCGCGACGGCGAGGGCGACAGGGAGCGTGCCGAGAAGCTGCTGCTCAGGGGCATGGAGGTGCTGCCGCCGTCGCAGATACAGTATACGATGACCAATACGTTCGGATATATCGAGGCCTACTACCAAATGGGAACGCTGAGCCTCGACCGCTCGATAACCCTTATCGAAGAGGCCGTGGAGCGTTTGCAGAGCCTGACGGGCGATAAGACCGAGGTGGAGTTCGACGATCTGGACCTCTTCTCGTACCGCTACGACATGGCCGACCTATATACGCGGCTTATGGCGCAGGCGCAGCAGACGGCACCGGCCGGGGAGCTCGACGCCATACGGCAGATTGCCGAGCGCAGTGCCGAGGAGTATATCGAGGCCGAGGAGATGTTCGGCAAGGGCGATGCAGTAATGGAGGGCTTCATACGCAATGCGGCGCAGTATGCGCGTTACTACATGCAGTTCATGACGGGCGAGCGCTTTACGCCCAAGGTCAGCGACCTGCTATATAATAAGGTGGCCGATATATGCGACATGTTCTACTATGCGCAGAATATAGGCGGCAGCCTCGAACGTCATCTGGCGCCCTATCGCGACACTCTTGCCGAGTATGTCGAGCGCATAGCCGCCATGACGCCCGATTCGGTGCACGACCCCAAGGTGCTGACCGTGATACGCCATACGGAGAATATACGCAAGCTGGCCGACTATTTCTACCTTATGTCGATGCAGGCTCCGTCGGATGCCGAGGGCATGACCGCAAAGGATATCGAGCGCTACGGCCGCATCGTCGGCATGTGCGACGAATATCTTGCGCGCGACGAGGTGCGGCGTATGATCGAGCTGATGAATGAAGAGTAAACGGAAAAGATATTACAGATATGGAAAAATTCGTTTTATACAATACGCTGACACGACGCAAGGAGTCCTTCGAACCTATCGCCGCGCCCAATGTAGGCATGTATGTCTGCGGCCCTACGGTCTACGGCGACCCGCATCTGGGACATGCGCGCCCTGCCGTGACATTCGACATGATGTTCCGCTATCTGCGCTCGCTGGGCTATAAGGTGCGCTACGTGAGGAATATTACCGACGTAGGCCACCTCGAACACGATGCCGATCAGGGCGAGGACAAGATCGCCAAGAAGGCGCGTTTGGAGCAGCTCGAACCTATGGAGGTCGCACACCACTACACCGAGCGCTACCACGACGCTATGCGCCAGTTGGGCGTGCTGACGCCCTCGATCGAGCCGCATGCCTCGGGGCATATCATAGAGCAGATAGCATTCGTCGAGCGCATATTGAAGGCGGGGTACGCCTACGAGTCTAACGGCTCGATCTACTTCGATGTCGAGAAGTACGACCGCGACCACCGTTACGGCCGGCTGTCGGGACGCAATCTCGATGACATCGTCACGAACACCCGCGAGCTGGACGGTCAGAGCGACAAGCACCACTCGTACGACTTCGCGCTGTGGAAAAAGGCCTCTCCCGAGCATATCATGCGCTGGCCCTCGCCGTGGAGCGACGGCTTCCCCGGCTGGCACATGGAGTGTTCGGCCATGAGCACCAAGTATCTCGGCGAGCGCTTCGACATCCACGGAGGCGGAATGGATCTCATGTTCCCCCACCACGAGTGCGAGATCGCTCAGTCGACGGCCGCTCTGGGACACGACTCGGCCAAGTACTGGGTTCACAATAACATGATTACGATCAACGGCCAGAAAATGGGCAAGTCACTGGGCAACTTCATAACGTTGGAGCAGCTCTTTACCGGCTCGCATCCTCTGCTGGCGCAGGCATATTCGCCCATGACGATCCGTTTCTTCGTCTTGCAGGCGCACTATCGTTCGACGCTCGACTTCTCCAACGAGGCGTTGCAGGCGGCAGAAAAGGGGCTCGACCGACTGATGAAAGGCGTCGAGACGCTCTCGAAGTTGAAGCCGGCCGCAACATCGACGGTCGATGTCGCCGATGCCGAGCGCCGTTGCGCCGATGCCATGGCCGACGACATGAACTCGCCCATGGTCATATCGACGCTGTTCGACTGGGTGCGTATCGTCAATCAGGCAGCCGAGGGGCAGCAGAGCCTTACAGAGCCCGACCTCATGGCGTTGCGCGCTACATTCTCGAAATACGTGTTCGACATTCTGGGTCTGCGCGACGAGAAGTCGGCGACAGCCGAATCGGGACGCGATCTCGTGTCGCCTCTGGTCGGGATGCTGCTCGACATGCGCATGCAGGCCAAGGCTGCCAAGGACTGGGCTACCTCCGACGCCATACGTGACCGTCTGACCGAGATAGGCATTCGCGTCAAGGATCGTAAGGACGGGTATGATTGGGAGATAGAATAACCGTTCGGCGTGATAGCCGCACACCTGCCGCACGATCCCCGCTTTGCGCCGAACGGGCAGTACGCCGGTACAGCCCGTCCGACGCTCCGCAGCGATCGACGGCATCTGCACGACTCTGACGCCGAACATTATAAGGCGATAGCCGCACACCTGCCGCACGATCTCCGCTCTGCGCGGGCAGGAATAAAGTACCGGTGCGGCAATATAAAGATATAAAGTAAACGACATGGTATCGCAAGATCAGATAAAGGATGCGACGGAGCGTTGCGCGAAGTTGGAGCGTTGCTTGGGTATCGAGCAGCGTCGCATCGACTTACAGAACGAGCAGGAGCGCACCGAGGAGCCCGATTTTTGGAATGATGCCGAGGCAGCGCGGCGTCAGCTAAAAAAGGTGGCCGACATCAAAAGCTGGATCGACGACTTCGAGGCCGTCAGAAAGGGCGTCGAGGACTTGCAGCTGCTGCCCGATTTCGTGGCGGCGGGTGTCATGTCCGAGGAGGAGATCGATGCGGAGTATGCGGCGACCGTAGAGCGCATCGAGAAGCTCGAACTGAGGCAGATGCTCGGCTCTGACGAAGACAAGCTCGGCGCCATAATGGATATCAACGCCGGTGCCGGAGGCACGGAGGCGCTCGACTGGGCGTCGATGCTCATGCGCATGTACACGCGCTGGGGCGAGGCGCACGGCTACCGCGTGAAGGTTATGGACTATCAGGCCGGCGACGAGGTTGGCGTAAAGTCGTGCACGTTGGAGTTCGAGGGCGACTTCGCCTACGGATATCTAAAAAGCGAAAACGGCGTGCACCGCATGGTGCGTCTGTCGCCGTTCAATGCCAACAACAAACGCCAGACGACATTCGCGTCGGTATTCGTCTCGCCGGCGGTCGACGACACGATCGAGATCAACATATCGCCGTCGGACTATGAGTGGGACACGTTCCGTTCGAGCGGTGCCGGCGGTCAGAACGTCAACAAGGTAGAGACGGCCGTGCGTCTGCGCTATCACGGCAAGGACCCCGATACGGGCGAGCCGGTGGAGTTTCTGATCGAGAACATGGAGACCCGCTCGCAGCTGATGAACCGCGAGAATGCCATGCGCATACTTCGCTCGAAGCTCTACCAGCGCGAACTGGACAAGCGCATGGCCACGCAGCAGGCGTTGGAGGCCACCAAAAAACGCATAGAGTGGGGCTCGCAGATACGCAGCTACGTCTTCGACGACCGTCGCGTGAAGGATCATCGGACGGGATTCCAGACATCGAACGTCGATGCCGTCATGGACGGCGAGCTGGACGGATTCATCAAGGAGTATCTGTTGCAGAACGGCGGTTTGCAGGACGATGCTGAGTAGGGTATGGGACGGCGTGCTATTACATTTCTGCTGCTGCTGACGGCCGGCCTGTGCTGCTCGACAATCTGTGCTGGCAGCTGCCCCGGCAACGTCGAAGGGACATTCCGTGATGCGGGCACAGCAGAGGTACTCGTCGGTGCTGCCGACACGGCCTCGTACATGCCGCTGTTGAGGGGGCGGCGCGTGGCTGTGCTGGCCAACCATACGGCGATGTTCTCGGCCGAGGAGCATCTGGTCGACATGCTGTGCCGCGAGGAGATAGACCTCGTTGGCATATTCTCTCCCGAGCACGGCTTCCGCGGCAGCGTCGAGGCCGGTGCCTCTGTGGGCAACTCCGTGGACGAGCGCACGGGCGTGCCGATACTCTCGCTCTACGACGGGCGCACGAAGCGCCCCTCCGATGCGGTCATGCGCTCGTTCGACGTGCTTGTGGTCGACATGCAGGACGTAGGGCTCAGATTCTACACCTATTACATATCCATGATACGCATGATGGACGCCTGCGCCGACTTCGGCCGCAGCGTCGTGGTGCTCGACCGTCCCAATCCCAACGGCAGTTATGTCGACGGACCTATACTCGACATGCGCTACCGCTCTGGCGTGGGCTGGCTGCCCATACCGATCGTGCACGGCATGACCATGGGCGAGCTGGCGCGCATGGCCGTGGGCGAGGGGTGGAGCAAACGGGTCGATCTTAGCGTGGTGCCGTGCCGCAACTATACGCGCTCGACGCGCTACGTGCTGCCGCTCGCGCCCTCGCCCAATCTGCCTACGCAGCATTCGATATATCTCTATCCGTCGATGTGCCTGTTCGAGGGCACGGTCGTAAGTCTCGGCCGCGGTACCGACGCGCCGTTCGAGATATACGGTCATCCCGATATGAAGGGACGCGATTTCAGCTTCACGCCGCAGCCCAATGCCGGCTCGTCGGCTCCGCCGCACAAGGGCAGGCTGTGTTACGGAGTCGATCTGCGCGAAGTGCCCGACGAGGAGATACTGTCCGAGGGGCTGACACTGAGATACGTGATCGATGCCTATCGCGATTTAGACATGGGCGAGCGGTTTTTCACTCCGATGTTCGAGAAGCTCGTCGGCGTCGACTGGGTGCGCCGCATGATCGTCGACGGAGCCTCGGCCGATGAGATCGAGGCGCGCTGGCGCAGCGATGCGGAGCGGTTCGAACGACAGCGTGCGCCGTATCTGCTCTACGAGGACTGAAACGGGGCAAGAGAGGTTTTCCGGCCGGGAGATTCGGTCTTTTCGCGGAGGAGGAGGTTTTGTATCGAAAACTCGATACATCGATATTATTAAGCTGTTCGACAGACTATTGCTCGCAGCGGTATTGTTGCCGCTGGCGGGAGGAGTGTCGGCACAGAGCATTGCCGATCGATTCATCGGAGCCTATTCGGTTGCCGAGAAGCATTTGCAAGATCATGAATACAAGGCGGCTGTAAAGGAATACGATGCCGCGGAGCGTATGGTGGCCGCCGCCACGCCCGGGCAGGTGGATTCGTTAGCCGAGAGATTCGTCTGCGATGCGGAGGAGCTGATAGATGCCGGTATGAACTACAATTATGCCTGTGCGCTGGCATTGACCGGTGCGAAGCGCAAGGCACTCGCTCGCTACGAACGCTTCGTCGATGCCACTGTGGGCAAACAAGAGCATTATAAATATGAATGGGCTGCCGGGGAGGATTCCGATCTGGACGGCATACGCTCCGACAAACGGTTCAAGGCCGCCGCGGCTCGCCTGAAAGAGTGGTGCGACTACCGCCATATATTGCGGCTGGCCGAGCCCTACTGCCGCCAGCAGTGCGATACGCTGCCCGAGTGGCGTTATGCCGCGCCCAACGACCGCGAGTTAGTGCGCGTGCGCGAATGTTTCAAGCTCGACAGCATAGCCGGTGCGGTCGACGAGCTGTCTAAGATACGCAATATTCTGCGTTGAGTGCACGACAATATTCCTCACGACGGCTCCTCGTCGTGGCCCGAGGAGCGCAACGCCATAGCCATGTACGAGCTGTGCAAGCGCGAGGAGAGCGGCATCAACTGCCGTATGCTGGCGCAGGTATTGAACGAGTGTTATCTGTCGATGGGTCTCAAATCGCGTTACGTGACCTGCCTGCCGCGTATTATGGTCGGCGACTGCCATGTGATAAATGTCGTCTACTCCAATCGGCTGGATAAGTGGGTATGGGTCGATCCTACGTTCAACGCATATCTTATGGACGACAGCGGCGAGATGATGTCGATCGATGAGGTGCGCGAATGTTTACGCGAGGTGCGCGAGTGCCGTCTGAACGAAGATGCCAACTGGAACAACCGCTCGGTGCAGACCTACGAGCATTATATCGGCCACTATATGGCCAAGAACCTATACTTCTTGCAGTGCCGTCTGCTGAGCGAGTGGGAGGCCGAGGGCAAGACGAAGGTGTCGCAGCCGTGGCGAGTGGTAACGCTCGTTCCCTTCGATGCCTACTCTTCGTGCAAGCCCGACGGGCATAATGCCTATCCCTCCGATGCGCAGTGGTTCTGGCAGTCGCCCTATACCGATGCCCGATAGTGCCGCGGCGGCGGGGCGATAGCAGATCTCTGCATGCGAATACGGTGTGACATAATTGCCTGCGGCTGCGCTATTATCCGGATTCCGGATTAGCCGTTTACTCCATAGCAAACTCTTGCCGCAACAGCCTTAGAGTCTTGCATCGGACTGCTTATTGCATACATTAAAAGGCGTGCGCCGAAATACTAT
>OFGI01000310.1_pt1 | contig 41802 bp, 32 predicted proteins | sample 1521751 | NCBI WGS metagenome assembly OFGI01 (sample SAMEA3504115, study PRJEB24116) | mouse gut metagenome | biome: mouse gut; feature: mouse-associated habitat; material: faeces | place: Denmark | collected 2011
CCTCGGGGGTTGGGTAAAATTGGGAATTGTTACCTCTTATTATTAACCAATCTGATTATTATTAACTTATTATTAATCAATCTGATTATTATTAACTTATTATTAACCAATCTGATTATTATTAACTTGTTATTAACCAATCTGAATTTGGTGGGAAATATTGGTAATCTCAGAGGATTATGTGATTACCAGTCTTTTTTGAATGCGTAGTAGCGCCAGATGGTTTGCGATTTTATTGTTTCCCAAAGATATGAGTAGCCATCTTCAGTGTTTGGCATTGATATAGCTTGGAAGAGTCCAAGATCCCAAAAGAATCCTTCATTGTAGTAATCATAATATGGAATGTCGTTGTAAACCAAAATGTTTGTTCCACTCAGTGGCTCGAGACGTAGACCCATCAATAAGTCAGCGAACATAGGATTCTGGTCAAGCTCCATCATAAATTCATCTGACATTTGAGACCAATCCTCGAGAAATACCGTTCCATATCTTTCTTCAGGGACTCCGGAAAGCGGGCGGAAATTGTAGCCCGGTTCGTAGGGAGCAGTGAATTCATTAAGTGCACTCCACGCATAGTCGAGATGGTCGCCTACAGATATTCCTGCCACGGGGTCGCATAGGGCTTCGGTGGTGGCGCGGGTGTCAACGAGCGTCAGGAGTTTGTCGGGCATTGCTGTCTTGATTGCTTTTATCAGTTTGGCATAGGATTCGGGATTGACTTCAGCCGCACCATCCATGTCGTAGGCTGCTCCGTTGTCAAACAGATTGACACCATCGAGACCATACATATCTACTGTCACTTTCAATTGGTTGACAAACTCTTCAATCTGGATGTCGGTCATGTTGGAGAATCCGAGTCCGGTTCCCCCGCCTTTCACTACCAGGCAAGTCTTTATACCAGCCTGTTGTAGAGGGCGAATATACATGCCGTTATTTTTAAGTACATGCGATATATCAGCGTTCAGGTATAGTTCAGCGTTTCCGGTCGAGCCTTTCTTTATGGTGGCCGTGCGCAGATTTATGATGTCGAATAAATCTCCGGTATAAATGTTGATTCGCTCACGACGCTTACGTTTTGTTATTTTTAATCCGAGTTGAGTGGCGATAAGCGGGTTTACAACTTCGGTATCGACATGTCCGACGAAAACAAACGGTTTTGTTCCTTGGGCATCAGTATGGGCATCTTTGGGTAAGATAAGGTAATTCACTTCGGCATAAAGTTCACCTGTCGATGCATCTGTGGCTTGGATGGGAAACAGGTATGTCCATATATTTCTCAGAGCCTGACGAATGAAAAATAAGTCTATAGGAGCCGATTCAGTTTCACCTGCTTTTATAGTGACAGTGGCTTCAGTGGATTCATTGATCCTTAGGTTGTTTATCAGCCCTTCGCCATTTTCGTTAATCGCATTGGGTTCAATATTGTGGTTTTTCTTGAAATTATCCGTAACTATAGCTGCAAGACTAAGACCTGCAGATGTTGTAGCATTGTTTGCATAGTCCGGATCCATGCCTATTCGGAGTGTCAGGTCGTGGTCAAGCGGTGCTGGAAGTTTGAGGGTGATTTGGTCGCTCCTGCCGAGGTCGTCGGGTGAAAGGTTTTCGTTCTCAGGGTCGCCGATGTTGAGCAGCACTATGTCGGTGCCGGGGGAGTAGGCGCTGGAGAGGGTCGCCTTGGATGTGGCGGTGGCGTCGGGCTTGGTGGAGGGTTGTCCGGGGTCGGGGTTTATGATTGTTTTGTCGTCTTCGCAGGCGGGTAGCGCTATCGAGGCGAGGGCTGCGAGGATTAGGGGGATTATTTTGTGTTTCATTGTTGAGTTGGGTTTTGGGGGTTGGTTTTTTTGGTTGGTTGGGGGGAGGGCGTCTTGCCCTCTTGGTTTGGTTAGTTTTTTTGTTTTTTGGGTTGGGGGGGCGAGGGCAGGATGCCCTCGCTCCGGGGTTGTTGGTTCTTTTGTTGGTGGGAGATACGAGGGCAGGATGCCCTCGCTCCGGTTGGTTGTTGGTTACGGTGGGGTTATTGGTCCCAGGTGAGTTTGGGGACTTCTATGCCGGAGGGCCAGAGTTGGGCGTCGGTTTTGGGGCATGCTGTGGCGTGGGTTGCGTCGGTCCAGTAGGGGATGACGCGTGCGTTGTTGCCACGTCCTGTCTTGTCCTCAATGATGGTGCCGGTGCCTTCGTCGAACTTCCAGTAGGCGCACAAGCCGGGCTGGTTGGCGGGGTCTGGCACGTCGTACATGGTGGCGCGCAATTCGTCCTGCGTGCGTGCCACGCTCCAGATGCGTGCTTCGCAGAGGTCGCCGTCGAACATGCGCGAGCGGTCGTGGCTCTCGCCGTAGGAGCGACCGAAGTAGAAGTTGAAGTCGCCGCCGTTGCCGAACTCATCGTCCGGTGCCTTGTCGCCGAGGTTGATGGCGGTGAGGTCGCTCTTGCCGTGGGCGGTGGATATGCTCTGCAGTTCGCCATCGACGTAGAAGCAGATGGTCTGCGAGGGTATATCCCATGTGAGGGCGACGTGGTACCAGCGTCCGGTCTGCAGGAGTTTCTGCTTGGAAGCTTCGGGGAATTTGCCGAAGGTGGTCTGAGTCTGAAGCTGCTGATTGGGGAAGTTGGCGTCGCCTATGCGCATCATGAAGTATTGCTCGACGCCCATGAGCGAAGATATCTCGCTCTGGAAATTATTGACGCGGATGATGCACTCCATAGTCACGGCTGAAAGATTGTTGACCACATCGGCAGTGGGTGAGCCTTTGTCGAATCCGGGTACAGCGACATAGACATCCTTGAGGTTGATAGCTGTGGTGATAGCCGACGAACGGCGCACGAGCCAGAACATGGTGCGCGAGCCGCCCATGATGTCGATACCCTGCGCTCCGCCTATGGTGAGGGGACAGAGGTAGGTGGCGTCGATATCCAGCTGGTCGAGCCCGGTGAAGTTGATGGTGACCTCCTCGGAGGTGGTGCGCCCGGCGCGTATGGTGACGCCGGATGCGGAGAGTGAGTAGTGGTTGGCGGAGAGTGCCTGATAGTCAGTGCCGTTTTTCGCATTGTAGTCGGCTATGAGCGCGGGGTCGACAGCGAGGTCGACGGTGACGTCATGACCGGCGGGATACGCGAGCTTGACGGTAAAAGTCTTAGCCTGCGAGGTGACCCTGCGGTTGAAGGTGAAGGTCTCGGAGGTCTTGGATGCCGCGATGTCGAGGTATGCCGAGTTGTCGAACGGAGACTTTTCGGAGTAGTCCTCGTTGTCGCACGCAGTGGCGGCAAATATGAGCGCCAGTGCGGCTATGCAGTGATAAAGTCGGTTTCTTTTCATGGCTTAGGCTTATTGGGCGGGGTTGAGAGTCTGTATAGCCCCGCGGGTACGTTTGTATATGATGTCGGCGTCGTAGTAGTCAGCCGAGATGTCGGTGATGGCTATGCCGGCGAGGGCGGGCGATGCCGTCATGGCGGCAACGGCAGCTCCTGCGGGAGCGTTGCGGGAGACACCGCTGTGGTCGGTAATCTGTCCGGAGGGAGCGACGCAGAGCAGCAGTGAAGCCTGGTCGACGGCAAGAGCGGCAAGGCGCACCGCCATGTCGATATCGTAGGCATCCTTAGCAGATGTGGCATCGATTATAAAGTGGCTGAAGAGGGGAACCATCTGACCGGTGAGTACCGATGGCGAGCCCTCGAACATGAGCGTTGCCCCGGAGCCGGCTGCCGTGACGAGAGCGTCGAGCAGAGAAGCGTCAGGCGCGGCGGATGATGCTATGACCACGCCGTCGAACTGACCAGCCTTGACGGCTGCCGCGGTCGCTGTCCACTCATCGGGAGTGGCGGTGGCGCAGTCCAAGCGGTAGAGCACGCGTGTGCCGAAATCGGTGCGCACGAGCTTCATGTCGTCGCGGTCGTATTTGGTGAGCCGTGCGGCATGGCGCATGACCACGAAGTCGAGACTGTCGGGGAGTGAGCGGAGGAAGTCGCGTTCGCTGACCGATACCTCGGGAGCGTTGTCGAACAGCGCCACCGAAATCTGATGGGGAGTCTGCTTCCACCGGCGCAGAGCCGCGGTGTAGTCGGCATAGCCCTGCGGGTCGCGCTCCTTGAAGGAGTTGACCTGCGGCTCACGTGCCTCAGGCTCGTTCCAGTCGCTGCATGCCGTGGCGCCGAGCGTCAGAGCCAAGGCTGTCAGAACTATATATTTCAATTTCATTGAACAGGTAGATTAAAGGTGAATAAATGTGTGAGAGAGGGGAGGTCAACGTGCGACGGCGTCTGCCGAGTGGTCCTTGACATCCCACCACAGGCGGGTGCCGTAGGCGTCGGGACCGCCGAGCATCTGCACTGCCTGCTGTATGTATTTGGGGTTGTCGGCGTATTCGTCGGCGGGATATGGTATGCGCCGTGCGCCGATATTGACATCCACGCTATTGTTGGGGTCCTTGTTCTCGACCGACGGGAAGAGTTTGGGGTAGCCGGTGCGGCGGTGTTCCGCCCAAGCTTCCACTCCGAGGGGGAATATGGCTATCCACTTCTGGGTGATGATGCGCTCGAGATTGCGCTCGAAGTCGCCCTCCTCCCAAGCTATGGTGATGTCGCTCACGGCGGGGTGGCTGTACTTTATGCCATTGCCGTCCATAGGGTTGACATAGTCGGCAGGTACCTTCTCGGCATCGAGTGCGTAGGCGTCGGCACCGGAAGCCCCATACTGCTCAAACGACAGCGCGATGCCGCGCTCGTAGAGCGACTTGGCGTCGCCGCCCATGGACCATCCGCGCAACGCGCCCTCGGCACGGAGGAAAGCCACCTCGGCGGCATTCATCCACATATAGGGGTCGGTGGAGGTGATAATCTGCTTGGAGTAGAGATTGATCATATCGTCCTTCTTCTGGGTGAAGATGCCTATGCGCACACCGTAGAAGTCGCTAATCTGCTGCGCGGCGCCGGTGGCGTCGGTGGTGTTGAATGTGCCCTTGACAAACATCTTGTCGAGACGCGGGTCGTCGTAGCCTTTCATTATGGATACGAGGTCAGCCGAGATGCGGTAGTCGCACCAGTCGTTGAACATGAGCGCGGAGCGGTTTTCAGCCACGTGGAGCATGGCATTGTCGTCGTTGCTCTCGATGACACCCGCTGCCACCGCCTGCTGAGCAATGCGCCGGGCTTCGTCGGGTTTGACATACGCCATGCGCATGGCTATGCGCAGCTGCATGGAGTGCACGAACTTGCGCCATTTGGATATGTTGCCGTAGTAGAGGTCCTCGAGTTTGCGGAAAGCTTCGGCGGAGAGGTGCTCATTGTCGGCGAGCACGGCATCGGCGTCCTCAAGCTCGGCGAGCATGGCGGTGTAAACCTGCTCCTGCGAATCGTAAGGCACGGCAAGGTCCTCGCCGGAGTTTTCGCTGTCCATCATCATGGAGTAGGGGATGGGACCGTACATGTCGGTGACGCGGTGCATGATGCACACGCGGAGTATCTTGCCGAAGGCGAGGGCGACGGGGTCGTCGGTCTTGGCGAGCATGTCGCGGTACTGCGGGTACATGTCCTTGATGGGGTCGGCGAAGGGGGATTTGAGCCATCCCTGCTCGGGGTTGAAGGTGGAGAATTTCATGACCCAGGTGTCGACGATTCCCTCCATGTAGCCGCCGTAGGAACCGCCAGCCATGGCATCCATAAACTGGTAGAGATGCTCGCGGGTAGGGATTACAAGCCCCTGCATGCCCTTGAGCGATGCGCCCACAATGTGGTTCTCGCGCTGCATCTCGTCGGCGTCGGCCTCGTACATGCTGCGGTTGATGTCGTCGTCGAAGCACGCCGTCATCGGGAGCAGGCATATCGCCGCCACCAAAGCCGGGATGCGGTATATTCGTTTCATGTCCATGATATAGTGTTAGAAGTTGATTTTAACGTTGAAACCCATATTGCGGGTGGAAGGCATCATGAAGTAGTCGATGCCCTGGTAGTAATTGTTGGTAGTAGCCACGGCTTCGGGGTCGAAGGGAGCCTTGCAGTATATCATCCAGAGGTTCTTGCCCACGAGCGAGAGGGTGATGTCGCATACACCGCGTAGCCATCGGCGTGGTATGGTGTAGCTGACATGTGCCTCCTGCAGGCGCACGTTGGTGGCGCTGTAGGTATAGTAGGTGGGGAGTCCGCTTTGTGATGCCACCACTTCGTAGAACTTCTGCGGGTCGACCATGGAGCGGCCGTTGACCTTGACGCCACCGGCATCGCGTGCGGCGGCGGAAGCTTCGGACACGCCGTAGAGGTCGAGGTATGCCTGAGTCGCCGAGTAGACTATGCCACCGAGACGGGTGGTGAGGAGGAAGCCTACGTTGAAGCCCTTGTAGGAGAAGTCGTTGTTCCAGGCGAGGTTAGCCTTGGGCAGCACGGAGCCGAGCTTGATGTCACCGGCATTGTCGACGGCGGTCACGTTGCCGTTGTCGTCGAGGAGAATGTTGCCGCCGGCATCGCGCTTGAGGTCGGCATGAGTGTATAGGTCACCGAGAGTGCCGCCCTCCTTGAGGATGAACTTCGCCTTACCGAAGCCGCGTCCCTCGTCGGTCTTGAGTTCGAGACGGTCGATGTTGTAGACTTTGCCTGTCTCGGGGTGCACGTAGTTGCGCACGAGCTCCATAATCTCGTTGCGGTTGGTGGAGAAGGAGAAGCTGCTGTTCCATCCGAACTGACCCCAGTTGTGGGCGTAGGATATGAGCGCTTCGAAACCGTAGTTGCGCACCGAGCCTGTCTGCACGTAGAGCTTGTCGTAGCCCGACGAAACGGGCAGACGCGGGTCGAAGGTCTGATTGTAGGTGGTGGCGTAGTAGAACGAGCCGCTGAGACGGAGGTCGTTGAACAGAGTGGCGTCTACACCCACTTCCCATGAGTCGGTGCGCTCGGGGTAGAGTTTGCCGATGGGATAGTTGGTCTGCGATGTCCAGTCCTGCTTGTTGGCGTCGTAGGAGTAGGTGGGGCATGTGAGGAACTTGGGGTAGGGATTGCCCACGGAGCTGAACGAGCCGCGCACCTTGAGGTAGGGGAGCCATGAGGGTAGCTGCGTCATTTCGTTGATTACCGCCGAAAGTCCCACCGAGGGGTAGAAGTATGAAGTCTGCGGCGAATTGACGAGCTGCGACGCCCAGTCGTTGCGCCCGGTGAGGGTGAGGTAGAGCATGCTGCGCCATCCCACCTCGGCGCTGGCGAAGATGGATGCCGTTGCCTCGTTCCATCCGTACTGTGTGGCACGCTTCTTGGTGATGTCGATGTCGAATACGTTGAAGAGGTTAGGTATGCCTGTCTCGCGTATGGGTCCGGAGTAGCCGAACTCCTTGTCGGTCACTTTGCTATAGCTCGTACCGATGTTTGCCACGATGGAGAAGTCGGATATGCGCTTGTTGATGTTGACGAGGAGGTCGGCATAGGTCTGGTTGTAGTTCTGATGATTGATGGTGTAGTGTCCCTGTGTGCCACCGTCGGTGAGTGTGGTGCTTGAGCTGGCGTAGAGCTTGCCCTCGTATTCGTTGGCGGTGTTGTCGATACGCATACGTCCGCGCACGTTGAGCCAGTCGAGAATCTGATAGCTGAGCGATGCCGACGCCATGTAGCGTTTCTTGCTGTTCTCGCGGAGGTTGCGGTAGGCTATCCAGTAGGGGTTCTGCATACGGAGGTCGCCCTCGCCCTGGGGCCAGAACTGCACGGGAATCTTGCGTGCTTCGTCCCAACGCTCGAAGTTGCGGATTACGGAAAAGTCATCGCCGCGTGGGAAGAGGTATGCCGACACGAGGGGGTTGGAGTACTGACCCTGGTTGGTCATGTTGCGGTCGTTCTGCATGATGTAGCTCGCACTCACGTCGAGTTGCATCTTGTCGTTGAGGAACGATGTGGTGTTGCGGAACGTGAAGTTGTAACGGTTGTAGCGGTTGTTGGGCACGAGACCTTCGGAATTGACCGTGGCTGCCGAGAAGAATGACTGGTTGCGTTCGGTGCCTGTGGAGAGGGTTACGGCGTTGGTGTAGACCGCTCCTGTCTGGAAGAAGTCGGAGGGAGTGTAGCCGGTGTTGGCGGCTGAGTTGAGCCGTTCGCCCCAGCTGTATATGGAGGAGTTGCCAGCCTTGCCGCCGGAGCCAGTGCCGTAGCGGTTCTGGAATTCAGGCATCTTGAACGGTTTGAGCCAATCTATGCCTGTGGAAACGGTCACCGACAGTTTGCCTACCTGTCCTTTCTTGGTGGTGATGACCACGGCACCGTTTGCCGCGTTGCTGCCGTAGAGTGCCGCCGCAGCCGCGCCTGTAAGCACGGATATGCTCTCGATGTCCTCGGGGTTGAGGTCGGCGATGGCTTCGGATGATCCTTTGGAGCCGAACTCGGTGTCGCCACCTCCGCCGAAATTGTACATGGGCACACCGTCGATGACGTAGAGGGCATTGCTGCTCTGCTCTATGGATTTGGTACCGCGCATGACCACGCGGCTGGCACCGCCCACACCGGATGATGATGTGTTGATGACCACGCCTGCCACCTTGCCGTTGAGACTATTGACGAAGTTGGCGTCCTTGATGGTGTTGATATCGTCGGCTTTGACCTGCTGGACGTTGTAGCTCAACGCTTTCTGCTCGCGCTTGATGCCGAGGGCTGTCACCACCACCTCGTCGAGGTCGGTGGATGCGGGAGCCATGTTGAGGTCGGCAACACCGCCTGCGGGCTTCACCTCGATGGGTTTGTAGCCGATGAATGTGGCTGTGACCACGGGGTTGGCACGGTCGGTCGACAGGGTGTATTTGCCGTTGGCGTCGGTCACGGCAATCTCACCGGTGCCCTTGACGCGTACGGTGGCTCCGATCACGGGGTCGCCGTTCTCATCGAGCACCTGTCCGGATATTTTCTGTTTCTTAGCCGCGGGAGCCGGAGCATCAGCCTTGGGCTGGCGCGGAACTATCACTATGTATTTGCCCTCGAGCTGGTAGGTGTACCCTGTATTTTTCAGAATCTCCGCCAGAGAGTTCTCGAGTGTGGCTTTGTCGAGGTCAACGCTGATGGCGGGTGTGTCCTTGAGCCGTGACTCGTTGTAGCCCACCGACAGGTGTGTCTGCTTCTCCACCTCCTTGAGGGCTTCGATTACCGAAATGTTGTTGCGGTGAAGTGTGATGCGCGGGCTATTGGGTTGAGCCATAGCCGATGCTGACAGGAGCAGACAGCAGAAAAAAAGCATTATTGCACGACGCAATGTCGGCTTATTTGCCAAATATTTATAATTTTGCTGCATCTTCTTAATGTTGGTTTATTCAGATATAAAGTTTAAGATTTTTACGGATGCGTCCGTTAGTGTCTGACGCCAATTGCAAGAATGATTTCACATCCGGAGGAAGCTGCTATCTTCTTCCGGATATTTTTTGTCCATAGGCAAGGAGGATTTTTTCATGGTTAACAGGTATTGGAATGTGAATGAAAAGGATCAGTATATGTAGCAACGGTCGCCCTCCAGACGGTAACGTACGTTGCCCATAACGCGCGTTATAATGTCCATGACTTCGGATAGCGATGCGTCGTTGCCGAAGGTGAGGGTGTAGCGGTCGTCTTTCAGGTTGTGTGAGTTGTAGATAAATGTGCAGGGGAATCTCCGTCCGAGACGTGTGAATATCTCGTCGGGTGTGAGCGAGCGCATCACTATGTCGCCGCGCTGCCATGCGGTCACGTCGTCGAGGTCGGGTCGTGTGAGTCCTGCCTGTCGGGTGGACTTGTTCCATGCGAGCTGATGCCCCGGCTCGAGTATGGTGCGGCGCGACAGGGAGTCGTAGTCCACAGCCACGCTACCCGAAAGCAGGGTGGCGCGTATCTCCTCCTCGTCGGGGTAGGCGGCGATGTTGAACTCGGTGCCGAGTGCCGTCACTTGGATGTCGGCAGCCTTGACCACAAAGGGATGTGCGGCGTCGGGCTTGACGCGGAAGTTGGCTTCGCCTATGAGGTAGACGCAACGCTCCTTGCCGGCAAACTCCTGCGGGTAGATGAGTGTGCTCCGGGAGTTGACCATGGCGAGAGTGCCGTCGGGGAGAGTGATGGTGCCGGTCTGAGCCGTGGGGATGTAGGATTGCAGCAGGTCGGGCTGCTGTAGGGGGCGTGTGGTGAGGAACAGTGCCGTAAGTGATACCGCGGCAATCACCACTGCCGCCACGCGCCATAGTATGAGCCTGCGGCTGAGCAGACGCTCGCGGCGGCGCGCGTATATACCGGTGGCGCGGCGCATGTCGCGGAGCGATTGGTCGAATCCGGGTGTGTCGTCGGCTTCGGTGCGCATCCACAGTCTCTGCAACCCGCTCTCTTTTTCGCCGGCATGGGCGGGGTCGGTGAGCCAGTCGCGGAAGTCGCGGTCCACTTCGTCGGTATAGTCGTGGTCAGCGTAGCTGTCGATGACGTCGTTTACGGGATTTTTCACTGTTTTTCTATGATTTTTAGAAACGGTTACTTAAAAATCATTGCTGAAGGTGAAAAACTACGGAAAGATTCTGAGAATTATAACAAACATTAACAGTTTGCGTAATTCCAACAGTGTTTTATAGATGTGGTCCTCGACCGTGCGGATCGGCATTTGCAGCTTCTCGGCAATCTCTTTATTGGAAAGTCCGTCGAACCGGCTCATCTCAAATACCTCGCGTCGGCGTTCGGGGAGCCGGTTGAGCGCCATCTTAATCAGCAGCAGTGTCTCGCGGTAGTATATGTCGCGCAGGGGCGACGCGGCGGGGTCGTCGCACAGCTCTTCCATAAGTCCCGAAGCGCGAGCCTTGTCCTCGTAGTCCTGCTCCACGCGGCGGTGCTTGAACAGGGCGAAAATTTCATTGCGCGTCACCACATGCAGGTAGGCATCCATGGAAGCGTCGTCGGTCCAGAGGTCGGGTCGCATCCACAGTTTCATGAATATGCTTTGGGCTATGTCCTCAGCATCGTGTGGCGATTTGGTGAGCATCATGGCAAAATTCTTGACACGCGGGAAGTGGGCGGCGTAAAACCGCTCGAAAAGCTCATCTATGTCCTCGTCGTGGCGTTTGTTCATGGAGATAGTAGTGCATTGAAGATGTAAAGACGGGGACAAATATACGTATAAGCGGGTGCAAAGTCAAAATTTATTTGAACTTTGACGAGCTGCGGCGTGCGGTACGAGGCATGATATATGGCGGTGCCGGCAACGGAACACCGTAGTGACTAACCTATTAAGTCTCGTTAAAAAAATCAAGCTGCTGCCGTGTGACTGAAGAATTCATTTAAAATTTTTACCGAATGTTAAAAGCAATCTTTTAATCACCTTTTTGGTCTTTTTTTCGGTCGCTTTCTTCAATCTCATAGGTCACGTAGGCGGCTACGCTCCCTCTTCAATTGAAAAAAATGTCTCGAAAAATCATCAAAAATGTGAATAAATAAAAAGTTTAAATGAGTTCAAATTATCAATCGTGTTCGTAATTGGTATTTAATTGTTATCTTTGCCGTTGAATTGTAAAAAACTCAAATTTATTCACTAAAATACTAAAGTCAAATGGTAAGTTACAAGGACTTAGGCTTGGTCAACACCCGTGAGATGTTTGCCAAGGCAATCAAAGGCGGTTATGCCGTTCCCGCTTTCAACTTCAACAATATGGAGCAGCTCCAGGCTATCATCAAGGCAGCCGCTGAAGAAAAATCGCCCGTAATCCTTCAGGTATCGAAGGGTGCCCGCAACTATGCTAACGCTACCCTTCTCCGCTACATGGCTCAGGGTGCTGTGGCTTACGCTAAGGAACTCGGCTGGGAAAATCCCCAGATCTGTCTGCACCTCGACCATGGTGACAGCTTCGAATTGTGCAAGTCTTGCATCGACAATGGTTTCTCATCAGTGATGATCGACGGCTCACACCTTCCCTACGAAGAAAACGTAGCTCTTACAAAGAAGGTAGTGGACTACGCTCACCAGTTTGATGTAACCGTTGAAGGCGAACTCGGCGTGCTCGCAGGTGTTGAGGACGAAGTTTCTTCCGACCACCACACCTACACCGACCCCGAAGAAGTTATAGACTTCGCTACCCGCACCGGCTGCGATAGCCTTGCCATCTCTATCGGTACTTCGCACGGCGCATACAAGTTCACTCCCGAACAGTGCACCCGCAACGCTGAAGGCAAGCTCGTTCCCCCGCCCTTGGCATTTGAAGTTCTCGACGCCGTTATGGAAAAACTTCCCGGTTTCCCCATCGTGCTCCACGGTTCTTCATCAGTTCCCCAGGAATATGTTGACACTATCAACAAATACGGCGGCAAGTTGCCCGACGCTATCGGTATCCCCGAAGAAGAACTCCGCAAGGCTGCAAAGAGCGCCGTTTGCAAAATCAACATCGACTCTGACAGCCGTCTGGCTATGACCGCTGCCGTTCGCGAAGTATTCGCTACCAAACCCGGCGAATTTGACCCCCGCAAATATCTCGGTCCGGCTCGCGACGAAATGGAAAAACTCTACAAGCACAAAATCGTTAACGTACTTGGCAGCAACGGCAAGGCCGAATAATCAAGTTACGCGATATTGTAATAAAAAAGTAAGCGGAATGCCTGTGCGGGCGTTCCGCTTATTTATTATAGTGTGTCGGTGATGCCGGGTCGTCAGATGGATGTGCCTATATGCTTTATGGCTTCGTCGAAGCCGTCGCGGTCTATGGCTCGGGAGCGCAGTTTGTTGCGGTATGTATATATGGTGTTGAGCGACAGCCGCAGGAACCGTGCCACCAATGCCGTGTCCTCGATGCCAAGACGGCTGAAAGCAAGGATACGGAGTTCCATGGTCAGTTGACGTGGAGCGGGTGTGGCTATGCGTTTGTCGGGTTGTAGCAGGCTGTTCACCTCTTCAACGAAGTCGGGTATCAGGTCGATGACGGTATTGTCGAACACGTCGTAGAACAGACGTGTCTGTTCATCAAGTATTTTTGTGGATTTCAGGGTGGTGTGCAGGCTTTCGATTTGTCCTGCCGATAATTTACGCCGGCTCACACGCAATATCTCTTCGGTCTTTTCTGTGCATAGGGCATATAGGTTCAAGAAATTTACCGCATGGGTATGGCGTATCTCCCCCGCATGTCTATACTCGTTTTCCATCCTTATGATCTCTTGGCGTGACTGCCTGAGTTTTTTGCGGATAATGAACCATGCAGCTGTTGCCATTATGCTTGCCAGCAGGATGAATATGGTTATGGCTATGGAGATATTGAGATGTTTGGCATGAACTTCATGGGCGAGCGCACTATACGAAGCGAGTGCGGCAAGAGTGGAGTGCGCTCCTGATGCCACACCATTGTCCATAGCCGCCAGCATTGCTGCATAAGCTTGATTTGATTCTCCGCGAAGCCATAATTCGATGGCGAGTGTGGGTAGTCCGGAGCCTGTGGCTATGCCTCCTTCGAGTTCGGCTATCGCCGATTGATACAGGTATTGGAGTGCTTGGTCGTCGCCATGTCCGTATTGTGCCAGACGCATGTGGGCTAACTGCAAGGCTGCCTCGGAAAGGTCTTTGTTAGTGCATTCAGACGAGTTTATCACGTCGTTGAGGTGTGCTTCTTCCAGATGTGGCTTGTCGATAGCTTTGTAATATAGAGCCGAAGAGATGTTGTGCAATATGGAACCTACCGGGTAGTCCGCCATCAGAGCCTGGCTGTGTGGCTGCACATGGCGTGCGTAATATATACGGGCTGAATCGTCGGTGGCGGTCGTAGATAGATTGTGGTACAGTCTTTCTCCGCATCGATGGTATATGAGCATGTGTTCCGGTGGCAGAGTATCGGCATAGTAGGCGTTGAATCCATCCAATGCCTCGATTCCACGCCCCGCTATTGGCAGGTAGGTATATTTTGTTGCGTTGAGCCTGTCGAATGTATAGCGGTCCTTAGCGTTGTTTATGGCAAGGTCGTAATAGCGGAATGCAGAATCGAGGTTTATTGCAGTATATTTTACCGCTATATTCTCATAGGTGCGGCATTTGTCATGAGATGTCGATGCGGTTTGTTTCAGTGAATCTATGACATTTTTAGCATGTTCAATTTTAGCTTGCCGATTGCTTAAGGCTGTCTGGAAATAATCTCTTATGGTTTTGAGCGATTCTTTATTGGAATCTTTAGCGTCACAAGTGTGTGTAATGAGTACGCACAGCAATATTGCGGTTAAGATTTTGGGCATAAAAGAAACGTAAGTTTTGTGGTAACATGTTAATATTGCAAAGATATTAAAACGGCATAAAATGTCAAAAATGAGACCTGAAATTTTCGCATCAAACCCTATATAAACAGTCTGTATAAATCTATATTTTAAAATAATCATATTGTTGGTTATGAGTGCTTTATTGTTTTGAATTTCTCAATTTTCCTATTGGTCGCGTTTGATGGTATTTTAAAAGACTTGAAGTGCTGTTATTTTTGCGCAAAAATTCATCTATTGAGAAAGAAGTGCATATAATAGTAATGTGATTTATGTTAGGTTTAAAGGTATAAAAACCACACCAAAAAAGTATGGCGCGTCGTTGATGACACGCCATACTTTTTTAGTGTGGGATTTTATTTAGAATATTTTTCTTGTTTATCACAAGCCATTCCTTCAAATAATCCGTGTAGTTTTGTGTATGTGACGGCTCCAGTTGTTTTTTTATGTTTGGTATCCATCAAGCCTAATTGAACCATATCATTGAACAATCTAATTATTGAGCGTCCGATGGCCCATGATAAATTTACGGGTACGGCATTCCCAATTTGTTTATATTGGGCTGATAAGGGGCCACAGAAATTCCAATCGTCGGGGAATGTCTGTATACGGGCGTATTCCCGGATTGTTAATGGCCTTGTCTCATAAGGATGGCATCTTTCAGTTTGTTTTTGAGCCGGTGCACAGGTAAGTGTCAGGCTTGGCTCGTCCATGGCAAGTCGTCGTGCCATTCCTGTTTTCCCACCACCGAGGTTGTAGCTGCCTTTAAGATATTCTCGGGCAATATGCTCTGGTAAATCACGCCAATCCCCTCCCTCAGGGACGAGCTCCATTACTGCTTGTTTTTTGGGTGGGTACACTTGCCCATTGGAAACAGGTACGTCGCATGGGTATAGTGCCCCTTCATAAAAAGCATCACGAAGAGTCCTTATCTCCGGGCAGACGTCTGGCCATGAGAAATGTACCATTGGAGCGATATCGTTTCTAATGGCTAATAATATTAGCCTTTCTCTCTTTTGAGGCACATTGTATTGTATGGCGCGCATAAGTTTTGGTTCAATAAGTGTGTATCCTAAGTCCGAGATTACATTTCCAATTGTTTTTAAAGTTCTACCGTTGTCGTGTTCCAATAATCCTCTGACGTTTTCTCCTAAAAAAACTTTTGGTCTGATTTCCTTTACTGCTCTTGCCAATTCAAAAAAAAGTGTGCCACGAGTTTCCTCAAATCCCAAACGCTTGCCGGCATACGAGAAAGCTTGACATGGGAATCCCCCAGATAAGAAATCTACCTTATCTTTTAATGGTGTGAAGTCGAGTTCATGGATATCTCCTTCCTTGACATTCCATTCTGGACGATTACACCTTAGTGTTTGGCATGCGTTATGGTCGAATTCGTTCAATAGAAGATGTTTAAATCCGGCCTTTTCCATTCCTAATGCGAGACCTCCGGCGCCAGCGAAAAGTTCCACCGACGTATATTCCTGTAGCGGGATGGTATCCAATTCTTTATCCCAGTTTGTTGTTAGCATGGCTGATATCTCCGGGAAATTTGTTAGCTTATCTATGGAAAAGAATCGATTACCTGATGAATCGGTGTCACAATCGATTTTTCCATTGTTTATCCAAGCGTCTATTGTTGCCCGAGAGACACCAAGAAGTGCCGACAGATTATTGATGGATATATTTTTGGGCATCTCATTGTCGTTTTGTGGTGGTTTCAAATCCTTCGTATGTCGAAAATGCTAAAAGGTAGAGACTCGTAAGCAAATCTGCATGTTCTGCCGTAAGTTCCTCGTATACCGAGTTGGATAATGCCAGTTCTGAATTTTCTGTTATCACATCTTCGATTATGTAAGGTAATTGGATACACAATTTATAAAAAGCCGTGGGGTCATTAAATACTAATGCATAGAATTTGTCTATAGACATGCGTCGTATCTTATTGTGTGCTTTAGATTGTTTGTCTAATGTGATTTTCCATGTTTCATCTTTAGATTTTTTGGAAATGACTTCGACAAGATAGCATGTCGCCTGATCGTCATCCAATAATTTTGATTGCATTTTCATGTATGTTTTCTGTGAAGATGCAGAATTCATAGTATTGTGCTTGTTCTTCAATTCAACATAAATATGCAATGTGTTATTTTCGACATCGAAACCTTGTTTAGGAACTATCCATCCATTGTTGGCGTATTTAAAAATGTTTTGGTGAAAATATCCAATCTTGTTTGAGTTTGACTTGTCAATCTGTCTGAAGCATTCGTTTGAAATAGCTTCTTTAATTGATTTACCATATACTTTCGAGTCAAACGTTAATTTTATTGGGTCGACTATATTTTCATTGAATTGCGATAATGTAATTTCTCTACGATAGGATTTGACGGTTGCCTTTACATGATCATATATGTCTTGGTTCGAGATGAATCCTAAATTGTAATTTCTCATATTTGCTGTCGGTCTTTTTTTCTGTTCTGTTATCTACAAATTTAGTGTTTTTTTAAGAAAATCCTATGTGTGGATACATATTGTTTATCATATATCAGTTGGGCGGTTTTGCGGTAAAGATAAGAAAAGTTTGTTGATATAGAAATAATACACGCAAATCTTCAGTCCGGAACCAGATGTCCTGCCATTTTACGATTATATGTAAACGCAGTTATATGAAAAACGGTGTGCCAAAATTGAATTTGGCACACCGTAGTGATGGTTTTATGTGTCAAGCTGCGTTGGGCAGCTTGGTGTGGGCTTGATTACTTGCCGGAGAGTTTTTCCTTGAGTTCGGCAAGAGCTTCGAGGTCGCCGAGAGTGGCTTTCTCGATGGGCTGGTTTAGCATGGGAGTTTCCTCAGCGCGTTTGGTGGCACGTTTAGCCTTGCGGGCTTCGTTGCGTTCTGCCTTAGCTTCGTCTTCGAAGATGCGGCTGTGCGAGAGGATGATGCGCTTGCTGTCCTTGTTGAATTCGATAACCTTGAAGTTGAGCTTTTCGTCAACTTGAGCCTGGCTGCCGTCTTCCTTAACGAGGTGCTTGGGAGTAGCGAAGCCTTCAACACCGTAGGGGAGTGCGATTACAGCGCCTTTTTCAACCATTTCAACGATAGTCCCTTCGTGGATGCTGCCGTTGGTGAATACGGTTTCAAATACGTCCCAGGGATTTTCTTCGAGCTGCTTGTGACCGAGTGAGAGACGACGGTTGTCCTTGTCGATTTCAAGAACCTGAACGTCGATATCGGCACCAATCTGGGTGAATTCGCTGGGGTGTTTGATTTTTTTGGTCCAGCTGAGGTCGCTGATGTGGATGAGACCGTCAACGCCTTCTTCGATTTCCACGAATACACCGAAGTTAGTGAAGTTGCGTACTTTTGCAGTGTGCTTGCTTCCAACGGGGTATTTGGTTTCGATGTTTTCCCAAGGATCGTTCTTGAGCTGCTTGATACCAAGGCTCATCTTGCGTTCGTCGCGGTCGAGGGTGAGGATAACGGCTTCGATTTCGTCGCCTACCTTCATGAAGTCCTGAGCGCTGCGGAGGTGCTGGCTCCAAGACATCTCGCTTACGTGGATAAGACCTTCAACACCGGGTGCGATTTCGATGAATGCACCGTAGTCTGCCATAACCACTACGCGGCCCTTGACTTTGTCACCAACCTTGAGGTCGGGGTTGAGGGCATCCCAAGGATGGGGCATGAGCTGCTTCAAACCGAGGGCGATGCGCTTCTTCTCGTCGTCGAAGTCGAGGATAACCACGTTGAGCTTCTGATCGAGCTGGAGCACTTCTTCGGGGTGGCTTACGCGTCCCCAAGAGAGGTCGGTGATGTGGATAAGACCGTCCACGCCGCCGAGGTCGATGAACACACCGTAGCTGGTGATGTTCTTGACAGTACCTTCGAGTACCTGACCCTTTTCGAGCTTGGCGATGATTTCGCGCTTCTGCTGTTCAAGTTCGGCTTCGATGAGTGCTTTATGCGATACGACAACGTTCTTGAACTCCTGGTTGATTTTCACAACCTTGAATTCCATGGTCTTGCCCACGAACATGTCGTAGTCGCGGATGGGGCGTACGTCGATCTGTGATCCGGGAAGGAATGCTTCGATACCGAATACATCGACAATCATGCCACCTTTTGTGCGGCATTTGATGAAGCCCTTGATGATTTCGTCTTTTTCCAAAGCTTCGTTGACGCGTTCCCATGAGCGGGCTGCGCGAGCTTTGCGGTGTGAGAGGATGAGCTGACCTTTCTTATCCTCCTGATTTTCGATGAATACCTCTACGGTGTCGCCCACTTTGATGTCGGGGTTGTAGCGGAATTCATTCATGGGGATGATACCGTCGCTCTTGTAGCCGATGTTAACCACAGCCTCGCGCTTGTTGAGGGCAATGATGGTACCTTCGATTACTTCTTTGTCCTTGACGGTGTTGAGTGACTCGTCGTAAGTTTTGGTTAATTCTTCGCGAGACTTTTCGCCTTGAGCATCTCCTTTCTCATAGGCTTCCCAGTCGAAATCTTCGATGGGCGAATTTTTTAATTCTTCAGTCATTTAAATAAGTTAATAAATAAGGTTAATTGTATACCAATGACTTACTGCCGCTTGGAGACGGCTTCTGTCATTGCGGTGCAAAGGTAGTGATAATTTTCTATTCCACAATTGTTTCGGTTGTCTTTTTCATTGCATTGGATGTCAAAAGTGCCGGATATGGCACAGGCTGCGCCGTGGATATGTGCGCAGCCTGTGATTGATGTGCATATTGTGGCTTACCACGAGATGGTTATGTCATCTACGGCATAATATGCGGGAAGGGAGTATCCGTAGCCGTTGTCGGCACCTCCTGCCTGATTGAGCCGGAGCTCTACGATCGGGCCGAGTTCGGAGAGGTTGTCCCATTTTATCCATTTGTCAGGGACATATTCGGTGGTGGCGAAAGTCATGGTCACCGTGCCGAGTTCGTTGCCATCAGCATCGAATCCGGTGGCATAATATGTGACATCATCGTAAAGAGCCGGACTTAACGGGTTGCCGGCAACTGCCACGGAATAGAAATAGCATGTCGAGGTTACATACAGACTTTCTACAGTACGTGCTTTCCCGTCGGCAAACTTGAAGATTGGTCTGCCGTCACCGTAAGGATAGGCAAGGTCAAGATAACCGAATGTGGTCAGGAAGTTGTCGGAGCCATTATTGCCACCGCCTGTGGTACTTTCGCCTGTGATATTGGGATTGTAGACGTAGAGGTCGTATGTGTAATATCCATAGGAGTCCTGGTCGAGGGAGTTGGCATTGTATGAACTTACAAACCAGGGATATCCCCAGCCGCCCATGAATCCATCGGGTTCTACGGTTGTGAGCTGCGTGGTCTGGTCGACCCACATGTATCCGCTGTTCATAAGTGATGTCGTGGATGTTGTGCCCGGAGCGTAGTTGTGGATTGAGAGGGCATCCCATTCGGCACCCTCGAATGTGATGGTGTGTATGTGCATTGCCTTGACTTCGATTTCAGTCATGGTCGATAGGTTGCCTTTCATGCCTATGATGGCTATGGTTCCGGAGGTCTCAGCGTAAGTGTTGGCTTCGACAGGGGCGGTTATTGAGAGTTGGGTCCCGTCCAGAGCCACCCGCCATCCGTCAGGTTTGGTGAATGTGATTTTATCGACATCGTTGATTGTGAGTTGGTATGTCTTGGTCTCGCCAAAATTGAATCTGGCTTCAGGTCCGTTGATGGTTATAGATAGCTGCTGGTTTTTCGGCAGTTGTAATACGCTCCCGTCGGCGAGTGTGAATTCGACGTAATCGGTATGGGTGTTGTCGATGCCGGCGAATATCGAGTCTCCGTCTTGACCTTCAGCGGTGATTCCGGTGTCGGACCAAGCGGTTCCTCCGTCGGTGGATATTTCCCAATGATGGGTGGTGTCGTTGATGCGGACTTTCGGGGCTACGGCATCACGACCGTCGACGGCGTTGGCTTTGATCATCTGTCCGTCCGAGGTCATAAATTCATTGTCGAGAGTCCAGTACCAATTGCCGTCGGTGTGTTGTCTGACAGATATGGCGGGGGCGTTTGTGCCGTCTACGCCATTGCGTATCTCGGCGTTTGTACCGTTGGAAAATGTAATCTTGTATCCGTCGGTTGTGTTGGTGACATCTGTTACATAAACGTTGTTTTGCAGCGCATCGACGAGTTGTTGCAGTGTCGTGATGTTGGCGTTGGCATTGTTTACTGCCTGTTCGAGTGCTGTAAGGCGTGTGTCGAGTTCGTCGACTTTATCCCAAATGTCGTCATCGTCGTAGCATGCAGTGACTCCGGTGGCAAGAACGGCTGCTACAAAAAGTCTTGTGAAAATCTTGATTGGTTTTTTCATTTCGTTGTTATTTATTGGTGAATAAAATCCTTCATGTGCGACCTTACGCGCCAACTGAAGAATACAACGAAAATGCAAAGCCGGGAATACTGGACAGAGTGCCACGGAGATGATGCCGGACGCGCAATCTCCCGGTTTTGATTCTCACCCGTACACCCGCAGGCGGCAAATCACATGTGGCAAAAGGCAGGTCTTCTGGCTTGTCCTGACGCTTGCTGCCTTCCCGGATTGATGGTGTCCAGTGGCTTAAATAGCAAGTGCCGTCCGGTATATCGGACATTGCGGACTTACAGCAACGGGTATTGCCGCAGATTTGCACTGCGTTCCCTTTTAAGACCGGTATTCCCGGTCACCGTTTGCGCTGCAAAAATACGTAAGATATTTCGTATGTGCAATTTTAGAGCCAATGTCGAGTGGAATGAGTATGACGGGGGCGATTTGGTCATGATGCCAATAATGTGTATTTTTGTGAAAATACAATAAGATATGATGTGTAACTCTTGTCCTGGGATACCGGCGCGTGTGGGCTGGGTGGATGCGCTCAGGGTGTTGGCGTGTTTCATGGTGGTGATGAGCCATTGCTGCGACGGTTTTGTGGCTCAGTTCGATGCCGACTGCGGGGCGTTTCTGACCGGATGTATGCTCGGGAGCGCGTTGCGTCCGTGCGTGCCGTTGTTTGTGATGATGACCGGAGTGTTGTTGCTGCCGTTGCCGGAAACGGTTACGTTGGGCGGATTCTACCGTAAGCGTGTGGGGCGTATCATTCCTCCGCTGGTGTTTTGGTCGCTGGCGTTGCCGCCTTTGGCTTATTGTTATTTTACCGGATTCGGCTCGGAGAGTGTCAATCCGTCGGTGGATATGTCGGCTTACACTCCTGATGGGCTTACCAACCGCTTGTGGAGCTGGGTGCTGAATTTTAATTTCGATACCACTCCGCTTTGGTATCTGTATATGTTGCTGGGATTGTATCTCGTCATGCCTGTGGTGGGTGCATGGCTTGCATCGGCATCGCGCCGCGATGTGCTCACATTTCTGAAAGTGTGGGGTGTGACTCTGTTGCTGCCTTATGTGCGGTTGTTCGCCCCTTCGGTAGGTTATCTTGGCAATTATGGTAATATGGATATATTGGGCGGGTGTGACTGGAATGCGTTCTCCACATTCTACTATGTGTCGGGATTCATAGGATATATAGTGCTGGCGTATTATCTGAAACGATATCCGTTGAGATGGTCGGCAGCTAAAGCTGCTGTTGCGTTGATACCTATGTTTGTGGTGGGATATGCCATTACCGCCGGCGGATATATATGGCTTCAGGGCAGGTATCCCGGTGACTATGCCTATCTGGAGATAGTGTGGTATTTTACAGGAGTGAATGTGTTTATGATGACGCTTCCTATCTTCATTGCCATACAGCGGTGGGCGCCTGCCGGAAGTGCATGGCTGAACCGAATGGCGTCTCTGACGTTTGGTATTTATCTGTGTCATTTTATATTTGTGATGGTGGCATACGATGTGTTTGATGTGGCGTGGCTGCCCTATATTGCGCGTATCGTGTGTATGGCCGTGTCGGTATTTGCCGTATCGGCGGGCGTGACATGGCTGTTGGGTCGCAACCGGTACACAAGTGTGTTGGTGAAGTGACAGTGTTGTGTCACCCGGTTGGCAATTGCCGATGAATTTAATAGATTTGCATTCATGAAACAACGAATTATTATAGTAACTAAATTCTATTATCGCCGTGGTGGCGATTGTGTGTGCGCGTTAAATCTTGAAAAACTATTGCGTGAGCGCGGTCATGAAGTGGCTGTGTTTGCTATGCGTTATCCTGAAAATCTACCGTCGGAGTGGGAGTCTTATTGGCCCGAGGAGGTTGATTTTGGAGGACCGCTGAAAAGTAAGCTCGCTGCGCTGAAGCGGACCATGGGGTTGGGTGATGTGGCAGATAAGTTCAAGAGACTGCTCAAGGATTTTCGTCCGGATGTTGTACATCTCCATAACATACACTCTTACCTGTCGCCTGTGGTTGCGAAACTTGCAAAAAAATATGGTGCGCGCGTGGTGTGGACGCTTCATGACTACAAACTGTTGTGTCCATCCTATTCGTGTCTGCGAAACGGCGAGGTGTGTGAACTTTGTTTCAATGATAAGAAAAAGGTGCTGAGCACCAGATGTATGAAGGGTTCGCTCGCGGCGAGTGCGTTGGCATATATGGAGGCACTCAGATGGAATGCCAAACGGTTGCAGAGTTATACTGATTTGTTTATATGCCCCAGTGAGTTCATGGCATCGAAGATGAAGCAGGGTGGTTTCGCTCCCGGAAAGCTTGCGGTATTGTGCAACTTCATAGCTCCTGAAATGTTGGAAAAACGCTCTGTGGTATCGGAAGATGCGCGTGGGGATTATTATTGCTATATAGGGCGGTTGTCGGAAGAGAAGGGTGTGCGCGCATTGCTGGAAGCGGCATCGCGCTTGCCCATGACTTTGAAAGTTGCCGGAAGTGGTCCGCTCGATGCGGAACTGCGTGGCACCTATGCCGGAAAAACCAATATAGAGTTTCTTGGTCAGCTCAGTTCCGATGGTGTTCGTGATTTGTTGGCGCATGCAAAGTTTTCGGTGATGCCGTCGGAATGTTATGAAAATAATCCGCTAGGGGTCATTGAGTCACTTTGTATGGGTACGCCCGTGGTAGGTGCTGAGATTGGGGGCATTCCTGAACTGATTGATAATCCGGGAAGCGGTGCTGAATTTAAAAGTGGCAGTGTGGATGATTTGGTGTCGAAGATATCGGAAATGTGGTCCGGAAAATTTGATTATGCCACAATAGCTGATAACTCATGTGCGGTATTCGGAGCTGATAGATATTACATCTCTCTTTTAGATAAAATTAACATTTTAGGGGGGGGTAAATAGCTCGCTTGTATTCGTTAAATATGGACTTGTCGAATCCGATAAAGGTGACTATTATTGTTATATAGGCAGATTGTCGGAGGAGAAGGGAATAGATACTTTGCTTGATGTCGCATCCCGTTTGCCAATGAAGCTGATGGTCGCGGGAGGTGGGCCAATGTCCGAGTCTTTGAAAATGAAATATGGCTCAAGTGCCAATGTCGAATTTTTGGGCATGATTCATGGAGATGCGGTAGGTGAATTGTTGGCGGGCGCGCGTTTTTCGGTATTACCTTCTGAATGGTATGAGAATAATCCCATGGGGGTGATAGAGTCGTTGTGTGCGGGTACGCCGGTGTTAGGGGCGGCAATTGGTGGAATACCGGAGCTGATTGACGATGAGAGTGGGATGACGTTTGAAAGCGGTGATAAGCAGTCGCTGCAGGACGCGGTGAGGGCTATGTGGGACAAGGAATTTGATAGACCGGCCATTCAGTCCCGGTCGATAGTCGCTTTTTCTCCGGATGCTTATTATTCGCGTCTGATGGATATTTACGGAAGAGTGTAATTCGCCCGTCGGGACATCAATTGGCGGAGAACGTGGGTGATGAGGTATTGGCGGTCACCGATACGTCGTGTTACGAGTCTTTTGTTCCATTGAGCTTTGCGGTATGCGGGAGCTTGCAGGTCTTCACGGTTTAGAGCCAGGTCGTCCGGCAAATTGTGGAGTGATGCGGGGATGGCGTAAGAGGTAGGTGGCCAACCGAGCATTGCCCACATTCTGTAATTGTCAGGAGTGTCCGCCGACTCGATTACCACCGCCGCTTCTGATGTGGTACGTGGTATAAGGTGCTCGTCGAGCAGAATCATACTGTCGGAGAGGAAATTGCGGTCGGATGGCGCGTGATAGAATGAGCGCGACAGTATTTCGGTGAATACCTGTGGGGTGATGGAGTGTGTGTCGGCGTAAGGAGCCAACAGTGTCTCGGCTGTGCGCTTGCGGTCGAATCCGGTTCCGCCCGATGCCGATTGCGACAATGAGTGATTGGTGCGCACGATGAATCCTTGAGGGGAATCGGCGAGATTATATTCCACGTATGCTGAATCATGGGTCTCGAAATACGCTCCGTTGCCGTGCGCGTCTATGACGCCGAAATTGGCACGCACCCCCATCGGGCGTGTGAGGGTGTCGAGCAGATGGCGGAAGTCCGATATGTCGTGGCATCTCTGTAATGCCAAGGTCATAACGAAGCCTTCGCGGTCCTCCGGTGCTCCGTGTGTGCGCGGCATATTGTGCGATGCTGTGTTCATGATGGCGAATCCGGCATCGTTGTAGCCTATCCACGCTTCACGGCGCAGGGAGTCGGAGCCGTTGAACAAGGCTATGTAAGCCATGGATTCACCATCGGACGGAATCGTGTCGACAAAATTGCATGGCGACGATGTGTCGCGAAGTTTCCATAGCATGGCTTTGCCTGTGGCGCTCGCCCTGCCGCTGACTATGGCGGAGGTGCATGCGTGTGCGCGCGGTGCAATGGCGGTTATTATCGCTGCGATGGCGGCTATGGTTATGATGTGCGGTATCTTCTTAGCCATGATTTGGTCTTGTCTATTCCTGCTTTTCCTAATATTAGCAATGCCGAGTACTGGGCTGTCTTTGCCATGCCGAAGAATACTATCCACAGTGTAGCCTTGGCAGCCGCTGATATCGGCAATAGGAACTGGGCGAACGATATTGCGTAAAATATCAGGCAAGCTATGCCTACTGTCACTCCGGTGCGGAATGAGAGTGAGCTTAGCCATTGACGTAGTCGGTCGATGCGTGGTCGGTTCATGTGTGCGTGTGCGGGATTGCTGCCGTATGGGTGTTAAATGCCGTTGCTAAGTTACGGTTATTTTGTCAAATATCATTATAAATAAGGTGGTGTCGGAGATTTTAGTTAAATTTGCGGAATAATCAGGTTTTTAAGATAAAAAATATATTCGCATGGCAACCAACTTACTTGAACTTAGCGAACAGGAAATAGTGCGCCGTGGCAGCCTCGATGAAATGCGCCGCCGTGGTATAGATCCCTATCCCGCAGCCGAATTTACGGTAACGGGTCATACGGCAGAGATAAAATCGACATTTTCCGACGATGCTCCCCGTCGCGAGGTGAGCATTGCAGGCCGTATCATGAGCCGCCGCATCATGGGCAAGGCTTCATTTCTGGAACTGCAGGATGCCGACGGACGCATACAGGTGTATGTGAGCCGCGACGATCTCTGTCCCGGAGAGGATAAGGACCAATATAATGTGGTACTGAAAAAGCTTCTTGACATCGGTGACTTCATAGGTGTGAAGGGCTATGTGTTCCGCACACAGATGGGCGAGATTACGGTTCATGCCGAGGAGCTGACCGTGCTGTCCAAGTCATTGCGCCCGCTGCCTATAGTAAAGGTCAAGGATGGTGTGACTTACGATGCGTTTGATGACCCGGAACTCCGTTACCGCCGCCGCTATGTGGATTTGGTGGTCAATGACGGCGTGAAGGATATATTCATCAAGCGTACTAAGGTGTACAACTCCATGCGCGAGTTCTTCAATGCCGCCGGTTACATGGAGGTGGAGACTCCGATACTGCAATCCATCCCCGGCGGAGCGTCGGCCCGTCCATTTATCACGCACCACAACGCACTCGATATTCCGCTGTACATGCGTATAGCCAATGAGTTGTATCTAAAGCGTCTTATCGTGGGCGGTTTTGATGGTGTGTATGAGTTCTCCAAGAATTTCCGCAATGAAGGTATGGACCGCACCCACAATCCGGAATTTACCTGCATGGAAATCTATGTGGCGTACAAGGATTATAACTGGATGATGGACTTCACCGAGCGCATGCTTGAGAAGATATGCCTGGATGTCAACGGTACCACCGAAGTGAAAGTGGGTGATAACGTAATCTCATTCAAGGCACCGTTCAAGCGCGTGACCATGATTGACGCCATAAAGGAATTTACCGGAATAGATATCACCGGTATGGACGAGGAGCAGTTGCGTGACGTGTGCCGCCAGCTCGACATAGAGGTTGATCCGGCTCTCGGCAAGGGTAAGCTCATAGATGAGATATTCGGAGAGAAGTGCGAGGGCAACTATATACAGCCTACATTCATCATAGACTATCCTATAGAGATGTCGCCGCTTACCAAACGTCACAGAAGCAATCCCGAACTGACGGAACGTTTTGAACTGATGGTCAACGGCAAGGAACTGGCTAACGCTTATTCGGAGCTGAATGACCCGATAGACCAGTACGAGCGTTTCGTGGAGCAGATGCGTCTTGGCGAAAAGGGCGATGACGAAGCGATGATCATAGACAAGGATTTCATACGCGCACTCGAATACGGTATGCCCCCCACATCGGGTATGGGTATAGGTATGGACCGTCTGGTTATGCTCATGACCGGTCAAACCACTATTCAGGAGGTGCTGTTCTTCCCGCAGATGCGTCCTGAAAAGGTGCAGAAACGCGACGGTGCCGAGGTGTTTGCCACCGTAGGCGTGCCTGAAGAGTGGGTTGCTCCCTTGCATAAGCTCGGAGTGCTCACCGTGCAGCAGCTCGGTAGTACCTCTTCAGCCGGAAAACTCCAGCAGGATTTGTGCGGGCTCAACAAGAAATTCAAACTCGAATTGCAAAATCCCGATATAGAACAGGTGAAATCGTGGGTTGCCGCCGCAGCGCAAGACTGAGGTATGAACCCATGGCTAAATGCCAATGTTGTTTTAATGTAAAACATTAATAATATGAATTTCCCCGGAACAGTAGCAGTGATGGGCGGTGGGAGCTGGGCTACGGCTCTTGCCAAGCTTCTGCTCAACAACTGTGAATCTATAATGTGGTATATGCGACGCGACGACCGCATAGAGGATTTCAAGCGTCTGCGTCATAATCCGGCTTATCTGAGCGATGTGGAATTTGATATCCAGCGCATAGAATTTTCGTCGGATATCAATTATGTGTGCGAGCATGCCGATACGTTGCTGCTCGTGATGCCTTCGCCTTACTTCAAGAGTCACATGGAGAAGCTGACTACCGATATCAGCGATAAATTCGTGGTGTCGGCGGTGAAGGGTATCGTGCCGGATGAAAATGAGATAATATCCGATTACATGCAGCGTGTGTACGGGGTGAAACCTGAGCGTATGCTGGTGGTGAGCGGTCCGTGCCATGCCGAAGAGGTGGCGTTGGGCCGTCAGAGTTATCTCACCGTAGGGTGCAATGACATATTCCATGCCGAGCAGTTTGCCAATGCTCTCAGCGGCAATGCGCTGCGCACCATCACATCGTCGGATGTGACCGGAATAGAGTATGCGGCGGTGCTGAAAAATGTCTATTCAATAGCTTCGGGTATAGTACACGGGCTAAAGATGGGCGATAATTTCCAGGCTATGCTCGTGTCCAATGCCATACGCGAGATGGAGCGGTTTGTGGATACGGTGTATCCGCGTCCGCGCCAGATTTGCGACTCGGTGTATCTTGGTGACCTGTTGGTGACCTCCTACTCCCGATTCAGCCGCAACCATAATTTCGGCTCGATGATAGGCAACGGCTATTCGGTGCAGACCGCCCGCATGGAGATGGTGCAGACCGCCGAGGGCTACTACGGGACCAAGTGTGTGCACGAAATCAACCGCAAGCACAATGTGACCATGCCGATACTCAACGGCGTGTATGATATCCTGTACCGTAATATAAAGCCGGCAAAGGCAATACGTGCCATGGCTGAGACATTTATCTGATGCGGGACGGAAAGTTAATTATCCTGATAACAATTAAATTATAATACCATAATGGAAAAATTGAAGATAGACATTAAGAACGCCCTCGGGACGGTTACTGCCGGGGATGTTGACGCATTGCTTCCCGAAGCAGGCGAAGCTCTTGCAAAAGTGGATAACGGCACAGGTGCCGGCAATGATTTTCTCGGATGGACCGACCTGCCCACACGTCTGTCGGAGTCGCTGCTCGATGATATAAATGCTACTGCAAACTCACTTCAGGATGAATGTGAGGTGGTGGTGGCAATAGGCATAGGCGGTTCGTATCTCGGTGCCAAGGCTGTAATCGAAGCTCTTTCGGACAGTTTTGCAGCATACCGTCATGAACCTAAGTCGACCAAGGTGGTTTTTGCCGGACAGAATATCGGTGAAGATTATCTGTTTGAGCTTATGGACTATCTGTCGGACAAGAAATTCGGTATCATAGTTATATCCAAATCGGGTACCACCACCGAGCCGGCAATAGCATTCCGCTTGCTCAAGGAGATGCTCGAACGCAAAGAGGGTAAGGCTAAAGCCGCCAAACGCATAGTGGCTATTACCGACGCTCATCGCGGTGCACTACGTCAGCTCGCTACCGAAGAGGGCTACAAGACATACGTGATTGACGATAATGTGGGTGGCCGTTTCTCGGTGCTCACTCCTGTGGGCTTGCTGCCCATAGCTGTCGCCGGTTACGATATCAAGGCATTGGTGGGCGGAGCTGCCGCTATGGAAGCCGATACCAAGTCCGCTTCGTATGATTCCAATATGGCACTGCTATACGCTGCCGTGCGCAACGCTCTTTACCGCAGCGGCAAGAAGATAGAGATATTGGTGAACTATAACCCCAAGCTCCACTATTTCGGAGAATGGTGGAAGCAGCTCTACGGCGAGAGTGAGGGCAAGGACCACAAGGGTATATTCCCCGCAGCCGTTGACAATTCCACAGACCTGCACTCGATGGGTCAATGGATTCAGGATGGTGAACGCACCATATTCGAGACAGTGCTGTCGGTTGAAGCTCCCGAGCATGAAACGCTCATACCCACCGATAATGACAATCTCGATGGACTGAACTATATAGCCGGCAAGCGTGTGGATCAGGTGAACAAGATGGCTGAGCTGGGTACCCGTATAGCTCACGTCGACGGCGGTGTGCCCAATCTGCGTATCACTATCCCCGCCTTGCGCGAAGGGTATCTTGGTCAGCTCATATATTTCTTCGAAAAAGCCTGTGGTATCTCCGGTTATATGCTGGGTGTGAACCCGTTCAATCAGCCCGGTGTGGAGGATTACAAGCGCAACATGTTCGCCCTGCTTGAAAAGCCGGGTTATGAAGCTGAGACGGCAGCCATCAAGGCAAAACTGTAAGTGTTTTTTTAAATTTAATAAATAATATTAAAAGGTAAGGCACCGATGTTTCTGATACATCGGTGCCTTACTGATATTATACGGTGGCAGGTTTATTTGCCTAAGAAAGTTTTTACCTGGTTGAGTACGGCGGCGGGGGGGAAGCCGAATTTCTCGTCGAGCACTTTGTAGGGGGCGGATGCTCCGAAGTGGTCGAGTCCGAATACGCGTCCGCGCGGACCGACTACAGGCATCAGGGTAGATGGGAGTCCGGCTGTAAGTCCGAATACGGGTGTCCATTCGGGTATCACACTGTTGCGGTATTCCGGGTCCTGATCCTCAAACAGTCCGAGGGAGGGAACGGAAACCACGCGTGCGGCTATGCCTTCGGCTTCAAGCAGCACTGCCACGTCGCAAAGCAAGGATACCTCCGAACCGTTGGCTACCAGCGTAACCTGAGGATTGGGGGCGTCCATCACCACGTAGGCACCGCGGCGCATGCCTTCGGCCTCGTCATAGCGGTTGCCTGTCACTGATGGCAGATCCACCACATCCTGACGGCTTAGGATAAGCGCGGTGGGTGTTTCCTTGTTTTCCATAGCCATCTGCCATGCGATGGTGGTTTCGGCGCTATCGGCAGGGCGTAGAACCAATACGGAACGTTTGCCCGAAAGATTGCGCAGTTGCTCCATGAGACGTATCTGTGCTTCCTGTTCCACCGGTTCGTGTGTGGGTCCGTCCTCGCCTACGCGGAATGCGTCGTGAGTCCAGATGTATTTGACAGGGAGCTCCATGAGAGCCGCCATGCGTACGGCGGGTTTCATGTAGTCGCTGAACACGAAGAATGTGCCGCATGCGGCTATCATACCTCCGTGCAGTACTATGCCGTTCATGATGGCTGCCATGGTGAGCTCGGATACACCGGCATGAAGGAATGCGCCGGAGAAGTCACCGTGGGTGAGTGCGTGCGTGTTTTTGAGGAATGCGTCGGTCTTGTCGCTGTTGGCGAGGTCGGCACTCGACACAATCATATTTTTAACCTTGAGTGCCAGTTCGGCGAGTACGTCTGCCGAAGCGCTGCGTGTGGCTATATTGGCTTTGTGGGTTATGGCACGGTAATCGATTTCCGGCAGCACGCCGTCAATGTAGTTCTTGAGTGTGACGGCAAGGTCGGGGTTGGCGTCAGCCCAGGCTTTCTGTGCGGCGCGGCGCTGTGCCACTATGCCGCGCAACTGCTCGCGGCGCTGTGCATAGAGCTGCTTCACTTCGTCGCGTATCACCCATGGGTTGTCGGGGTTGCCGCCGAGATTCTTTATGGTCATGGCGTAGTCGGCGCCTGATTTGCTCAATGGCTGTCCGTGTGTGCTGCATTTTCCTTCGAAGTTCTCGCCGGTAGCAGTCACGGCACCGCGGCCCATGATGGTGTTGCCGATGATGAGTGTGGGGCGGGCGGTCTCCTGACGAGCCTGCTCGAGAGCTCCGGCTATGGCTTCGGGGTCGGTACCGTCGATTTCAATCACGTTCCAGTGCCATGCGCGGTATTTGGCTGCGTAATCTTCGGTGTCCACGGCGTCGACATCGGTTGAGAGCTGTACCTTGTTGCTGTCGTAGAACATGATGAGGTTGCTCAAACCGAGATAGCCGGCGATACGTCCTGCGCCTTGCGAGATTTCTTCCTGAATACCGCCGTCGGAGATGAAAGCGTAGGTCTTGTGCGCCCATTCTTCACCGAAACGAGCGGCAATGAAGCGTTCGGCAATAGCCGCACCTACCGCCATGGTATGACCTTGTCCGAGGGGACCGGAGGTGTTCTCGACACCGCGTCGCGGGTCGACTTCGGGGTGTCCGGGAGTCACGCTACCCCATTGGCGGAACTGCTGCAGCTCATCGAGTGTGTAGTAACCGCATAGAGCCAATGCGCTGTAGAGCATGGGCGACATGTGTCCGGGGTCAAGGAAGAACCGGTCGCGGGCTATCCACATAGGATCGTCGGGGTCGGTGACGAGGAATCGGGAATAGAGCACGTTGATGAAATCGGCGCCGCCCATGGCACCGCCGGGATGACCGGATTTGGCTTTTTCAACCATCGAGGCTGCCAGTACACGAATGTTGTCGGCTGCCGAGTCAAGTATCTTTTTGTCCATTTGGTTATAGGGTTACGCGGGCGCAATGCCGCCATTTGTTTATCTTTTGCAAAAGTAATGAAATAATTAGGAATTTGGAATCAAGAATCAGGAATTGTTGAGATGAAGCTGATGTAAACGAGAGGAGGGATGCGCCATTGTGGTGCATCCCTCCTCGGGTTATAGTTTTTTACAGTATGTGGCGTGTTATCAGATGGCGTCGAGTATCTCCTCGGCTTCCTCTTTTTCATCCACGGGGATGTCGGTGTTGACATTCTTCGAGCCGATGAGGGCGTAGAAGAGGATGTAGGCTGCGCAACCGAGTACCACCCAATAGCTGGTGAGGTACGATCCGGTGAAGTCGGCTACCCATCCCTGGAGGGCTACCATCACGGCGCATCCGCATACCATGGTCATGAACGCACCTGATGCGATGGCGGTGTATTTGCCGAGACCTTCAACTGCCATGTTGAAGATGCCGCCCCACATCACTGATGTGCAGAGACCGATGAGGATGAATGCGAAGATGCCTACGGGTACTTCCGCCCAGAGCATGCTCACGTTAGCCCAGTCGATGCCGGGGATGTTGACGGTCCATGTAGCGGGCGCAAACATGCCGAATGCGGTGAGCACCACAGCTGCGCCTGCGGCAACTGTAATCATGGCGCGTGAGGATACTTTGCCACCGATGGCACCGCCAACGAAGCGACCTACGAGCATCATGAGCCAGTAAACGGCAACAATCTGTCCGACGATAGTGGCGTCCATGCCCAAGCCGGGAGTTGCGGCACCGGCTTCGCCTGTGAGGTACTGGAGGATGTAAGTGGGTGTGCCTACTTCAAGACCCATGTAAAGGAATATGGCAAGGATGCCGAGGTTGAAGTGGCGGAATGAGAATGCACTGTATTTGTCGCGTTTAACGGCTTTCTTGACAGTGGCGGGTTTGCTGGGCTCCTCAATCTTGGAGAAGAGTATAACCACGAATGCCACGATGAAGATGCTGCCGGCGATGAACAGTGCGGGTGTGGCGTCGGCAACGTGAGCTTTGGCTGCGTCGCCGATGAGGGCACCCATGAGGATGTAGACGGCTACGGCAGCGGCGCTATTGAACACACCGCCAATCTGGATGAGCTGGTTGCCTTTGTTGCCACCGCCACCAAGGATGTTGAGCATAGGATTGACCACGGTATTGAGCATACACATGCAGAAACCGGCGATGAATGCGCCTACGAGGTACACGGCAAATGCCGCATTCTGCATGCTTTCCCATCCGCTCATCCACTGAACGAAGATACCGATGATACCAACCACGAGTGCCATGAGGGCTGTGGCTTTGTAACCGAATTTCTTTATGAGCATACCGGAGGGGATACCCATTATAAGATAGGCAATGAAGTTGCCATAGTTACCGATTTGGGCTTCGAGGTTCGATGCACCGAACTGATTCTTAACGATAACCGCCATGGGTGAGCAGAGGTTGGTCACAAAGGCAATCATCGCGAACAGGGCTATCATAATGATAATGGCGCCCCATTGTTTTGATTTGTTGCTCATGATAATAAGATTAGTTTATAGTTAGTTTAATTCTTTTCAGGCTATAAAATTAGTGATTTTAAATGAATAATGAATTTTTTGCGTCTGTTTTTTCATTATACGGCGGTGACCGTGTCTAATATTCCCGTTCACCGAATATTTCGGTGCCCACCCTCACCATGGTGGAGCCGCACTGCACGGCTATGGGGTAGTCGTGGCTCATGCCCATGCTCACGGTGTCGAAGCCCCGCAGGTCGGGGGCGATGTCGGTGCGTATGGTGCGGAAGGTGTCGGCTATGAGTGTGAAGTCGGTGCGTATGCGTGCGGCATCGTCGGTGTTGGTTGCCATGCCCATCACCCCGCATATATGTGTGGCTTTGAGCGATTCGAATGCGCGGCGGCGGAAATAGTCGGTGAGTTCGTCGGGCGTGAAGCCGAATTTGGTCTCCTCGGCTGCCACGTGCAGCTGCATGAGCACGCGTGTTACCACACCGGCGCGTTCCGACTCGGCGTCAATCATAGCCAGCAGCCGCTCGGAGTCGACGCTCTCTATCATGTCGACCAATCCTATGAGCCGGCGCACCTTGTTGGTCTGCAGATGGCCTATGAAGTGCCAGCGCACATCCTCCGGCATGGCGGGCACTTTCTGCACCAGCTCCTGCACGCGGCTCTCGCCAAACACGCGTTGCCCCGCGCCATAGGCTTCCATGAGCGCTTCCACGGGGTGGAATTTGGATACGGCGGTGAGTGTGACTCCCTGCGGCAGGGTGGCGTTGATGCGACTGATGTTGGCGGCTATGCTGCTCATCACTCGGCTTTGTCGGCTGTAGATGCGTTGCCGCTGAGGTTAGCCTTGTACACGTCCATGATGGGGGTCTCGGCGAGCGACACGAGCTCGAAGTCAGCCATGGTGCCTTTCATGCCGTCCATGAAATTGTCGTAAGCTCCCTTGAAGTCGCTTCCTGCCACGAGGATAAGTGTGGTGGTCTTCTTTTCTACGGCTGTCTTTTCGTCGATGGTTATGAAGGCTACTTTAGCCATGTACCATTTGTCGGCGGTGTCGTCCCAGAATATTTCGGATATCTTGGTGCGCTTCACGGCGTTGATAGAGAAGTCGCCGGATATGAAGGGTGTCTGTTCCTCGATGATGCGGGCTTCGGCTTCGGTAAACGACAGGGCATCGACCAAGTAGGGTTCGTTGACCTTCTTGGGAACTCCGTTTTCCATCATCTTGTCGTAGCGCACTTTGCATTCAAACCAATTTGCCATATTTCGTTTCGTTTTTTAGTTTTTGATTTATTATACCGGTACAAAGATACGGATAAGTTGTGTGCAAAGCCAAAAAAAATTGGCATTGGCTCTTCAAAGGCATCTCGGGATGATTCTCGATAGAAAACGTTACCGGAGATTATTTTTCCATCAAAAGGTGTCCAATGGCATTGACTGCATCCTGATGGCATTCTCTACAAATGAAGTGGGCGAACTGTGTGTTTTCAGCCCTTTCGCGGTCCTCGATTTTTACCCGGTGATTAATAAAACCGGAGATTGAATGTGATTTTGTGTACCATTCGAACATCCGTGAAAATAATGCGCTCCGATATTCCTGCGGCAGGAGGTTACTGTGGCTACGCTTGATGTCGGTGCCTGAATCGCAATAAAAACAAAGGACTGCATCTTCATTTTCATTCAGGAATTTTGCCAGTGTATCCGATATGGCATACAGCATTTTATGCCCTACATATCCATCGCCTTTCTTTCGGACTAAGGTTACGTCATAGAATATTAAAGTCAATGTCTTCGGGTCGGTTGAAAACATGCGTATTGTCTCAGCATCGTAATACGAAAGGGCGACCATTATTTGATCGCCCTCTGTGTTCTTTATGTCAAATGATAAATCCATTTACACAACAATGGTAAATGTACATTGCTTTTTATTATCCAACATCTTAATCTGTTGCTGTTTCTTTTCCCTCAAAGCGTTAAAGACTTGAATCATCTTCGGGGAGGGATTGGCTATGGTGATGTTTCGAGTCATATTAGTTTGCTTTATAGTTCATTGCAAATTTATGGTATAATTTCATAAATAGCAAATGTTTTCAAAAATCCGGCAGCTATTTCTATATTATTAACGGGAAATGGCGTGTCGTGGTTCTAATGACAATAGGCTGCACGAATCGTGCAGCCTATTGTGCTATGTATCGGCGGTAGATTGCCGGTATTTATCAGTAGGGGTTACTTGCGGATGAGTACCTTGGCGGTTTTGGAGCCTTGGCGCACTACGTAGAAACCGGGGGTGAGGTTGTCGGCGGCTACGCGTATGCCCTGGAGGTTGTAGTATTCCACGGGGGCGTTGGCATCGGCGTCACCGAAGATGTCGTCGATGGCACCCAGGCTTGAAGGTCCGTAAGTCACAGTCATAGTGGAGAAGAACATTTTTGCGGTAGGAGTAAATGATACCGTTGTTACGTTCTCGCTTTCTGGTGCAGTCCATTCTTTGCCGGACCATGTGCCGCTCTGACCATCAATATTGGTAGTTACGGTCAGCTTTGTTGATGTAGGCCAATCATTAGTCAGTTTGTCGTCCTGAGTAAATACAATTGATTTGATGGTGTAGTTGTCAATAGCGGAAACGGTAATGTTGCATCCGGAATACAGTCGGCATTGTAGGGCTGAGTAGCCGCTCTTTAAGCCATAGAACCATTTTGCAGATGAACCGCTTTCAGGGTTTGTGACGGTCATTGATATGTAGCCTTCGGTAAATGTTTTTCCACCAATTTCAGTGCCAGTGCTTACTTCGGCAGGTGCCTCTATGTTGGTTGTCTGCTGTGTTAGGGTTGTGGCATTAGAGAAGTCGAAAGTGGCTTCGAGTTTGTTGGGGTCGTAGACTGTGAAGGTGGCGGTGGCAACGTCGGAGGGGAGCATGCCGTCCTTGATGGCTATGGCGCGTATGGTCATAGCTTCGGAGAATGTGATTTCGCCGGTGTAGGGAATCGAGGTGGCATCGGGGGTCTCGTCCTCGGTGGTATAGTATATCGATGCACCTTCGGTGGCGCAGGTTATGGTGATTTTGTCACCGATTGTGAGGTCGCCACCTTCGGGATTGATAACGGGAGTGGCTACTGTTTCCATTTCCACGCCGCCTTCTACCAGTATAGGTTGAAGTTGAGGGGTGCCGTTGTTTGTGCTTACGAAACCATATACTGTGAATCCTTCGCCTTCGGGAATCTCTACTACGGTATAGCCTGATGTGTTGCCATCGTAGAAGTTGTTGTAGAGGGCGAGTGTGTTACCGTCGGCATCTGCTATGGTGTATGACTTGTTGTCGGTTCCGGTATAGGTTATGGCTACGTCTGATAATACAACATATTGGTTAAGCATCGAGCCGTCGATGTCAGTGAGGTTTACCTCATAGGGGTCTACTTCGGTGCCTGCTGATTTTGTTCCGATTGCGGTGGGTACGAGTTCGGGCAATCCGCGGAACGGTGAATATGTTCCGGTGATGAAGCTGAATACGTCACCATTCTGTACGTCGGTAGCACCGCTGACGGTGCCGAATACTAAAATGAAGTTATCATCGGCGTCCTTGATGTATAGGTTTTTGCCGTTTTGATAGATGGCGGTGACGGGAGCGTTGATTTTAGTGGCTTCGGTGGGTTCGAGGTTTATGAACTCGGCGATATTTGCCACTGTGTTGGGAGTTAGGGCCTTTGAGGTAACGGGGCTTGCTTCACCATCTACGTATGCTATTGCTTTGACAGTGGTTTTGCCGCTGATGGCAAAGGGGACATTGTAGGGGGTAGATGCGGCTGAAGGAGTGTCTCCGTTAGTGGTGTAGTATATGTCAGCGCCGTCTTCCTGGCTGATGGAAACCATATTGTTATCGCCCAATGAAATGGTTGGAGCTGCAACATTGCTATCCGATAGTGTATATGTTATAGTTACCGAATTAAATGCGAGTTGACCGTTGCCGCTTCCGGTACCGTACTTGTTAGCCCCGGACGCTACCGTAAACTTGATGGAGTTGCTTGCCCCACTCCAGTCAATGGTGCTTGCACCTTTTGATTGAGTGGCTATAGTGCCATTGTCAACTGTTACTTCCGGTTGGACACTCTTCCCTTGCGTTGAAAGATTAAATGCGATAGCAGTAATGTTGGCTCCGGCAGGTGCGGTAATTGTTAGCCATGTGCCTGCATAGATGCGGACATCTCCTGCTTTGTTGTATCCGGCGTCGGTGCCGCTGGATTTCCCGGGTTCAAATTTGAATCCGTCACTTTGGAACGAACCTATGTTTGATAATGTGGTAGTCCCGAATGTGACATTTTTGTCAGATGTGAGACCTTTCATGGTTATTGTTACGGTTTCTGCATAAGAGTAGCCGAAGCAAACCATTAAAGAAAGAAATAGAAGTAGAAGTTTCCTCATATAGAAATTGTTTAATTGGTTTATTAAGTACAAAGGTAAGTATTTAAAAATGAATATGTAATATTTTTACACAGATTTCATGGATATTTAACAATTAGAGTACCATGCACGACGATTGGCGGCGCAACGGTGCGGTTACGTCGGTGTTACAGAGGGGAAATTTCCCGGTGGTGGTGAGCGGCGGTTATTGTCGGTCGAAGTAGGCTGCGAGGACGTCGCGGGCAGCGGTGAACGAGCTTTGGCGGTTGGCGAGTACGCGCGATTCCTTGTCGGCGAGGAGGGTGGCTATCTCGGGGTCGTCGTAGAAGTGGCGGCGGAGTTGCTCGTCGATGGTCTCGTACATCCAGTAGCGTGCCTGTTGCAGGCGTTTCTGCTCGAAGTAGCCGTTTTCGGTGACGAATGCAAAGTATCGGTCGATCATGTCCCATACTTCGGGTATGCCCAGTTCGTAATAGCCGGAGTATGTGAGGACTTCGGGCTGCCATCCGGAAGCTGTAGGGGGGAAGAGGTGAAGCGCGCTGCGGAATTGAGCCTGAGCGAGTTCGGCGCGGGGTATATTGTCGCCGTCGGCTTTGTTGATGACTATGCCGTCTGCCATCTCCATGATGCCGCGTTTTATGCCTTGCAGTTCGTCGCCGGTGCCGGCGAGTTGCAGCAGCAGGAAGAAGTCGACCATTGAGTGTACGGCGGTCTCGCTCTGACCTACGCCTACGGTTTCGACGAATATGTTGTTGAACCCGGCGGCTTCGCAGAGTACTATGGTTTCACGTGTTTTGCGTGCCACGCCACCGAGTGATCCTGCCGACGGGCTGGGGCGGACGAATGCCGCAGGGTGGACGGCGAGACGTTCCATGCGGGTCTTGTCGCCGAGGATACTGCCTTTGGTGCGTTCGCTCGATGGGTCGATGGCGAGGACGGCGAGTTTGCCTCCGTCGCGCAATACGTGTAGTCCGAAGGTGTCGATGGATGTGGACTTGCCGGCTCCGGGTACGCCTGTGATGCCGATGCGTCGTGACTGTCCGGAGTGCGGCAGGCATTTCTCTATTACCTCCTGTGCTATAGCCTGATGGTCTGCCGACAGGCTCTCGACCAGTGTCACCGCGCGGCTGAGCATGGTGATGTCGCCCTTGAGTATGCCTTCGACGAGTTCGGCGGCTGAGGGGAGCGAGCGGCGCCGGCGGCGTGTGAGGTATGGATTGACTATGGGTGGCTGTTCTACGCCGGAGTTGACGTTGAGTCCTATGTAGTTGGGGTCGTTTTCGGGATGAAGCATGATAATTAGGAATGAGGAATTAGGAATGAGGAATTAGGAATGAGGAATTAGGAATTATTTTTTGTCGGAGAGTTTTTCGCGGGTGGTTTTTGTTATGGAGGAGAGGAGCTTGAGCAGTTCTGTGCAATCGTTGTCCATTGAGGTGGCTTCGGAATCTGTAATGTAGCCCAGTTCATGGAGTATATCAATCCAGTAGCTTGTTTCGGCACATTCTTTGTAGGCGATGTAGCTTTTCGCAAGGAATTCTTTTTGGCTTATTGAATGGATGGCTTCAATTACGTTTGCACCGATGGATGTCGCTGCTCTTAGAAACTGTTTCGAGAGGATGTTCTCTTTGTGTTCGGCAGTGAGGTGCTGGTACATTTTGCCACTGCGAATGGCAAAAGCCCGGCTTTTGATGTAAATGATATTGTCGCCTTTCATTTGTGTGGTAAAAAGAATTCCTCATTACTAATTAATTAGTAACGGTGCCTACGGCGCGGATTATGGCGGTGGGGTTGGAGGGGGAGTTGGTGATGATGGTGATGCGGGCGTTGAGTGGAGTGTCTGCCGGTATCATGGCGGGATTGACGGTGGCTGTTACCGTGGTTTTATGTCCAGGTTTGATTTTGGTGGAGCCAGTGGTGACGGTGACTGCTGCATCGGGTGTATAGGCGCGGCGTATGAGCAGAGGTGTCTGTCCGGTGTTGGTGATGGTGAATGTGCGCTTTATGTTGCCGTCTGCCGGGTTTATCCGGTCGAAGTCGAGTAACTCGGTGGAGTATTGTGCCACTGGGGCTTTTTCCATCTGCTCGGGCGTGAGACCGGAGAAGTCTTCGTTGATGATGATTACAGTGGCTATCTGCGCCTGAAGTTCGGGATGGCGCGAGTCGGGGATGAGCGTAAGCGAGTCGGTGACTACGCCCCATTGCGGACAGCGGTCGGTGTAGGCGGTCAGGGATAGAATGCCTTGTTCGCCTGAAGGTATGGTAAGCGGGCGGAATATGCCGTTGATGTATGCGGGGATGTTTGCCACGGATGGGGTAATGGCGCTGTCGGTGGGGTTGTAGATGTTGACAGCTGCTGCCACGACGCGGCCTTTGCGTGTCTCGCCGAACGGGGTGACATCGTTGCTCAGACGGGCGTTGCCCACTTCTATGGGATAGCGTGAGCGTAGGGTGTTGGATGCGCCGATAACGGTGCCGCGAATGTTGAGTATGGATGCGCCTGCGGGGGAGTTGGTGGATACGCGCACCTGCTTGTGGAAGCGTCCGGGGCGTCCCTTGGGGTCGTAGGATACGCTTACTTTCAGCGTGTCGCCGGGCGCTACGGGTGCTTTGGTGTAGGTGGGGCGTGTGCAGCCGCAGTTGGCGCGCGCATCGAGCACCACTACGGGTTCGTCGCCGGTGTTCACGGCTTGGAATGTGCATGTGACGGGACCCATCTCTTCGCGGAATGCGCCGAAGTCATGTGTCGGTTGAAGCCAGTTGAGTACCGGAGTCGCCGATGCTGCCATGCTGCATGCGAGCGCGGCGTGTAGAAGTATTTGCTTGAGTGCCATAATGGTGCGGTGAGAGTATCGTTGGTCAGGGTATTATTGTGCCGGAGAAGTAGAGGGAGGTGCGCTTCTTCTTGGTGTTGGCTGTGACTTTTACCTCGCGGTTGAATTCGCCCTGTCGGCCCGAGGGGTTGAATGTGATTTTTATCTCGCCTGATTTGCCGGGGGCTATAGGAGCTTTCGGGTATGAGGGTGTGGTGCATCCGCATCCGCCGTTGGTGACTTTGATTATCACCAACGGGGCTGTGCCGGTGTTGGTGAAGCGGTATGTGGCTGTGACGGTACCGCCGCCGGCGTGTATGGTGCCGAAGTCGTGTTTTACGGTGTCGAATGTTATCTCTGCCTTGTCGGCTGCGATTATAGCCATGGATGTGGCTATCGCCATAATCAGGGTGAAGAGTATGCGTTTCATGTCTGTATTGTGTCGGTGTTTATGAATATCGTTTCCAAAGATAATGAATAATCAGGAATTTTGAATCGCTTTCTCTATACCTATGCCTATGCCGAATAGGGCGTAGTCGTAGAATACAGGGTCGTCGGGGCGCATGGCACGCAGGGTTTCGGTGAGTTCCACGGTGGTGCGGCGGTCGTTGGCTTTGCGGGTTACAAGTCCGAGTTCGCGTGCGGTGTTGCCCACGTGTACGTCGAGCGGAATGTAGAGTTGCGATGGTTTTATGGCGTTCCATACGCCCATGTCCACGATACCATCATTACGAACAAGCCAACGCAGCGCCATGTTCACTCGCTTGAGTGCGGTGGTGCGCATATTGAGCGGCAGGCATCGCGAATCGCCGCATCCGCCGTTGGCTTCGGCGAGTTCGGCATTGATCAGCTCCACCAGTTTCCACGACGGGGCTTCGTCGGCTCCGATATGGTGGGCGTTGGCGAAGTCGTTGAGTGTGCCGTAGCGTGAGTATATGCGGTGTAGCCCGCGCAGGAAGTGGCGCAGGTTGGCGGCGAAGAATGTGCGGTGTATGTTTTGGTCGGGCAGCTCCTCATAGGCTTGGTCCATTACGTAATTGTAGGGGTCATGTCCCATGAGTGCGAGCATACGGTCGCAGTCGCGGCATATCATCTTGCGGTTTCCCCACGCTATGGATGAACACAGCAGGGCGGCTATCTCTATGTCGGGGAGTGAAGTGTAGCGGCGCGGAAACTGGACGGGGTCGGCTGCTATGAAGTCGGGATGATTGATGCGCGCTGCTTCGGTGTCGAGGAGGAGCTTCAGGTCCATGGATTAGTTTGAAATTGATATTGGTGTATATGAAAAAACAGCACCGGAAATGCGGTGCTGTAGGTTGTGTAGCCCATAGGAGAATCGAACTCCTCTTTCAAGAATGAAAATCTTGCGTCCTA
>OFGI01000340.1_pt1 | contig 39093 bp, 34 predicted proteins | sample 1521751 | NCBI WGS metagenome assembly OFGI01 (sample SAMEA3504115, study PRJEB24116) | mouse gut metagenome | biome: mouse gut; feature: mouse-associated habitat; material: faeces | place: Denmark | collected 2011
GTTCAAGAAACAAACCGGAATGACCCCGAAACAATACCTCAAAAATCAATAAAAAATCAGGCATATTCAAAAATTAGTTGTTTTACTTATCTTCTTTACACCCAAGTTTCAATAAAAAAGCAAAAACGTCATATCCCATTTTCTTTGAAATATAGGGAGAAAATCGTAATTTTGTCCCTATGAAATCGGAGTTAGAGAAATTAGTAGGGAGATACCGCGAACTTGGCATAGACCGGCAGTTGGACTATGACAAGTTTTACCTGTATTCCATTATAACGCACTCAACGGCGATTGAAGGCTCTACCATTACGGAACTTGAAAATCAGATAATGTTTGACAATGGCATTGCTTTGAAAGGCAAAAGTCTGGTCGAGCAGAACATGAACCTTGACCTTAAAGCAGCTTACGAGCGGGCGTTGGTTTTTGCCCGTGAACATGCTGATGTTACTGTTGAACGTCTTAAAGAGCTGTCGGCGTTGACAATGAAAAATACAGGTTCGGAATATCATACTGCATTGGGCGATTTTTCTTCTGCCAATGGTGATATACGCCTTGTGAATGTCTCAGCGGGAGTTGGTGGGCGTTCCTACATGGCGTTCAACAAAGTGCCGCAGAAATTGAAAGAGTTTTGCGATACACTCGATGCTTTGCGATGCAAACACGATTCAATGTCAATGCAGGAGCTGTATGAAATGAGTTTTGACGCGCATTATAACCTTGCCACCATCCACCCGTGGGCAGATGGCAACGGCCGCATGGCCCGTCTGCTGATGAACTGGTTGCAATTTGAATTCGGACTTATCCCCTCACGCATATTCAGCGACGACAAGGAGGAATATATCAAGGCATTGGTTGCAACCCGTGAAAGCGAGGACTTGGGCATCTTCCGTCGGTTCATGACCGACACAATGATTACGCACCTCAACCGCGATATTTCTTCCTATCTGGAATCAATCGGAGAAGATGCCCCTGTAGAGCAACCAAAGAAAAAGGTCAAAACCCGCGATAGAATAATAGAATTGCTCTGCGAAAATCCGAAACACACCACCCGCACTCTCGCAGAAGAAATCGGCATAACCCCCAAAGGTGTGGAACGTCACCTTGCCATACTCAAATCCGAGGGCATTCTCCACCGCATCGGCCCCGACAAAGGCGGCCAGTGGCAAGTTATTGAGGTTTCTTAACTAAAATGTTGGAGACTCAAAAGTCTAACAACGTAATCATGTGATTATCAGAACACAATCTCCATACAAATTCCCCAGGTGAATCACAGAAGTATTATCAATCCAACGAACACCTCTGAAAACCGGTGACTTTCAGAGGTGTTGCTTATGCCTCTATCCCCAATCATTGCAAAATATTGAAGTATCCGGTATGCAAAAATGGTTGCAGACAATGACAAACCATTACACACGTGATAGAGCATCATATCTCCAATAAAAAGAAATCACAATCAGCGTAAGGATGGCTATACCTCACTGGCAGCTCATCTTCTGTTACCAACCTGAATCCAGCTCTTTCGTAGAACTTATGCGCACGAGTGGTATTACGTGGGGTGTCGAGAAGTATGGTTTTGAATTTTCTTTTTTGAGCGAAATCAATCAGTTCTTTGTATAGCCGTTGCCCCAGGTGATAAGGCGCTCCTTGGTATGACTCTCGCACGAAGAATTTTTTAAGCACGGCAACTTCACTTGTGTAAGGTTTCAGACCTATTGACCCAACCAATTTTCCGGTTCCCTTCTCGCAGGCAATCCAAAAATCTCCTCCGGCATTGATATATGACTCCTCTATTGACAAGAGGTCAGGCTGGTCTTCGACCGATACGCGGGGACGAGTGCCGTCGTTCTGAAAGTGAAGAACGAGGTCAATCACATCTTGTGCGTAATCCGGAGTAAATTTACAAATCTCGATTTCTTTCATTGCGTTATTGTTAAGAATCATTTGTATTTTATCCATACAATCAACCAATTCCGACAACTGGTCTTCACTAAGTCCTCTGCACATATCTTCCACCGACGCATCGGCAATCACGTCTATTTGATGAAACACCGAAATACCATCATCCGTGAGCTTTAATAGTTCGCTCCGACGGTCACTTGCAGATGTCAGGCGGACAATCAGGTTGTGTTGCTCAAACTTTTTAAGCAACCGCGACAAATAGCCTTTATCTATATTCAGTAATTTCACAATATCGTTGGCATTACAGTTGGGATTGTGAAATATAGCCTGAATGATGCGGGTTTCGGGTAGACTGAAGCGACATCCAAGATACCGACGGTTCAATACGCCCAACACCGCAGTGTAATATCGGTTGAATTGTCTTATTTTATCTCGTATTTCCTTTTCCATGCGGCAAAGCTACGAATAATAGTTGACAAAATCAACTATCGTTTATAACTCTATAATATAGCTTTCAATTTATACATGTTATATCAACGGTAGCTGGGACAGCATAGACTTCAATCTGATAGCAAATCCGTTCTGAAATTTCCGTGGAAACAGGTACTGTGAACGTTTGATTGCTTGTCTCCGGTGCAAGGAAATTCAACAGCATCGCGCCGAGATAATATCCGCGCGATGCATCTTCAGCCGGGATATTGGGAATCCACCGGGCAATGTTTCCCCCTTGCCATTGTGGGTATATCAATCGTATTGTTTTCATATATAATCTATTTATCTGATTTCAAAGATACGGACAATCCGTGAAAGCCAATATTATATATCGCACCACAACCATAAGAGATAACAGTCCCTGATATTAGTAGTTTATATTCGTGAGGGGATATTCAGTGTAATACTCCAAAAGTAGTCCACTGATAGTTATCCATCCCAAAAAAATTAGTAACTTTGCGTAAAGTTCAGAATCATGTTTATAGCAACCAAATACATAAATCGTCAGAATGTGCGGGCTGAAGAACGCCTGTGCAGGGTGGTTCATGTGCATTGGTTCAGCGGATTCATTTAAGTTACATACACACGCCTGACAGGATTGTATCAAAAAAATTGCGTCCGGACAGGCATTCCCACATCTTTTTTATTTTGATATTATAACTGTTTGGACTGAAATGGTCCAGACCTAATCGTATTATGTAACTTATGTTCAAGGTTCTTATACTACTGATAACATCAGCAGGCGTAGGCTATATGCTTCGCCACAAATCCGGTTTACGGAAAGTACTTTCCCGTACCACCCCTGTCACTATATTTATCCTGTTGTTCATGTTCGGCTTGAGCATCGGCTCAAACGAATCAATTCTGTCGAATATCCATAAAGACGGTGTAAAGGCCGGGGCTATTGCCGTACTGGGTGTGGCAGGAAGTATAGCGGCAACAACCGCGTGTATCAAATTCACAAATAGAAAAGGAGGTATAAAATGAGCCATCTCCTGTTCCCTTTTATGGTATTTGCCGGTATATTTGTCGGCTGGTGCGGATTTATGCCCGACTTCGTCGCCGAGTATTCCTTACCGCAACTCTGCTTGTATGCCCTTATAATGCAAGTAGGCTTATCGCTTGGTATGCGTCCCGATCTCAAATCTATCGTGAAAAATTTCAATCCGCGCCTGTTGCTGCTGCCGGCTTGCACTATCATCGGGACACTGACATTTACCTTCATTGCCACGATGATTTTCACGGACGCTCCATCGGCCGATGTTATGGCAATAGGAAGTGGCTTTGGATATTACACACTCTCGTCAGTGCTGATAGCTCAATTCAAGGAAGCCACAGTAGGTGCCGAGACAGCCGCTTCTGTCGCGGCCATAGCTTTGTTGGCAAACGTGGTCAGAGAAATGATAGCACTGCTGTCGTGCCAATACCTATCCAAACGTGGTCGAGGAGAAGCCGCAATCTCCGTTGCCGGAATCAACTCAATGGATGTCTGTCTGCCTATGATTGTAGGAACCGGTAAATCTTCCAACGCACAACTTGTGTCAGCCGCGTTGTTTCACGGAATAATACTCGAAATAAGCGTACCTATCCTGATTTCTATCTTTTGTTCCTAACCGCAAACGGCAGTATTGTATTTTAGCTGGTTAGGGTATCCCGATTCAACGGTTAGGTATAATAGAATTGCTATGCGAAAATCTGAAGCACACCACCCGCACACTCGTGGAAGAAACAGGCATTACCCCCCCAAAGGAATGGAGCGTCACCTCGACTGGACACACCACATCGAACTTCCAACCCTTGAAATCATGTTATCGTCAGATAACAGCTATGTGTGATTTATGACATACAATTCTGTTTTCCGTGCCGCAAAACACCTTGGACAAATTCACTCCGAAGTCATAATGCCAATTAATGAAAGACATTCCCGAACTAAAGATTTATAGCTCGTCGGAACAGGAAATCTAGCCCATTACCGCCGGGCGATCCAGACTAATAAGTTTATTTTACAATTCTGCAATCTTATTTTATCAACATAGCTGAATTAACAAATCTATCAACCAATAATAAAAGAAAGCGATATAGAAAACGAGCAAACGCCCCTTAAGTCATCTTTTCCACACCAAATGGCGGGTCGGCAAAACCACCTTTACTGTGCTATCTGCGAGTTACCACTACTTCCTCAAAAGCTACGATGTGGCGGTGGTGAATTGCGACTATCCTCAACACTCCATTACCTGGATGCAAAAGCAGTATGCCGAATATTGTCTTTTCCAATATACCCGGCACGGTGAACAGCAGCACTCTATAAGAATGGCTACTTACCAAAATAACATTTTACATTAGGAGACAATACCTCCCTCAAATCATCAAATTTTTTAATTTTCAATTCGTTCAAAATATTTCTTAGTTTCTCTCCAACTTCATTTCCATTATGTTCCAAAGGTTTGTCGAAAAACAAGTGTGCGTCCAATTTTCCATTATCAACAAACCAATCTACATATACCGACAACGGTCTTGGTCCATCCCATTTATTTCTATCAAATCTGTAGTTTAAGGCTTTACAAGCAAAATAGATGGTTTGGGATTCTGCATATTCTTCTATTGGCTGCAACATTTTCAAACATGCATCTTGAGTTATATTCTCATCATCAATATTCAAAATATAATTCGCTACTCCTGAATTACTAATTATTTGACCATTTACACAACTGTTTTTCTTTTCTTCTGACAGATTAATTCCAGCAAAAACATCATATTTTTGTTCTTTGGTAAGTTCTAAAGCACCAGATTTTTCACCGCTTAATTTATTCAGTAGTTCAAACTTCCAGCCTAATTTCATTGTATGTGCTCCTGTTTTACCTTTTTTCTCAAAATAGACCAAATTATCGGCAACAAAAGAATCCTGGATAGAAAGTAAACATTGCTTAATAATGCCTAAAGCGTCTTTCCCGAATATTTCACAAGCCCTGTCAAACGACATCTTATTTTCTAAAAAGTCTGCATTTTTTTGTTTAACCGATATTTTTATTTCTCTGACTTCTTCATCAGAAGCAACCCCTTTAATATAAACATCTGTTTTACATTCACCACGCGCAGGACGAGGCTTCCCACTAAGTACAACTCGATATTTTTTCCCTTCAAAAGAAAAGACCGTTCCTACAGGGAACAGTTTTTCTACACAATATTCTGTATTGATAAAATCTGGCATATTAATAATAAGTCCTTAAGTGAAACATTCAATGCTTTTGCGATTTTGTCCGCAACTTTTAGAGACACATTCCTTTTGCCTTTTTCAATATCTGGCAAATAGGTTCTATCAATATCAGCCATATTGGCTAATGTCTCCTATGATATTTTGAGAGATAGCCTTCTCTCCAACACTTTCTTTCCAAAAACTTCATTTATATCCATAGCAGTGCAAATTTATGAGAGGGCAGACAATCATGCAACGGACTATCGTCTACCATAAATTTCTAAGTTACTCTTTTAAAGAATTATACAACACCATTTTTTGCTTTAGAACAGAGACAAGGAAGGTAAGGTATTAAAAATACGAGATTTTATGCAATTAAGCATTTATTCTATAAATAAAATCTTGAATGGGGGTAATATACGGTATAGTTTTATTGTGATTTTTCCCTTTGATCTGCACTTTTGACAAATCTACACCTATAATGTTTATGCTTTGGACACTTTCCAACCGAAATGCAAAATATTCCTTACCTGATGGCGTAAAACCTAATTTAATCAAGTCGGATGCAGATATTAGTTTGGGGTACTCAGGAATGATACGAAACAAAAACTTATTGTTGTGATTATGTAATAGTAAATAACTAGGATAAGACATGTCTATGGGGATTTGTAACGCTCCACGGCGTAATCCGGCACGCACATAATAAAGTTTGTTTTTCAATGTTTGTCGAAGTTGATTATTATCCTTGTAATAAGCAACTAACACATTTATGGTTTCTGCTTTTCTTTCTTCAACAGAAATCAATGCTTTCTTTATTGACATAGCTAAGAATTTAGCCAAACGAGGTGGTACAGCATTGCCAACCATTTTATAACCGTCTTTTATATCTTCATAGAAAAAACGAAATTTATCCGGGAAAGTTTGGATTCTTGCGCATTCCCGTACACTTAGCCTGCGATATAATTGTTCTGATCCTTGCTGAAAAACACGCTGGGTTGGTGATACATATTTCATTTTGGGAGCTTGTGGATGAAGGGGGCAGTTTTTTGCCTGCGCTTGTATTGTAAATGAAGTTTCATCCCAGGAGCGAACACGATTACGTGCCATGAATTTTGCATCCCATGGACCTGTAAAAATGTCATGATTAAGCCACGTCCCATATTCTTGGTCCACACCTTCATTTGCATATGGACGAGGATTCTCTATTATATCTCCAATCGCCTTTCTTAATGTGACATAAGGTTTCCCGAATGGCTTTGGGAAATTGAATGTACAGTTCAACTCTTTTAAGAAACCAACAACAAATACTCGATAACGATCTTGGGGAATATGATAGTCAGCTGCATTCAATAAAGAATAGTTTACTACATATCCAGCTCCTTCAAGAGTAGATAGGAATGACAGGAATGTACTAAAATGTTTATCGTTTATAATCCCTTGTACATTTTCGATGAGAAAGAATTTTGGATGCTTTACTTTTATCAATCGGATGTAATCAAAAAATAATCGACCACGAGCATCATCTAGCCCTAGTTGTTTACCACCTTCACTCCATGATTGGCAAGGAGGTCCCCCAATAAATCCATCGCAATCGGGTATATCGTCTCCTTTTAAATCTCGAATGTCAGACTTACACAAATAAGTATTTGGGTGATTGAATTGATAAGTTTTATGTATCGCGTCATCAAATTCATTCGCCCAAATAACCTCATATCCGGCTTGCTCAAAGCCAAGGTCTAATCCGCCACATCCCGCAAAAAAAGATACGATTTTCATACCTTTAGGTAAGGTCAATTCCTTTTTCTACCAATGTTTTCCTTATTTGCATAGCCACATGGTAAGCCAAATTAACGGGAACTGCATTGCCTATCATTTTATAGGCATAATTTACGTCTTCATATACAAATTTGAACTCATCCGGGAAACTTTGTATCCGAGCAACTTCACGTACCGTCATCCTGCGATAAAGATGCTCACTTCCTTCTACAAATTTCTGCAGATTTTTTTCAACTTTTATCATCTTAGGAGCCTGTGGATGTAACTGGCATTGTCGACCACTAGCTTGAACTGTAAAACCCGGTTCATCCCATGAACGTACCCTGTTTCGTGACATGAATATAGGAGAATATGCCCCTATAAAATACTCGTTATTAGGAACTTTGCAAGCATTTCCATTAGTCTTGTTCTTTTCAAGCGCCGGAATAGCAGAATCTTGCAAATCCCAAATGCTTTCACGCAAAGTGGGTTTATGCTTTAATGGTGCCGGATATTTGAAATCATGTATATCCAAATCTTTACGGAATCCGATATAAAACACCCGATCACGATCTTCGGGGACATCGTAGTCATTGGCATTAAGCATTTTCAAATTCACATCATAGCCAGCTTCATCAAACAATTTCATAAAACCACTAACGGCATCCGAATGGCGTTTAGCAAGCATTCCTGATACGTTTTCAGCAACAAAGAATAAAGGTTGTTTATCTCGTAAAATACGGATATACTCATAAAACAACTGCCCACGGGCATCTTCTATCCCCTTTAATGAACCGGCTTCGCTCCATGATTGACAAGGAGGACCTCCTATTATACCAGTGATATCATCAGGAAACTCACTAGAAGGAATATCCCGGATATCTCCTTCAATCAGATTCACTTCCGGGAAGTTAGCACGAAAAGTCGGACAAATCTTAGCGTCAAACTCATTTGCAGTAACTGTTCTGAAACCTGCTTTATGAAAGCCTAAATCCAAACCTCCTGCCCCGGAGAAAAGACTAATTAAATTCATAATATCGTATAAGTTATTAATTTCACACTTCGTAATATTGTGGATTATTGTTTTTTAATTTGCACACTTGAAATGTTAAAATTATAATTTTATTATTGCAATCTCTACAACATCCAAATGGTTACTAAAGATGCAACTTTCTCCTCATTTGTAATAGCTAATAATTTTTTTAACTATTACTGCAATATTAATGGTTAAATACATTAATAGTAGTGTCTATTTGCCTCATACCTCTAATACCTAAACAGTAATACCCAAAGGGGCAACCCGATTAACCATTACAAGTTTCATTGTGAAAGCAAATTCAACATTAGGAATAGATAAAATGCCTTCCTTCAATTTTTTCATAATGCACTCATAAATTTTTTTACCGGCACAATATTCATCCCCGAAAACAAGAGTTAAAGACGTTAACATTTCTCCACTTAAAACTCTTACCACATACAACATATCTCTCACTTCCCAAGGTTTGCATAACCAACAAGCTCGATTTATCATTTCAATATTTGAATACAATTTTGCTTTGGGATAGGTACTATTGATAGCTATTGTAGAATTAAGCGAATCTATTTTTTTTACATCAATAGCATCTCCTCCATTCTTTAACATAGACTCTGGAAAAGTGTGTTGATTACCTAAATAACAACAGAACTCACTCATTTTTTGATTACGTTTATTCACATCTGACTTATTGATAGTTCCTGCAAATAAGTCTTTAATATATTCTTCTAATACCGCCCCCATATGATTTGCTATATTATGAGATTCTTAATATTTTTTCAATTTATATTGATGTGCATTTACAATTTCAATTATTGCATCAATTATATTTTTCATTATTTGCAAATATACGACTATTAAACAAGAAATCATGTTTTATGACTTCTTTTCATATTCCACCACTTCTTCGCTGCAATACTTGAAGCAATCTCTTCTATCACATAGCACCGAGTCTTTCCTGATTTAACCTCTACAAGTACGTATGATTGATATGTTATTCGAAACCAGACAATGTCGACTGCCCTACCGTTTGCTTCAACTGGCACTTCCAAATCGCCATCACACACCAGCCTAACATTTTCAAATCCTCCTTGTTCCGTTTATCACGTCGCCTATTGCGTTCAATCTTCTTGCGCCAAAACTCCCAGTTGTTCTTGGGGTAATCCAAAGCATGTCAAGGAATGGCAACCATCTTGACAACCCCATGATGGAAAACTTTTTCGGAATCATGACGTCTTAATTGCTATATGCCAAGAAGTCTGAATCAACGCAAGCCTTTATAAAGTCCTTGGAAGAATATATTGATTATTATAACAATAATAGAATCAAATCCCGGTTAAAAGGAAAGAGTCCGGTGAATACCGGACTCTTCCTATTACTGGATAATGTTTAAACTGCCCAACTTTTGGGATGCTGTTCAAAATGATATTTGCCAATTAGTTCCCAATATGGGATTGGTTGTTGCTGTTATAGCGGTTACCCTGGATGACTATTGTGTCGAGAGTGGCATTAATCTCAGCTAATTCCTCCGGTGTATAGGTTACATTGGCTGCTGCAATGTTGTCTTCAAGGTGTTTGAGACTTCGGCTGCCGGGGATAGGCACAATCCACGGCTTCTGATACAGAATCCACGATATGGCGACATGAGCAGGCGATACCCCTTTTTTCTCAGCGATTGATTTGACATACTCCACAAGTGCCATATTAGCTTCAATATTCTCCTTTTGGAAACGTGGCACTGATGAACGGAAATCGTGTTTACCGAATTTTGTATCTTTGGTTATGCCACCGGTAAGGAATCCCTTTCCAAGAGGACTGAACGGAACAAGACCTATGCCGAGTTCTTCAAGAACAGGCAGAAGGTTCCTTTCAGGCTCACGCCAGAAAAGTGAAAATTCACTCTGCACGGCTGTAAGTGGCAAAATTGAATTTGCTTCACGGATAGTATTCACTCCAGCCTCCGACAATCCCCAGTGGAGTATCTTACCCTCATCCATAAGGTCTTTGATTGTTCCGGCAACATCGGCAATCGGGACATCTGGGTCAACACGGTGCTGATAGTAAAGGTCGATATGGTCTGTACGAAGACGCTTCAACGAACCCTCGACTGACTTACGGATAGTTTCGGGACGGCTGTCAAGCACTTGCTTGAAATCGTCCATATTCATACTTATACCGAATTTTGTGGCAATCTTCACCTCTTGTCGGATAGGTTCAAGCGCTTCACCCACAAGTTCCTCATTGGTATAAGGACCATACACCTCCGCTGTGTCGAAAAAAGTCACGCCTAAATCATGTGCAGCTCTGATAAGTTTTATCATTTCTTTCTTATCTGCCGGCTCCCCATAGCCGTGGCTCATAGCCATACAGCCAAGTCCGACAGTGGATACCTCAAGCGGTGACCTCGTTCCTAATATTCTATGTTTCATATCTCGTTATTTTAAATTCAGTACCATAACAAACAACCTTTGCTTAATGTGCCTATAAAAAATCGGTAAAAATCACACTTTTTTCGGTTTTCTAATCGGCAGATACATGCACGCGGCTAACACCTCCGTCAATTTTCATATTCTTTTGCCAGAATTTTAGAGCATCATTAACCCATCCGTCTGCAACCGTTCCTGTGCCAATACCAAATCCATGTCCTAATCCTTCATAGACATGAAACTCGGTCGGGATGCCCAATGCGGAAAGACGCGCAAGCGTCATAGACCGCGACACATTGCGGTCAACAGGAAACAACAGATAGCCGAATTTTCCGAATGCAGGCTCCGATATGACCTCAGCAACCGTTGAATTAACAGTAAATCTGTTTTCAGCAGGCACATTATTTGCATCATTGTTATTGCCAGTGGATGTTTCTGTGTTCGGTTTCATCAAATCCTCCTTCTTGATAATGTTTTCATCTTCCGCGCAAGACGCACAAAGAACGACTGCCGACAATAAAAAGAGATTCATTCTCATATTAAAAATCCAATTATCAGGTTTTCAATATGCAAAATTACTCAGGCATCCACGGATAGTCCCTACATTTATTTCGGTGAGTTCTTCCTATTTTTCCGAAAAAAACGCACCTGAAATAATGAATATGAAAAATAGGTATCATACACCGACATTTTGATTAAATCGCAACAAATTAAATGAAATAACTTTGTAAAAAGTTATCTTCAAGTTTTTTGATATGAAATCAAAATATACTTCCATATTACTTATTGGACTAATATTCTGCGCCTGTAGCAAATTCACAGGTTCCAAAGAACCTCTTTATATCGGTGATGAGATATTGCCTGATACGACACGAAAAGTGTTGGTTGCATATTTCAGCCGAAGCGGAAATACTGAACAGGTAGCCACATCTATAGCTCAACACACTGATGGCACACTATATCGTATTGAACGAAAGAAACCTTATCCGGAAGATTTCAAGGATTGCGCATCAGAAGCCAAGAAAGAGTTGAATGACAGCATATTCCCTGCGTTGAAAGACGTAATTCCTGATTTTGACAAGTACGACGTGGTTTTTGTCGGTGGACCCGTCTGGTGGCATACCGTACCAATGCCCATATTGTCATTTCTTAAAAAATCAGGTTATGATTTCAGTGGCAAGATTGTGGTTCCATTTTGTTCATACGCAAATATGTTTCCTCATGAAACATTGCTCGAAATTGTGAACGCAACACCAAATTCACTGCACCCCAACGGTTTTATCTCAGAAGAAGGAGATACAACCGGCATAGCTCAATGGCTTGATAATATAAACTTAAAACTAAAATAGCAATGATAAGAAGTATCTTGACTTTTGTCGTCACAGTTTTACTTGTGACAGGAACCCATGCCCAAACCCATCAGTCGGATGAGATGGCATATCGGGTAAAGGACCAAGCATTCAATCACTCTCAAGTTGAAGGCATCTCACATTTCATAACTGACAAACTCGGCTCGCGCCTTGCCGCATCAAAGCAAAAATTGCGTGCTGAGCAACTTGTGACGGATACATTAAAAGGTTTTGGATTCGATAATGTTCACACCGAGTTTGCGTCGGATTTTGCCAAAGGCGGCTGGGACAATGAAAAGAACTATGTGGCAATGACCGCTCCATATTATTGCAGTTTCGCTGCTAATCCCAAAGCGTGGTCAGGCAGCACTGATGGCTTGGTTACAGGAGATTGCATCCTGCTGGAACCGACCGATACAGCATCACTCTCCAACTATCGCGGCAAACTCCACGGAAAGATTGTCATTATGCCAATCACAAGGGAATACGAACTGTCCTTTCGTCCCATGGCAAAAAGATATACCGACGAAGAACTTGCAGAAATGACAAAGGACAGTCGCCCATCAAGTCCGTGGGGAAGATGGTCGTCCGGTTCAAACAAGGGATTGAAGCAGGCGATTGACTCTCTTATCAAGGAAGAGCGTCCATTGGCAGTAATTGTTGGCGATGGAACTTTTAATATACCCGGATCACGAGGTGTCAATTATAAAGTCGGGGATCAGGAACCCTTGCCGGAGATTGTTTTACCCACTGAAGACCACGGCAGAATGGTTCGCCTTCTTAAAGGCGGTGATGAGGTAAAAATGGAACTTGACGTAAGAAACAGTTTTACCGACAATCAGAAAATCAACAATATCATAGCCGAGATACCGGGTACAGACCCAAAACTTAAAGATGAAATAGTTCTTATCGGTGCGCACCTTGACTCTTGGCACGGTGGAACAGGTGGCGCCGACAATGGCTCCGGATGCATAACGATGATAGAAGCAATGCGCATACTCAAGGCCCTTGACATAAAGCCGCGTCGCACTATCCGTCTCGCGCTGTGGGGTGGTGAGGAACAAGGACTATATGGTTCAAGAGGCTATGCCAACCATAGACTATACGATAAGGAGCAAAAGAAAAAGTTACCGGAGTATTATGACTTCGCACTGTACCTGAACATGGATTTTGGTTCGGGTCGATTCAAAGGCGTTTATCTGGAAGAGAATGACATGGCATATCCATATTTTGAAGCATGGAAACAGCCCTTGGTTTCGTTAGGTTTTGACACCTTTTCACCGATGTCAGTCGGCAGTACAGACCATGTTAGCTTCTCTCGTCTTGGGCTTCCTGCATTCCAATTTATTCAAGACCCACTGGACTATTTTAGAGCTTATCACACAACAATGGACACATACGAGCGGCTTTCATTGGACGACTTGAAAGTCAATGCGGCAATCGTTGCATGGCTGGCATACAGTGCAGCAATGGACGATGGGCGTATTCCGGTAAAACCGGGATATCCCAAGACATCTGAGAAATAAAGCCCAACCAATCACTTTTACATAGAAAAAGGCGCAACCTTAAATTCATCGGTTGCGCCTTTATTTTGTCTTTCACACCCCGTATTACTCTCTGTAGTCGGAAGGACTCATGCCGAGGTTGTTCTGAACATAGCGGCTGAAATAGCCGGGAGAAGAGAAATGAAACAAATCGGAAATCTGAACAAATGTCATGCTCTTGTCGCGCAGCTGACGGGATATGTCGAGCGACGTATAGCGGTTGATCCAGAAGTTGGCTGAGTGTCCGCTCACCTTTTTGCAGATCTCCGATAGGTATTTGGGGGTTATGCAAAGTTCCGATGCGTAATATGTCACCTCACGATGCTTACGATAAACACCGCTATCGAGTAATGCGAAAAACTTATTCATCACAGCGGCATATTGTGTGGTGATGGAATCCCCTCCATGGTTAAACGCATGGAAATCGAAGAAATCCAGAATCATCAGTTGCACTGCACAGCGGATACTTTCCTCATAGAATACAAAACCGGTGGTATCGTAACGATATTTCACCCCTTGAAAATCCTGAAGGCAGAGAGCAAATTGCGCTTCATTGAGTTTCATCACAGGATTCATGAACAGAGCAAGTTGCCCCTTCATACCGTAGTTTGATTGTGGAGTGCAGTGCTCAACAAAACATGAGTCGATATAAATAACCATCACCCGGAAATCGTCTGACGGACACATTCGTTCCACAAGACCACCCTTGCGCACTATCATCAAGTCATGCCGCCCGAAAGTAAAATGCTTGCCATTGAAGTCAAATTCCATACATCCGTCAAGACAAAGAGCATGAGCGAGGTAACCCTCCATCTTTCCGGAGGCTATCTCGCTCAGGGAGTCGGTTATTATGACTTTATCAAACAATTTCTCGTCTGCCATAATTTGCCAATTATAATGGCAAAGTTACGAATTATTTTTGAAATTTCATATCGAGCCACTCGGCTACGTGTTTGGCTATCACATCGTTGTTGAGTTCCTGCATAAGGAAATGGCTATTTCCCTTTATTCCTATTTCCGGCAGAAGGACAAGTGTCGCATCCCCACCATGACGGTTGATTGCCGCGACAAACTCGCGTGCCATCTTCAATCTTACCTCCCAGTTGCTTCCGCCAAGAGTGGTGGCGTTGCTTTCGGGAATATAATCGCCGAAATATATAACTACAGGTTTCTTTGTCAATTCCATGAATTGTTCCATTGGCACTCCTACACCTTTCAGACCTCCGGTCAGTCCCGGAAGTGGTTCCGGAATTTCATTTTCCGGGAACACAAATCCACCGGGTTCAAGAGATACAACACCCTTCACTTCGGGATTACGCATTGCCGCCATCCAACCTGGAAACCCTCCGGCGGAGTGCGTCACCAGCACTTGATTTCCGATTTTCTTTGCCATGGCATCAAGTGCCGGGACATCAAGTTGATGATTGCTCAAATCAGGCACCATCTGACGGAAGAAGTTGCTGACGCTGAGAGAATCTTTGAGAAACTGTATGCCTTCATTCCATTCCGGCCATATACCCATGCGCCAGATGTCAAACCAAAACATCTCGTCGGCAACAGGCTCAACCGTTACTGTAGAGCTTGAGCGCGATGCGTGTCCGCGGCCGGGGAGATCAAGAACATAGGTCGGATAACCTTCGGCAAGCAGGAGCGTTGCGAAACCGGGACGGTCATCAGGCGTTGTTTCCCAGCATACACCGTCACTGCCGTAGCCGTGTACGAAAACCAACGGCATCGACTTGGCATTGACCGGAATCTGATAACGGGCAAAAGCATGATCGCAATGGAAACTCTGACCTGCCTGATCCTGTTCCGCCCAACCGACGAAGGTATCGGGATTGAATGTTCCTTCGCGTTGTATGGTGATTCCGCCTACAGGAAACTGACCCTGTTTCTTTATTATAATGCCCTCGGCAAACGACGATGATATTACCATGGCAAATATTGTAAAAATAATTAACTTCTTCATTGATTTGCAATCTTACGTATGGGTTCTACTTTTGAATGCCCGATATTACGCTCCACGATGTCAAGCAACGCATTCAGCTGCGAAGTGGTGACTCCGAGATGACGGCATATACCGATATGGCCTGTTGCCATAGGTTCGACTCCGCCGAGAGCGGTAAGCATGGATACGGTCGCTAATTCGCGGTCGGTATAAGGAAGGACACCGCGACCGAATATATCCGCGAAAAGATGTTCTTTCAAGAATCGGTTTATTCCGGGAGCGAAGTCCTGGTACCAAGGTGCAGGAGCGTCAACCGGGACTCCTGAAAGTCTGCTCAGTGTCTCCGCCCCCTGACCGTATTTATCTATATCGCTTACAGTATTTGCGACGCTCCCCTCTGAATCTGTTATGCTGTTGTCGTTGCGTTCTGAGAGTAATTTTTTGAAAACTCCGAGTGCCGTGAGCGAGCGGGGAAATCCGCAGTAGGCATATACTTGAATAAGCAACTCCTTGATTTCGTTGACAGTCATTCCTGAATTCAAGCCTTGCTCAAGTGCGTTCACCAAGCCTTCAGTGTCACCGACAGCTGCATAGGAAGCTATCGTTACAATCGCCTGTTGCCGCTCGGTGAGGTCTTTTATCACCACCTGATTGGCGGTTGCTTCAGCATATTCAGCATCGTTGACCGGTTCGAGCCAAGTGACCTCATTGTTTTCAGGGTTACATTCGATAGCCAGATGAGCAAACCATCCGTCGGGAGCTGCTCCATGCCAGTGTACCACACCGGGTGCTATCTCTACAATGTCACCGGGGAACAAGCGACGTGCAGGTTTGCCTTTCTCTTGATAATAGCCCACACCGGCTGTCGCTATAAGGATCTGACCACCGCCATGTCTATGCCAATTGTTTCGGCATCCGGGGTCAAATGTAACATTGAACATCGGCACATTGAGTTCCTTTTCATGACTTAATGGATATAGCCATGCAGTGCCGATGAAATTGGGATTACCCTTCATTGCCGTACCTGCGGGATAGGGCTGCTTAAAATCATCAATATTCATTGCCGGACTCATTAATGGTAAAATTGCAAGATATGAGAAAATCAATCGGTTCATCGGTTATCTTATTAGCATTATAGTTTGTCTCCGAAAAACTCGGTGAGTTTGGCTACCTCCTGTTCTACGTATTCAGGAACATAGTATGTCTGGATATGCGTAGCACCGGGAATCAAGAATAGTTCCTTATCAGTTGTTCCGGTCGCTTTCTCAAAAGCATCGGAAGTCATGTAAAAAGTGTCTGCCTTATTTCCTGCCATCATAAGCAGCGGAGCATTGATGAGATTGATCCGGTCTGTGGCATCCCATGTCATCAAGTCCATCAGACTTTCCATTGTGTAACGGAATGTTGAATTAGGATGAGCATGGGTACGGTTATAATATATCGCGCCTTCACGGTAGAGGTCGAAAGGCAGTTTTTCAATCTCCTCATCTGTAAGGTTCATATCACCCGTAAATACAATTTCACCGGAAGAGACTCTCTTTTCTCTTGCATCGGATGCTTCCTTGAGACGTTGCTGAATCGTAGGCATAGCAGAATCCATGAATCCGTTGCGGCGCACACGCCCGGAATTGAACATACTGAGGGTTGCCACAGCCTTGAAACGCTTGTCACTTTGTGCCGCACCGAGAGTGTAGCCACCACCTCCGCAGATGCCGAATGCACCTATTCGCTGAGAGTCAACGCCGGGATATTTGGAGATATAGTCTGCCATGCCGTGAATATCATTGATACGGAAATAGGGGTTGTCTGTGTGGCGAGGTTCGCCACCGCTTGCCCCCTGATACGAGGCATCGGCGACAATCGTTATATAACCCTGCTCTGCCATCCGTTGTGCGAACAGTCCGGCAACCTGCTCCTTGGTGCCACCGTTGGGATGCGCTATAATAATAGCCGGATATTCCTTTTCGTCGGGATTATAGCCGGCTGGGGTATAGACATTAGCAGCTATTTCAATGCCGTCGAGATCGTATTTTACCGGATGGATATTCACCTTCCCGGGAATATTCTCTGTAAGAGCGTTCTCATAAACCAGTCCCCAAGGGTTATCCTGAGCCTTGAGCCTCGGACCAAAATTAATTGCTGATGTTGCCATAAGTAAGATGCTGATAAGTTTATTTTTCATTTTTGATTTGGATTGTGTGCCATATCAAAGACACAGTGGTTAAACAAATAGCGCGTTCCGATGATTTTTACAAACTACGGTACTTCTTACATTTTTTTTCGGTTGAAAATGCTTTCAGATTCCTATTCTCTTAAGCCACGCCTTTATTTCATCGTCCGAAACAGCATTCATCAAAAAGCCGTCAGCAAAATTTAGCGAGGGGTATGACTCGTGCAGTTCTTTCTCACTGTTTATGATGTCGCTGCCACCCGAAGTCATGAACGGAACTATGATTTTGTCTTGTAAATTATTGGACTCGATAAAGGTGTTAATGATGGTAGGATGGGTATTCCACCAATTGGGGTATCCGATAAATACTACGGAGTAGTCCGACATATCAGTCACGGAGTCCTTCAAAGCCGGTCGGAACGTGCGGTTATGCATCTCCACATAACTGCGAGATAATGAGTCACGCCAATCAAGGTCTGCATCCGTATAAAGTGTAGCAGGTTCAATGTTGTGCAATACGCCGCCAGTAATTTCCGCAATACGTTTAGCAGCTTTTTCAGTGGTGCCGGTAGCGGAGAAATAGCATATCAATATTTTGCTGTCGCTTTCACTATTTGCTGCGGCGTCTTGTTTCTTAGGCGAACAGGAGATTAGCAATCCTGTCATGGCGACAAGTGTCATAATAATTAAAGTCAGATGTTTCATATACATGTTTTTAGAGATTTATTCACGTTGCAAAATTACTATCGGCGGACTATATATCACATTCAATATTTGCTGTAAGATTTACCATTTTTTCGGGTAACAGAATTTTTGGAAAAAACAGCCGAAAAAAACGTAACTCGCCATCTTTTTAGTCGGATTAAATTTGCAACAATGAAATTCCAAACGAACAATAAGTATGAAGCATTATCTTTTTTTACTTTTGATGCTGTTGACATTTACATCATGCAGTGGAAATGAACCGGAAATGCCTGAACAGCCCCAGCCGGTACAGCCGGGAGAAGGCGGCAGCTCAGATTACTTCTCAGGTAAAAAAGTTTTGATTGCCTATTTTTCTTGGGGTGGCACTACCAGACGTATGGCACAGCAGGTACAGGCAATCACAGGTGGCGACCTGTTTGAAATTGAACCGGTCAACCCATACCCTACATCATACACTCCATGTACTGAGGTGGCATTGGAAGAGCGCGACAGCAACGCCCGTCCCGCAATAAAAAATAGAGTCTCAAACTGGGATGAATATGATGTTGTGTTCCTTGGCGGACCGGTATGGTGGCATACCGCTCCCATGATTCTCCATACTTTTGCGGAAAGCTACAATTTTGAAGGGAAAACTGTTGTACCCTTTACAACATACGCATCCACCTACCGCGATGAAACCCTTCAGGCGATTGTGGATATGACACCCGTCGCAGAACATCTCGAAGGACTTGGATTGACAAGCGGCTCTATCAACGAAAGCCGCATACAGACATGGATTGACCTCATCAACGAACAATGGGGCAATATCAATCCCGAAGGAGCTGCAGCTCCGATGGAAGGCATGGTCAATCTATGGCAAAAAGGCAATATCCCCGGATTCAGGGAAAATGTGAATAATTCAGACGGACCGGATTTTATGCCCAATATGCTGGTATATACAGTCCCTGAGAATATTCAGCCAAAAGGAGCCGTGATGATTTGCCCCGGTGGAGCATTTGCCTTCCGCAGTATGCAGAACGAGGGTTACGACATTGCCGACATGCTTGTGCCGATGGGGTACCAGTGCTTTATTGTGAACTATCGCATCAATCCCTATTCAATGCAGGCAAGCGCAACTGATCTGCAAAGAGCGATACGATATGTAAAAGCTCATGCTGAGGACTATCGCATCAACCCTGAAAACATCGCGCTTGTCGGTTTTTCTGCCGGCGGTATATTGAATGGCGAAGTTCTCTTGAACTGGCGTGACCTTACCAACGGTACGGCTCTTGACAGCTCATACCGTCCCGATGAACTTGACAACGTACCTGTTTCAGCCTGTGCTGTGGGCATGATATATTCTTTCTATGGAAGATTGAGCGTATCAATGAACAATGTTGAGACACTCCGTGCCGCTAATCTTCCTCCTGCCTTTTATTGCTGGGGTACACGTGACGGATTTGCCGGACAGTTTACCCAAAACTCAAATGCCGTGAAAGAAGCCGGTGTAAGAGTGGAGACCAAAGTACTCGAAGGGTACCCGCATGGATATGGTAGCGGAGGCAATGTCACAATCTGGGGTAATGATTTCGATGCTTTCCTTACGCCTATCATGCAGGGTAACTCTGCAGCTAAAAACACGACTGAAACACGCTACGACTTAAATGGCCGCATAATATCGTCAAAGTCATGAAGCGATGTCATGCAACTGAACCACAAACAAATATAACTCAACAAATATAATGACAGAACGAAAACTTCGGGACTTAATTTCGTCACCTACCGGTCTCGGATGTATGGGCATGAGCCATGCCTATGGTGCGCCTGCCGACAAAAAAGCTATGAAAACCCTGCTTGCTGACGCAGTGGAAATGGGCTATACATTATTTGATACCGCTGAAATTTACGGTACAGATACAAATCCTCATGACAACGAGGAATTGCTCGGAGATGCGCTGAAACCTTATCGCAATAAAATAGCAATCACTACTAAATTCGGTCTTACATTCGACAAATCCCATGAACCGGGACCTTATCCACTGATACCAGACTCTAATCCACTTAGCATCAGAAAAGCGGTAGAAGGATCTCTCCACCGATTGAAGACAGATCATATCGACCTATACCTGCAACACCGCATCGACCCTGATGTTGAGCCGGAAATTGTGGCAGATACGATGTCGCAACTTATACAGGAAGGTAAGATACTCCATTGGGGTATCTCTGAAACCACTGAAGAATATCTCCGTCGCGCCCATGCGGTATGTCCGGTTACTGCTATACAGAACCGCTATTCGATGATGGCACGGTGGCACGAGGATATTTTTCCGACACTTGAGGAATTGAATGTAGGCTTCATCGCATTCTCTCCACTTGCCAACGGTCTGCTGTCGGATTTCTATACAGCCGACTCAAAATTCAATCCGAAGAATGATTATCGCGCAGCCATGCCCCAGTTCAGCCGTGAGAGTTTTGAGGAAAACGAAATGCTGTTTGAACTTATACGCCGGCTTGCAGATGAAAAGCACGCGACTCCCTCTCAGATTTCCCTTGCGTGGATGCTGTGCAAGAAACCATATATCGTGCCTATCCCCGGCACCCGCCATCTTTGCCGCCTGAAAGAGAATATCGGAGCTGCTGATATAACCCTATCAACTAAGGAAGTGGAAGCAATCGACCGCCAACTCGACAGCATACCGATGAGTGAAGTTTTCGGCGGCTCAAAAATTGTAGAATCACAAAAAGCATAAGAATATGACACCAAAAGTAATATGCCACATAATGAGTTCTGTGGACGGTCGCCTGTTGCCCGGACGTTGGACCGCGCCGTTTGATGGCACAAACCCGTCAGAACTATTCAAAGAATACGCTGCAATCGGCAAGAGCCTTGACACTGATGCATGGATGTTCGGAAAGGCTACCACCCGCGAGGCTTTTCCGTACAAATTTATGCCTAAGGGCGAACCGGTGGGCGAAAGCGGAAAGGTATTTGTGGGCAACCGTACTTCATCAAGGTTGTTTATCACCATTGACCCTGATGCTGATATTTTCTTCACTTCCGACCGTCTGCGTGGCGACAATATTCTTACTATTTTAGGTAAAAATGCTACCACCGACTATCTTGCGGCCCTTGAAGAAAAGGGTGTTTCTTACCTTGTGGTGAATGACGTGCACAACCTTCGCAAGGTTTTCACACTTGTAAAGCACTATTTCAATGTCAATACCATATCCCTGCAAGGTGGCGGTATCATAAACGGAGCTATGCTCGCACAGGGACTTATCAATGAGTTGAGCCTTGTGATTTATCCCGGAATAGACGGACTTACCACCTCTCCGTCAATCTTTGAATACCTCGGACACTCGGAAGAACGTCCGGCTGAGGGACTGGCTCTGGAACTTATTTCGATGGAGCAAAAGCCTCATGGCATAGTATGGTTACGTTACAAATTCCATAATATATCGGAGTAATCAATCATGAAAGGATTTACAATATTGGCAGGTATCGCAATGGTATTGTTTTCTGCCACAGGGTTGCAAGCACAGGATTCAATCCCGACAAAAGGCTTTGCTGCTTTCGATGAAACGGGCGTATTCAAGCCTTACGAGTTCAACCGTCATGCTGTCGGTGATGATGAGATACAGATTGAAATACTTTATTCAGGTATTTGCCATAGCGATCTGCATAATGTTCACGGCGACTGGCGCAAGGAAGAATATCCAATGGTTCCCGGACATGAGATTGCAGGAAAGGTTGTCAAAGTGGGCAAGAATGTCACAAAATTCAAAGTCGGAGATTATGCCGGTGTGGGCTGTATAATCAACTCATGCCATGAATGTGATTTTTGCAAGAATGAACAGGAGCATTATTGCAGTAACACCGTTTCAACGTACCACGACCATGACCCTTACCACAATAATGAACGTACACAGGGAGGTTATTCCAATAACTATGTAATATCGGAAGACTACGCGATACTTATTCCGCAAAATGCGGATTTGTCAAGAGTCGCCCCGTTGCTGTGTGCCGGAATCACAACCTATTCGCCGATTAAATTTGCCGGAGTTAAAGCCGGCGATAAAGTCGGAGTAGCCGGTTTTGGAGGTCTTGGCTATATGGCAGTACGTTATCTAAAACACCTCGGTGCTGATGTTACAGTATTTGATTTAACTGAGGATAAGCGTGGAGATGCCGCAAATCTTGGAGCGGAACGGTATGTGAATGTCACTAATCCGGATGAAATGAAAGGTCTTGACAACACCTTCGATTTTGTTATAAGCACCATTCCGACCAATTACGACCCGATCCAGTATATGAAGATGCTGAAGTGGAACGGCCAGATGTGTATAGTCGGTATTCCGTCAAACGAGGATATGCCGACAATCTCAATGCGTTCTTTCATCGGAATGGCTGACCGCAGGCTTTTCGGCTCACGCATAGGTAGTATTCCTGAAACGCAGGAGGCTATCAACTACTCGGTAGAAAACAACATCTATCCCGAAGTTGAGATTATTCCGGCTGATGCGGAAAAGATAACTGAGGCATACGACAAAGTGCGCGACGGCAAAGTCAAGTTCCGCTATGTCATTGATATGTCAACTCTAAAATAATTACATTTAATGGAAGAATATACTCAAAGCAGAATGGCTGCGGTTCTTGATAAGGACAAGACCAATAAGGCGAATTACACTTGCAGTAATTTCCATTTCCAGACACCTATAAATGTATATTTTGGCAAAGATGCCGTATCGCATCTGCCTGAATTGCTGCACGGTAAGAAAAATATCCTGCTCGTGTATGGCGGTGGTTCAGCAAAACGAAATGGAGCGTATGATGCTATTGTTTCCGAATTGCAGGCAAATGGCATAAGATGGTTCGACTTACCTGATTGTATCGAACCTCATTACGCTTTTGTCAAAAAGGGTATGGAGATATGCCGAAGCAACAATGTGGAATGTGTGATAGGTATCGGCGGCTGCTCCTGCATGGACATTGCCAAGATGATAGCTTTCGGAGCAAAGCATGACGACATCTGGGATTATCTTACATTTAAGAAACCGGTGACCGGAAAAGAAGACAGGCTTCTCATCGGAAGTGTTCCGACATATCCCTCCGGTGGTCCGGAAGCAGATGCCTCAGCAGAGATTGACGATCTCGAAACCGGTGAACACGGCTCGTTATATGGCTTCTTTGCCGACTTTTCACTGCTTAATCCGGAGTTTACGTTTACTCTTGATGCCGTGCAAAGTGCATACGCCGGGGCTGTGACATTCATTCAGGCAAGTGTTCCGTTTCTTGGCGGCTCATTCCCATTGACTGACAGGTTTGGAGTAAGCATCATGAACACCGTGCGTGACAGTATAAAAGCCGTCCAGTCGAATCCGAGTGATTACGATGCCCGTGCCGCTCAGATGTGGGCTTCGGCAATGACGACAAGCAAACTGCTGTATTGTGGTAAGCAGTTATCATGGTGTTTCAGCCTTTATAATGATGTTGAGATTATCCGTCTCTGTATGCCGTTGCATTACCGACAGGCATTTACAGTCCTGTTTCCGGAATGGCTCAGAACAATAGCCATACATCATAGTGAAGATGTCAAACGCTATATATGCTCGATATTTCCGGATAGCACTGAATCAGACGGCAACATTATCAACTATGGCTGTGACAGGCTCAAAGCATATTTTAAAAACATCGGTTTACCGACAAGCTATTCGGAATATGGCAGAGTGCCTGATGATGCGACATTGCGCAATGCGGCAGAGCGACTTGCGGGCGACAGTGCTTTGTCCGTTGATGAACTTGTGGACATGTTTAAGGCTTGCCTGTAATAAGATAGCATGAATCACGTAATCGCCATATTGAAAAACTGGACGCTGCCAATAAGTATAACAATGGGGACATTGGTGTTTCTGATGTTCCATTGCATAAATGTATTGGCTCCATTGAAGGCTCCGGTTGAAAGTTTTGTCGGATTCTTTATCCCGACATTGGTGTTTGTGATGCTGTTCATTACATTCTGCAAAATTAACCCTCGCCACATGCAGATAAAGAAATGGCATTTGATTCTTGTGCTGTTCCAGATATTGTCATGTGTGCTGATTGCAGCTGTGTTATTTTTCTATCCATCATTCCCTTACAGAATAGGAGCTGAAGGAGCGATGGTGTGTCTTATTGCTCCGACAGCAACCGCAGCAGCAGTAATAACAGGAAAGTTGGGAGGTAATGAAGCCTCGCTCACATCATATACAATCATCAGCAATATGGCTGCGGCGGTGTCGATACCGGTTATTTTTCCTCTTATAGAAGGTCGCGGCGATGCAACATTCATTCAGCAGTTAATGGTTATAAGCCGACAAGTATTCCCTTTGCTCATCTTTCCTTTTTTTCTCGCTTGGGGCATACGCTTGTTTTTACCCAAACTGTTGGAGATTATTCTTAAACATTGCGGCTCACTCGCATTCTATCTCTGGGGGATTGCCCTGATGGTTGTTGTCGGTCAGACGCTACGGTCTTTGGCTAACAGCGATGCAAGCCATGCAACAGTATGGACCCTTGCGATAATTGGTTTTCTGACGTGCGGCATACAATTTGCTGCCGGAAAAATCATTGGTGGTTGCTATAATGACCGAATAAGCGGCGGTCAGGGACTTGGGCAGAAGAATACAGTATTCGCAATATGGATTTCATATACCTACCTTTTGCCAGTCACATCTATTGCTCCGAGTAGTTATATCCTGTGGCAGAACATCATAAACAGTTGGCAACTATGGCATTATAACAAGAAATAATCAAAAAAAAATAAATCATATCAAATGGAAAAATTCACATATCAATATCCCGTAAAGCAATACTTCGGGAAAGGATGTGCCGAAGAAGCACTGAAAAAAGAAATGCCAGCTATGGGCAATGCCGTTATGCTTGCATACGGTGGCGGTTCGCTGAAACGCACCGGTCTGTATGACAAAATCCGTGGCTGGCTTGAAGAAGCCGGCAAGAAAGTTGTGGATTTCGGCGGCATCATGCCTAACCCGACTTATGACAAAGTTCAGGAGGGAGCAGAGGTTGTCAGAAAAGAAGGCGTGGACTTCATTCTTGCCGTTGGTGGCGGTTCGGTAATCGACTGCTGCAAGATTATCTCCGCTCAGGCAAAGACTGACGAGGATGTCTGGAATATGTTCTACAACGAACACCGTTTGCCAACTGAATTTGTTCCCTGCGGTGCTGTCGTTACGGCATCCGGCACCGGGGCGGAACAAAACAATGGAGCTGTCATTACCCACGAGGAAAAGAAACTCAAACAGGCTCTTTTCGGTGCATTCCATCGTTTCGCTGTACTTGACAGCGACCTTACGCTCACCCTACCGATGAAACAGGTGATAAGCGGGGCTTTCGACACTCTGAGTCACTGCATGGAAACTTATATGGGTCAGCCGTTCGCCACCAATGTATCCGATGAAATCAACGAGGCGATAATGCGCAACGTGATTAAAAATATCCGCGCCATGATTGCAAATCCCGATGATGACTTTGCCCGTGGAGAGTTAATGTGGGACTCTGCGATGGCGGAAAACGGGATGCTGAAACTCGGTAAGATAACCGACTTCCAATGTCACATGATAGAACACGCAGTAGGTGCATATACCGATTGCAACCACGGTCAAGGTCTTGCGGTGATACAACCCGCGCTTTACCGTCATTATCTACCGGAAGGCACACCGAAACTGGCACGCATGGCACGTGAGGTATGGTGCGTTCAAGACAATGATGATTTGCGTGCGGCAAATACCGGCATTGACCTTCTTGAAGACTTTATTCAGGAAATTGGTCTGCCTACACGCTGGAGCCAAATGGGAATCACTGATGAAAAGGTAATGCGCGATTCTGCCGATACCTGCGTGCTTACCCCCGGATGCTGCAAGAAGTTTACCCGTGATGAAATCTTTGAAATTTTGAAAAGACAACTCTAACAAGGTAAAATTGGTAAACCTTACGTAAACCTTACCGAAGTTTGTGTTGAGCAAACGCACTCTACGGATGTTTTATGAACAGACAAATATAAAACCCAAATATGAAAACAGTAACATTGAACAATGGGGTTGTAATGCCCCAGATTGGCTACGGAGTATATCAGGTATCTCCTGCCGAGTGTGAACGTTGTGTTTCCGATGCTCTGAGGGTCGGCTACCGCATGATTGACACTGCACAAGCATATCATAACGAGGAAGGCGTTGGAGCGGCTGTGAAGAAAAGTGGAATTGCCCGTGATGAGCTGTTCCTTGTGTCAAAAGTATGGATCTCCAACTATGGCTTCGACAAAGCCAAGGCATCCATTGATGAGAGTCTGCGCAAACTCGGCACCGACTACATCGACCTTATGCTCCTCCACCAACCATTCTGCGACCGTTACGGGGCATACCGAGCATTGGAAGCTGCATATAAAGAGGGTAAAGTTCGCGCAATCGGCGTAAGCAATTTCTATCCCGACCACTTCATTGACCTTGCAAGCAATGTGGAGATTGTTCCGGCGGTCAACCAGGTTGAGACCCATGTGTTCGACCAGCAGATTGAAGCGCAAGGCTACATGAAAGAGTTTGGCACACACATGATGGCATGGGCACCCCTTGCCGAAGGACGCAACAACTTCTTCTCCAATGCGGTGCTTGAAAACATCGGCAAGAAATATGGCAAATCTGTCGCACAGGTAGCACTCCGTTGGCTCATTCAGCGCGATGTGATCACCATCCCTAAGTCAGTTCATGTGGAGCGTATGCAGCAGAACCTCGACATTTTCGATTTCGAACTGTCGCAAGAAGACATGGCGGCTATCGCTGCTCTCGACACAAAACAGAGTCTCTTCTTCGACCACCACGCCCCCGAAGTAGTCAAAATGTTCATGAGCTGGAAATAACCTGATACGATCATGAATGTACATAATATTTTTAAATCGGCCATAGCGATAGCGACTATGCTATTCAGTCTCAACATTTCAGCGACCGAACCAACTACGAAAACTGAAAAAGATATGAAATCCGTAATAGTATATTTCACACATTCAGGTAACACAGAACTTGCCGCTAAAAAATTGGCGGAAGTGACAGGTTCGCCGATTGTGAGAATACTTCCGGCAGAACCATACACTGCTGAAGATGTAGATTGGGTTAACGAACAATCACGATGCACTCAGGAGCATCTGAATCAGACATTGCGTCCGGCAATCAAACCATTGGATGTGGATTTCAGCCAATATGATACCGTTTTTATCGGCTTTCCTATCTGGTGGCACGAAGAGCCGGCTGTAATACGCACGTTTCTTGACAACACCGATTTGAAAGGAAAAGAACTCTATCCCTTCTGCACATCATACGAAAGCCCGATGTCCGAAGCAGACGCTACATTGCAGAAAGGTTATCCCACCCTCAAATGGCACACCGGACTTAGGCTTCCGGCAAGTGCCGACAGAATCAAAGAATGGATAAAAAAATAATTGGCTACCCCGAGCCCTTCGAGGTTCAACACATATAATCAAACAAACAAACAAACCCAAATAAGAGAGTCAGGCATCAAGTAGTGATACTCTGTGTCTGACCTCAATCTTATTAAATCCTACTATTACGATATACTCCTAATAGCTTACAAAGTTTTGCACACTCTGCTTCTGCCTTTAAACAATTAACTTCATCAAATATTTCATGCCCTAAATCTATATAGGACTTTGCAATTTTCTTTTGTTGTGCCGAATAGTTTGATTTTTCGACAAAATCTTTTAGGATTTCAATCACAGTTTTTTTATCATTACTATTTAGAGCTGCTATTAAAGCGTTTGCCATTTCGTCTGTCATAATCAGTCTTTTTTTAGTCTCATTTTGTAAATATAGAGATTTTGATTAATGCTACAAAATTTAGAATGATTATCAATTATATATAGAGGATTAAACTCAACGGCACTTGCAGATATAGGGAGAAAATAGGGATTCTGTCCCTAAGTACAGCTAACTATTTTAATATATTTAGTACCCATATACATACCATATTGATACTTCAACACAACAACCTCCACTACGATTCAATTATATATAAAGTCTCACTAAAAAACATGGCAGAACTATCGCGACCAGCGCGTCATCCCCTTCTCCCAGATCGGCCGCAAAATCTACGTCAACCGAGCCGACCTCGATGCCTTCCTCCGCCGCCACCGGATAGGAGGCAACAAGTAATCGCGCGGTTAGACTGAGACGTTATGGGGCAGTGGGTTATGTCGAATATGCTTTACAGCATATTTAGCGCTAAAATGCGGCGTAACCCACTGCTATTTCAGGAAAATTTATTTAATTTGCAAATTAAAAAAAATGATTTATCGACCATGAAACCGTTTATCAAATGGGCTGGAGGAAAGACGAGGTTGCTCAAAGAAATTGAGCAACGTCTTCCTGCTGACTTCGACGAATGGGAGAATGTGGCATATGTTGAGCCTTTTGTTGGTGGAGGAGCTGTTCTCTGTCATATGCTCGAACACCATAATAATATAACGAGAGTCATAATAAATGACATAAATGATGTCTTGATTGAGGCTTACCGTTTTGTACAAGATGATCCCGGCCCCATTATTTCAGGACTTAAGGAGATGGAATCTATTTACAATGCTCTCAGCAATGAGGAACAGAAACAAATGTATTACACATCCAGAAAGGCTTTTAATGATATGGATGTGATCGATTGCCAAAAGATAATACTATTTTTGTTCTTAAATCAGACATGTTTTAATGGGCTTTATAGAGAAAACATCAAGGGAGAGTTCAACGTTCCTCATGGTCGGTACGGGATTCATCCCATTCTTAATGAATCGAATCTATGGGAGGTTCATGATGCGCTCCAAACGGTAGATATTCTGCAGGGAAGCTTCGAAACTGTAGGAAGGAGACTTCAGAGGGAACATGTATTCTTCTATTTAGATCCTCCTTACAGACCAATGGTTGAAAAAGGAAATATGTTTACGATGTATGACCGTACAGGATTCAATGACTCCCATCAAGAGCGATTAAAGGAGATGTGCGATTATATTAATGGTCGAGGTTGGCATTTTATGTTAAGTAACTCTGACAGTCTGAATGCAGACGGACAATCATATTTTGATAACCTTTATAACGGATATACTATTAATAGAATAGAAGTGACGAGATTTATAAATACCTACAACGCCAAGCAACGGCGACCTAAAGAAGTATTAATAACAAATTATCAACCTCCACAACATTAAGCAGTTATGACACGACTGACTGAAGAGCAGATAATGAGCATCAAAGAGCATATGTGCTCGGATGAGAAAAAACTCGCAGCATTATATAGGGCTAAGAAAAAGCCCCATGACGAATGCTCCGTCTCCTTTAATGAAGCTGAGGAGCGGAAGAAACAAAATTGGGAAGAGGTTGTTGCTTTGAAAACTAAAGTCCGAATGCAACGACCTAAACCTGTCGGTGTAGCATTCGAAGATAGAATATGGTCAATGTTCTATGACCTTGGCTTCCGAAACTTGAATCGTGACGAACAGCTTGAAATCAAGTGGGGAGATGGAGAAGGTGACCATAAGCAGATAGATGTTCTCGCAGTTGGAGAAGAGGCCATTTTTGTTGTGGAGTGCAAGGCCGCTTCCAAGCTGACCACATCCAGTTTTAAAAGTGTTATCGATGGAATAGAGCACTATAAGGAAGGAGTAATTCGTGCCTTACGCCAGATTTATGGTGACAAGAAAATCAAGTTTATTCTTGCAACCGATAATTATAGAATTGGAGAGGAAGACACCAAGCGCATGACTGAGAAGAAAATATTTCACCTCAACGAGAATGCATATAAATATGTTCAAGGTCTACTTAAGTCATATAAGTCGTGTGTTAACTACCAATTTTATGGAATGATGTTCAAGAATGAACTCATTTCCAGTAAAAGAATCAGAGTTCCCGCCCTGAAGGGCAAAATGGGCGGCTTCGATTACTATATGCTGTCCATCGAACCAGAGACTCTCCTTAAGATGGGTTTTGTGCTACATCGCACCAAGGTAAACGACTCAATGGCGCCAACATATCAACGATTGTTGTCCTCCAAAAGATTGCCCGCAATAACTAACTTTATTCAAAAGGGTGGGTATTTTCCCAACTCTCTAATAGTCAACTTTGATACGACAAGTAGCCGAAAGATGAAAATTCAGTTTGATTTAGCTGAAAATTCATCGGAAGATTCTAATGCGCAGCTTGGTATGCTAAGTATCCCCAATGCATATGGCATCGCCTATATCATTGACGGCCAACATCGTTTGTATGGATATGCCGGAACTGATTACAAAAGGACAAACACCATACCTGTCGTAGCATTTGAAAACATGGAATCTCGCGAGCAACTTCAGATTTTCATGGATATAAATGAAAATCAGAAAGCAGTAAGCAAGAATCTTCGACTTGATCTTGAAGAAGATATAAATTGGGAATCTCCTCAAGTTGACTCACGCCTCAAAGCTCTGCGTTCATCAATAATCAAAGCTTTAGCGGCCGATTCTGGAAGTGTTTTGGCCAATAAAATCTCTGTTGGAGAAGATTCCTCTGACCTAAACTTCACGCCCTTTGACAATGGACTGCTTCAATCATCCTTATTGCCTCGTGCCAGCAAACAGTCGTATACAAAGGATACGGATGTATGCATGTATGACACACAGAATTTAGATCACGACAAGGCGATGAACGATTGCAAAAAGCGTGTGGCAGCGTATCTTCGTGAATGCTATAATTACGTACATCAAGAACTTGATGAAAAACTGTTTAACGACTTTATCATGTGCAATCGAGGCACATATGCATTCGTCGCATTGGTGGGCTCGTTGAATAAGCATCTTATTAAATCCGGGCAGATAACACAGTTTGCATTCCTATCGGATAGAATGTCAGTGGTAAAACCTCATCTTGATATTTTCATCAACTATCTGTCAAATCTTCCGGCGACAGATGAGAACGAATTGAGATTAATCAGAGGTCAACAAGCAGAGCGTACGTGGTTATGTCGATTCCAAAACTCCATCCATGTTGCAGTCCCTGAGTACAGTCCTGATGGCCTCGAATCGTGGTTAAAGAGCCAAGATGCGGGTTTACAGCAGAAGGCAAAAGATTACTCCGAAAAGATTTTTACTGTTTTGAAGAGCCGGATTCTTGAAAAACTTCAGGACGTGTATGGAGACACTTGGGAGTCATGCGTAAATGAAACAAAGAAGGAGTGTCTAAAACGCATAATTACTCTGCATGGGGATGAAGAAGATTTCGATCTCCAAGAAATTGATTGGACTGATGCTATCGATTTGAATGACATCAAGACAATTATCGAAAAGCACTGGTCTCAAACCAAAGAAGGAGATACCTCATTTGTGCCGTTTAAGAAAGAATTTGCTATTCAGGTGAATGAGTCATTTTCATCGAAAGCTGAGAAACTTGCATGGTTATCTGATATAATAAAATTCACCAAGGCAATTTCAGACCCTAAAGGAAAGAAACTTTCTCCTCAACAGGTAGATGAGATGGAACTTATATATGGGTCATTGAATCCAGAGGCATGATGTTTTCAGATCTATGCCGTATTGACCACACACTGCGGAATTATCAGCAGGAAGCCAAGGAGAAAATCTTTGGCCAATGGGATTGTGTTGATAACGTTCTATACCAAATGCCTACGGGTACAGGTAAAACGAGATTGTTCACATCTCTTATTCGAGACATTTCTTTGTCATCACTTCAAGAGAATCGGCGCAAGGGTATTCTAATCATTGCTCATCGATCAGAGCTTATCGAACAAATAGACGAAAGTCTCAATAAATACAGAATTCCACATGGAATAATAGCCGGAGCATTCAAGGATAGGCGAGATTTAATGCTTCCGGTACAAGTTGCATCAATTCAAACTATAACCCATCCTTCGAATCGGCAGTTTGCGAATGCCTTTCATGCCGACTTCATAATAATAGACGAGGCACACCACGCTACCGCTCAGAGCTATACCAAACTGTGGAATTACTATCCTGATTCCAAAAAACTTGGCGTTACAGCTACGCCTTGGCGTATGGATGGGGGCGGTTTTAGAGGGAACTTTGATGCCTTAATCCGATCTATGCCGATAAAAGAGTTTCTTGGAAAAGGATGGCTTGCGCCTTATAAATATTATTCAGTACCTTTTGACAGCCGTATAAGAAGTGAGATTGACTCAATCAAGGAGTTTGGTATTGATGGGGATTATAAGACGTCTGCACTTGAACAAGTGGTTGATACAGGGCATATTCGTGCCCAACTTCTTGATAGTTATTTTGAATTTGTAAAAGGGAAAAAGGGCATCATTTATAGTATCTCAAGGAAGCACAGTAAGCATATTTGTCAACAGTTTCTTAATGCGGGAATAAGGATAGCGGATATTGACAGTGAGACTCCAGCCAATTTACGAAAAAAACTTGTTCAGGATTTCAAAAATGGAGAATTAGATATCATTGTTAATGTTGACATTTTTTCTGAGGGTTTCGATTGTCCAGATCTTGAGTTTGTTCAACTTGCCAGACCAACTCGGTCGTTGGTAAAATACATCCAACAAGTGGGTCGTGGGCTTCGAAAAAACGGAGATAAGCAGTGTCTTATCTTGGATAATGTCGGGATGTATGGGCGGTTTGGACTACCTGACGATGACCGTCCTTGGGAAGAATATTTTGAAGGAAATCTGGAATCCAACAATAAAATATCGCAAATTAATTCAACTAAGGATAACATCGAATCCGGAACCCATCGAGAACGAGATCTATCTGAAGGATTGGATGAAATGTATCTCATTCAGCAGGTTGACGTTGAAATAAAAAAAGAGATCCCCACCTCTATAGAGAGTGATGATTCGTTTGAAATAGCCGAAAGCTCAGAAGTACGCTCATCTACCATATATGCAAAGTATAATATTGTGGAAACAGGGGAGGGGTATTATATTGAGAATATCCGCAATAACGAGCGGCAAATCCTTTCAGAGTTGAGCGGACGAAAATCTATATCCTTGAAATTAATGAAAAATAATAATAGCATAACGGGATATACTATCATCAGCTCTTTCAACCGTAATGCGAAACCGTCAATTAATGACCGCATTATTGGCCATATTTACCGGGAAGGACGAATTATTCATTTTGCTTCATGGAATAGGAATAAAGTGGTAGATATTAAGATATGATGATGCCAACTGGATTTAATCAACAATCGTAAAAGTCCACAGTCACAATACCACAACACTGAAAGATATGACTGACAAAGTTAAGGACATATCAGCAATCGTTACACAATCTGAGTATGATGCGCTCATCGGGCGTATTGACAACCTATGGACGCAGGCAAAGAACCGTGCGGTCGAGGCGGTCAATACTGAATTGCTTGATGCTAACTGGCAGACAGGGCAGTATATTGTTGAGTTCGAGCAAAAGGGCCAAATACGAGCAGAGTATGGCGAATTCCTCATAACTCGTTTGGCTAAAGATTTGACCGTGAGGTGTGGCCGAGGTTTCAGCCGCTCTAACCTTATATATATGAGGAAGTTTTATCTATCTATGTTTCCCAAAAGGTGAGACAGTGTCTCTCCTTTTGACATGGAGCCATTATTTTGAACTTCTGAAGTGCGAGAACTCAATGGAGATGCAATTCTATTTCCAAGAGACTATCAATCAAAAGTGGAAGGTAAGAGAATTGAAACGTCAGATTAAATCCTCGCTTTTCCAGCGTCTCGCACTCAGTACTGACAAGAAGGGCGTTCTTGCACTTGCTCATCAAGGTCACCCCATTTAGACTCCTGAGGATATTATCCATGACCCGTTTGTGTCGGAGTTTACCGGATTGGAGCAAAAGAAACGTTACAAGGAAAGTGACCTGTAAAAAGCTATCCTTGACAACATGGAGAAGTTTCCGTTGGAACTCGGTCGAGGTTTCACTTTCTATGGTCGTCAATACGTCATGCCAATAGGTGGTAGGCAGTTCAAGGTTGATTTGGTGTTTTACAACTGCATCCTTAAATGCTATTTTCTGATAGACCTCAAGCGGGATGAAATATCGCATAGGGATATTGGTCAGATGAACCTTTATCTGAATTACTTCAAGAATGAAGTGTGCATGCCCGATGACAATCCGCCGTTAGGAATCGTGCTTGGGTCCAGACGAGATGAAGTGCTGATGGAATATGCACTTGAAGGAATAACCAATCAACTCTTTGTTGCCCGTTATCAATTGTATCTTCCCAAGAAGGAGGAATTACTGGCCCAACTCGACAAAGGTGCTCAATGAAACTCAAAATGAATAAATCGGCAGCCTGTCGGAAATTCCGACAGGTTCAGTTATTCGGCAAATCCGAACAACTCCTGATTGAGGGGCATAAAGTGAGGTGCAACTTGTAAAAAATGGTTCGAGGGGAGGGTGAACGGCGGACTTCGATTGACACCTTTTGCATGTAATATGCACGTAGAACAAAACGAAAGCGAGATAGCTATTGAGGGATCAATTAGTTATCTCGCTTTTGGGGTGCCCAGAACAGGACTCGAACCTGCACGCCTCGCAGCACTCGCACCTGAAACGAGCGCGTCTACCATTCCGCCACCTGGGCTTTTGCGGTGCAAAGATATGTCATTTTATCGGGTTATGCAATAGGGGTGACGCGTTTTTTGTGTTAAAAAGATAGGACTGCGTTTCTAATTGGACTCTTCATAGAATGTGTTTCCAATTGGATTCTTCATAGAATGCGTTTCTATTTTGATTTTTCAGAATGCGTTTTTTTCGCCATGAATGGCGTTGACTACCGTGCGCACTATGATTTTCAAATCGAGCAGTGTGCTCCAGTGCTCTATGTACCATACATCGTGCTCTACGCGCCGCTCCATCTGCCAGAGTTCTTCGGTCTGACCGCGGTAGCCGCTTATTTGCGCCCAACCTGTGATGCCGGGCTTGATGTAGTGGCGTACCATGTATTTCTTAATCAGGCGGCCGTATTCTTCGGTGTGTTTGAGCATGTGGGGACGCGGACCTACTACAGACATGTCGCCGAGCAGTACATTGATGAATTGCGGAAGTTCATCGATGCTCGTACGGCGCAGGAAGTCGCCTACGCGGGTTTTGCGCGGGTCGTGTTTCGATGCCTGCACAGTGTCGGAATCGGAGTTGACGCGCATGGTACGGAACTTGTAGCAGTCAAACTCCCCTCCTTTGTAGCCGGTTCTTTTCTGTTTGAAAAATATGGGGCCGGGGGATGAACATTTTATCGCAATAGCAACGGGTATGAACACCAATGGAGAGAATATCAGCACTACGGATGAGAACAGAATATCGAACGAACGCTTGATGAGACGGTTGGTCATGCGTGACAGCGGCTGATGGCGCACTGACATGACCGGTATGGTTCCCAGTGCGTACATGTCGAAGTTGCGGTTGATGTATCGGCTTATCTGCGGCACATAGTAGTATTGTGTCACAGTGGACTCGGCTATGGTAAGTGTGCGTTTGATGCTGTCTTCCTTGTCTCCGGGTATGGCGCAGAATATTTCGTTGACCGGATGCTCGGTAATGTATGTCTCGAAATCGGACAATGTGCCACGATACAGCTCTTCGGGGGTGTCGGGGTGCTTGCTGTCATCGAAAAAGCCCAATATCTTATACCCGAATCCTATATCGGAGGAGATAGCGTCGTACAGCCGATGCGCGGTGGGATTAGATCCGACGATAACAACATTGCTGAAGTTGCGTCCGTGTCTACGGAAGTGCTTTATCAGCAATCGCGACACTGCCCACCACAGCGGGAAGAGTACGAACAATATTCCGTAGAACTCAGCGAACACCCACCAGCGTATCTGGTCAATCATCAGGAAATACAGCCCGCAAATAAACAGAGGGGCGTGCATGCACACGAGTTTAACCGAGTTTGCCAATACGTGTTCCATGGCTACGGCGCGGAGTGTCTGCGTGTAGCGCAACATATACGATGCTGGCAAATATGCCAGATTGGCGAGCAACCACACTGTGCGTGTACGCTCGGCTATGAATTCCGGCGATATTTTTGCCGTGATTATAAAAGCGATGTTGAGTATGACGAAATCAACAGCCGTGATTATGAGCTGTATATACCGTCCATAACGTCCTCGCTGATTGATTCCGGTCATGGTATTATATGTACAGGCTGATAGGGTGCCTTATAACTTGCTGTCGATAAGCTCGATTTTCTTTTCGAGTTCGGCGATGTCGTTTTTAATAAATTGGATTTTATGTTCGAGTTCACGGAGCATGGAATCGCCGCTCTTGGTCTTGGAGTTGAAGAAGCCGAGATTGTTCTCGTAGGTGTTCAAATCGTTGCGGCGGTTTTCGTATGTGCGAACCAGACGCTCGCGTTCGCGCAGCAGTCGGGAGTTATCTGAAGCAAGTTCGTTGATGGCTGATTCGAAATTAGTCATGCGGGCACGGTTTTCATGCACGTCATACTTATCGAAAAGCTGACGAACCACTTCGCGATATGTGTCGTGGAGCTTATCTTTCTCACGGAACGGCACATGTCCGGTTGCCTGCCACTGAGCCCTCAGTTCATGAAGCTGCTTTATAGCTTCCTCACGCGGGGTGTCGGCATCGGGAGCGTTAAGCTTATTGAGTGCTTCCACTATGCCGCGCTTGATTTTCAAATTGGCTTGCTCAGATTTGCGCACCGACGAGGTGGCTTGTTTCTTCTGTTCAAAGAAGTAGTCACATGCGGCAAGGAAACGCTTCCATACAGTGTCGCTGTGTTTCTTAGGCACAGCGCCTATGGTTTTCCATTGTTTTTGCAACTCGGCGAGCTTATCGGCAGTAGCTTTCCAGTCAGTGCTGTCCTTCAAGGCTTCGGCTTGCTCGCAAAGAGCAGTCTTGGCGGCAAGATTGGCAGCTAGTTCATCTTTCATGGTGCGGAAGAACTCAGCCTTGGCATTGAAGAATGCGTCGCAGCAAGCACGGAAACGCGCGAAAAGGGCATTGTTGGTTTTGCGAGAGGCGAAACCGAGCGTTTTCCATTTTTCCTGGGCATCTATAATCTGTTGGGTAGCCTGGTTCCAAGCATTGTAGGTCTTGAGCGATTCGATATCGATAGCTTCGATTTCTTCGCACAGTGCGGTCTTGGCGGTCTCGTTTTCCTGCTCGCGTTTCTTACGTTCCTCAAAGAACGCCTGATAGCGCTTATTGACGTCTGCCGAAGCATCTTTGAATTCAGCCCATATCTCATCACGCTGCTCTTTAGCCACGGGGCCAACCTCGCGCCACTTGTCGTGCAGTTCCTGAAGGCGTTTGAATGCCGTGACTACGTCGGGTTCGTCGGTGAGTTTACGGGCTTCGGATATAAGTAGCTGTTTCTCGGCAAGATTTTTCTTGAAATCATAGTCGCGAAGCTCCTTATTAACCTTCCATTGGTCGTAGAAGAGTTCCACGGCGTCCTGGAAAGCCTTCCAGGTATCGGTGGAATTCTGCTGTGGCACCTCCCCTATTTCCTTGAATTCGGCTTGTAATTCCTTGGCTCTGGGATAATGACGGTTCACATTGTCGGTGTCGGCACTCATAGCGTTGAGTTCGGCTATGATAGCCTGTTTCTTATCGAGATTAGCCAACTGCTCGGCTTCGATACGGGCGCGCATAGCGGCTTTTTTCTCCTTAATACCTGCAAGGAGCTGCTTCAACTGCTCTTCCAGCGAATCAGCTGCCGCCACAAAGGCTTCGGGCTGATTACCGGCATCGACAAACGCCTGACGCGCTGCCCTAACCTCTTCATTGTGCAGTGTATAGAATTGCTGCTTGATCCGGCTCACCTCATCGTTATTGATTTCAGTATCGGCAAGGGCTGATATCTCTATTAGACGATTAATCAAATCTTGTTTTCCGACAGGAGTGGATTCTTCATTCGGTGTAACTTCCTGCTGTGCATCGACAGCACTGTTCTCAAGATTCAAGGGTTGGTCCAACGCTGTGTTTTCTTCAGCAATAAAGGACTGGTCGAGCAATTCCATTTTAAAGAAAATTAGGGTTAAATTCAGTGTCGGTGTTTAAGAATCAAAGCTAAAAGCACCGATAAACGGATTCAAAAATAGACATAATTTTTCATAAAACAATGAAATAAGCCATAAAAACGTTTCATGCAGTCCGTTTTAACGATTCGAGAGCGAAACGCGTGACTCCCCTACCGCGCCGTGCATGCGCATGACTATACATAGGTGACAGCAGAGTCATAGGGTAGCGGCAACTAACTGGTTGATGGTTCCAAAATGTCAATGTGCGCTTGCCGCCGGGAGTGGGGAATTGGGAATGAGGAGTGAGGAATTAGGTCATCGTCCGTAGGACGCTTGCGGAGCAAGAATGTTTGTGGGTGGCGGCGGTCCTGTGGGTTGCTGTACGAGGGCTGGAAGCCCTCGCTCCTTGTTGGTGGCGGTGGGCGGAGAGAGGGCATCTTGCCCTCTTTTTGATGGGTGTGGAGCAGGGGTAGGACTTTAAGGAGGTTAAGGTCGGTAGGGACTTTAGGGGCGTGGGTGGTACGAGGGTGTACGAGGGCAAGATGCCCTCGCTCCGGG
>OFGI01000351.1_pt1 | contig 38103 bp, 37 predicted proteins | sample 1521751 | NCBI WGS metagenome assembly OFGI01 (sample SAMEA3504115, study PRJEB24116) | mouse gut metagenome | biome: mouse gut; feature: mouse-associated habitat; material: faeces | place: Denmark | collected 2011
CAGTGAAAGAAGGGTGAACGAAGGTCTGGCAGCGGAAAGACAGTCTTATTTCATTTAATGAGCATAAAGAAAAGGGCTGTAGCCCCCTACTCGATTAAATCGGGTAGTTTGTTACAGCCCCTTTTGCATATTCCGGATACCTGAGAAGTCTGGTATCCGATAAAGAAAAAAAGAGCCATGCTCTTTTTCTTTTATATTCTGTTTCTGTCTTACGCTTCGATAGCGTTGATTGCCTTGGCAAGACGGGCTTTCTGACGGCTGGAATAGTTCTTGTGCTTGAAGCCTTTGGAAACGGCCTTGTCCAGCTTGGACTCGCACTCTGCATACGCCTTGAGCGCTGCTTCCTTATCCTTTGCGTCAACAGCAGCCAGAACTTTTTTGATCGAAGTCTTCAGAGCGGATTTCTGGGATACGATCAGCTTGTGCGCCTTGTTGTTTGTCTTTACGCGCTTTTTCTGGGATTTGATCTGCGGCATCGTTCTACACCTCCTGACGTAACAGCATTCGCATTATAGCAAAACGGCTATCCCAATTGCAAGCTGATTCCGGTATAATAAAAGACCGAATGGAGTGAAGAACATGAACGAAAATCTCAGGGATAAACGCGTCATTTTCATGGGGACCCCGCAGATCGCTGCCGATGTGCTGCAGGCCCTGCTGGATGTAAACGCCAATGTGGTCCTGGCAGTGACACAGCCCGACCGGATTACCGGCCGCAAACGGGTGCTGACCCCCACTCCCGTCAAGCTTCTGGCCCAGGAGCACGGAATTCCCGTGTTCCAGCCCGTAAAGATACGAACCGATTATGACCCGGTCCTGGAAGCCAGGCCGGACCTGATCGTCACCTGCGCCTATGGACAGCTGATCCCGGATGCAGTCCTCGATGCCGCGCTCTGCGTGAATCTGCACGGATCGATCCTGCCCAGATACAGAGGAGGGGCCCCGATCCAGCGTGCCATCTGGAATCGGGATGATGAAACAGGCATGACACTCATGAAGATGGCCAGCCGCATGGATGCCGGTGACATCATCAAAATCAGCCGAATCCCCATTACAGAGGAAGACGACAGCGGCACACTGTTCGAAAAGCTTGGACAGACAGCAGGACACCTGATTCAGGACCAGCTGGAGACACTGCTGAAGGGCGAAGCCCGCTTCACTCCCCAGAACGAAGCAGAAGCGACGTATGCACCGGTGATCACCGGGGATGAAGAAAAGCTGGATCTCACGCAGGACGACGAAACACTGCTTGGACAGATCCGGGCACTGGCTCCGCATCCCGGAGGATATGTGATTGCTGCGGGGAAAAAGCTGAAACTGCTGAAAGCCCGTCTGGAACCGGGAGTGCAGTCAGAGCTGCATACCTTTGTGAAGCTGGGAAAAGCCGGGCTGGGCCTGCAGCTGAAAAACCATGTGCTGGTGCTGGAACAGGTGCAGTTCCAGGGCAAGCCGGTCATGGATATCAAGTCGTTCATGAACGGCCAGGGACGCAGTCTCCCGGGCACGATTGCCGCTCAGGCTGCCTGAGGCAGCAGGAGAACAGACTGCTTGGAATGAGGAATCACTGAATGGATCAGAAAAATATACGCAACTTTTCCATCATCGCCCATATCGACCACGGCAAGTCCACTCTGGCGGACCGGATCCTGGAAATGACGGATACCGTGGAGAAGCGGGAGATGAAAGATCAGATTCTGGACTCCATGGACCTGGAGCGGGAACGGGGGATCACCATCAAGCTGAATGCCGTCCAGCTGGTCTATCACGCAAAGGACGGACAGGACTACCTGTTCCATCTGATCGACACCCCGGGCCATGTGGACTTCACCTATGAAGTATCCCGGTCCCTGGCCGCCTGCGACGGAGCGGTGCTGGTGGTGGATGCAGCCCAGGGTGTGCAGGCACAGACTCTGGCCAACGTCTACCTGGCGCTGGACAACGACCTGGAGATCCTGCCGGTTCTCAACAAGATCGATCTTCCCAGTGCCCAGCCGGATGTGGTGAAGCAGGAAATCGAGGACCTGATCGGTCTGGACTGCAGTGATGCAGTGGAAATCAGCGCCAAGTCCGGACTCAATGTGGATCAGGTGCTGGAGGAAATTGTGAAGCGGCTTCCGGCACCGAAAGGCAACCGAAACAAGCCTCTGCAGGCTCTGGTGTTTGATTCTTTGTATGATCCCTACCGCGGGGTCATTGCCTTTGTTTCCATCAAGAACGGAACTGTAAAAAAAGGAGACAGGATCCGGTTCATGGCCACCGGTGCGGAATACGAAGTCACGGAAGTCGGCGTTCGGACCCCCAAGGAAGTGGTGGAGGAACAGCTGAACACCGGTGATGTCGGCTGGATCAGCGCCGCAATCAAGAACATTGAAGATGTGCGGGTGGGCGATACCATCACCAAAGCAGATGAACCGGCTGACCAGCCTCTGGAGGGTTACAAGGAAATGCAGCCGATGGTATACGCCGGCCTGTATCCTGTGGACAACGCACGCTACGAAGACCTGAAGGATGCGCTGGCCAAGCTGAAACTCAATGATGCCAGTCTGCAGTTCGAGCCCGAAACCTCCCAGGCACTGGGGTTCGGCTTCCGCTGCGGCTTTCTCGGCCTGCTGCACATGGATGTGATCGAGGAACGTCTGGAGAGGGAATACAATCTGAACCTGATTGCCACCTCACCCTCGGTTATTTATAAGGTTTATCGCACCGATGGGACTGTGGAAGACGTGGACAACCCCGCGGCTCTGCCACCTGCACAGAACATTGACCACATCGAGGAACCCTATGTCCGGGCCGAAATCATGGTTCCGAAGGAATACGTCGGAGCCATCATGGATCTCTGTCAGAAGAAGCGGGGAGAGTACATTGACATGCAGGTGCTGGACGATGTCCGGATGAACCTGGTGTATGAGATGCCCCTGTCAGAAATTATCTTCGATTTCTTCGACAAGATGAAGTCCTCCACCAAGGGCTATGCTTCCTTTGATTACAGCTTCTCCCGGTACAAGAGAAGCAATCTGGTGAAGATGGACATCCTGCTCAACGGTCAGGTCATCGACGCGCTGTCCATCATTGTCCACAAAGACTTTGCGTACAACCGCGGAAATGCCATGACCATCAAGCTCAAGGAACTGATCCCGAAGCAGCAGTTCGAAATTCCGGTTCAGGCGGCTATTGGCGGGAAAGTCATTGCCCGGACCAACATCAAGGCTCTGCGCAAGAATGTTCTGGCCAAGTGCTATGGCGGCGACATTTCCCGGAAAAAGAAGCTGCTGGAAAAGCAGAAGGAAGGCAAGAAGCGCATGAAAATGGTGGGATCGGTGGAGATCCCCCAGGAGGCATTCATGGCTGTACTCTCCATGGACGACGAAGGCTGATGCCGATGACCCTTCGGGCCGGGGCATGAAGTCTGAAGAAAGACCGCCGGCATGACCGGCGGTTTTTTCAAAGGCACAGAAAAGAAAGGAAGGTGACAGGAATGGAACAGGAAGCGGAAGTTACTCGGAGCCCCGTCAGGAGTGCCTATGTACATATACCATTCTGTCATGGGATCTGCAGCTACTGCGCGTTTTACCGCCGGATCAGCCAGGACCACACCGGCTGGCTGAAGCAGATCTGTGATCAGATTCGGAAAGCGGACATCCGGGAACTGGACACGCTCTATTTCGGCGGGGGAACACCTTCGATTCTGACAGAGGAAGAATTCGACAGGATCAGATTCCTGTTTCCGAATCAGATTCATGAGTTCACCATGGAATGCAACCCGGAAGACATAACTCCTGAAAAAGCAGCCTTCTGGAAATCCCGGAGCGTGAACCGGATCTCCATGGGAGTGCAGACGTTTGATGACCGGCTTCTGAAATCAATTGGCCGAAGGCATTCGGCTCAAAAAGCCAGGGAGGCGGTGGAAATTCTTCGCAGGGCAGGATTCGAGAATCTGTCCATCGACCTGATCTTCGGGCTCCCGGGACAGACACTGCAGGATGTAGAGAGAGATGTCATGGAGTTTCTGCAGATGGACCTGCCGCATCTGTCCATATACAGCCTGCAGATCGAACCCGACAGTGTCTTCGGAAAGCAGGGGGTTCACCCCTGTGACGAGGATCTGGAAGCGGATATGTTTGAGTGGATTGTGCGGACGCTGAAGGAAGCGGGGTATGAGCATTACGAGATTTCCAGTTTCGCGAAACCGGGCAGGTATTCCCAACACAACCTGGCGTACTGGCAGGACCGGGATTTCTTCGGCTTCGGACCCGGTGCCTCCGGCCGGGAACAGGGTCAGCGATATCACATCGACTCCAGGGGACAGAGAATTCCAGAGGAAACGGATGGGCCCTTTGAGGCGCTGATGATGGGGCTGCGGACGCAGTTTGGGGTGGATCTGTCTTCATTCCGGGAAAAATACGGATGGGATCCCGGCAGGCGGTATGCTGATGTGATAAAACGCTACGCCCCTCATTTCTGCGAACAGGACGGCCGGCTGTTTCTGGATGAAAACGGAAGGGAGATCCTGAACACAATCCTGGTGGATATGCTGCCGGAGGAGTCCTGCGAATGATGGAAATCCAGACAGCCACAGCGGATATGGCCTGGGATGAGCACAGGGTTTTGCAGAAGCCGGAGACGGATACAGCTCCAGTCTATGAATTGTCAGCTCTGGAAGCTTCTCATACTGCAGCTAGTAAAGCAAATGCAGAGGATACAGAGCCATGGATCACATGAAACGGATACAGAAAGATGACGAGAACCTCACCTGCAGGACTATGGAGGGAAAGATACAGAGAAGGGTGTAATGATTCTGTAAAGACAGTGAGTCATACTGGAGCCAGAAAAAAGTGCAACGAAGCACTGAAGGTGACTTATGAAGAGTGTTTCTATGACATGATAGGCTACCAGGCTCAGTGAAGAGCTGATAAGGCATAAATAACGCCAGTAATGATGCGATGCCTGAATCAGGAAGAGAGGCTCCCTATGTTCAGGAAATTGCTGTTCAAAGACCTGACCTTTACTGATATCCACACCCTGTACTCAGATCCCCGTGAAGAAGAACGCTTCTTCTTCGATCTGAAGTGGAAGGACGGATTCGTATGTTCAAAATGTGGTCCTACCCACTGCATGACTGTCATCCGGAAAAATGGCTCTCTCAGAACTGTCTATCAGTGCTCTCACTGTGGTTACCAGGAATCCGTTATTGCCGGAACCGCTCTGGAAGGTACTAAAGCACCGCTGCTTTCATGGATCCTCGTGATGTTTGTCTTTGTGATTTCCAAAACCGGGACTTCTGCAAAGTACATCAGCGATCTCACGGGCGTCAGTTATCACACCACGAAGTTCATGCTCCGAAAGATCAGGCAGGCTCAGAAACAGGATAATGAAACTCATGCAGCCACCGATTGCGATGCGATCGGGCTGGATGTCTTTTCCTATTGTGGAAAGAAACACGAAAATGGTGGAAAGAAACACGGAAAGCGGGGCTGGGGAGCAGAAGGCAAAGGCAATGTAGCTGCTGCAGTGATCAGGCAGTATGTCTGGGAAGATACAAATGGTGACGAGGAAGTCTTTGAGGCTGCAGATGCCGCCAAATTCAAAATAGCAGGCAGCGAGAACAAAACAGAGCTGAAGAAGTTTCTGGAAGAGGCTGTTCCCGGCGACTGTGCAGTGCACTGTGACCGGAGTTCAGCCAGCCCGGCACTGGATATCGCCGGTAAACTGGTGGATGTGCAAAAATCCGAAGTTGATACAGACCGCCTGTCATCTCCGGATCACGTCATTTCCGGTTTCAGGAGCAAGGTCCAGGGGACCACGCATGGTATCGCTCTGCAGTTTCCGGAGAACGAACTGGCTGATTTCGAATGGAAACTGAGTAGACGGAAGTGGAAGAAGAGCATCCTTGCATCCCTGGGAAGAACCCTGATCAAGTGTACTCACCAGACACGTGAGAGACTGATCAGCCATTTTAAAGGGATCCAGAAACAACTGGCCACTGCTTAAGTCCACTGAATTTCGTAGCCTGTCATGTTCCCATAAGAAGAACATCCTATCGTCAGATATTTCAAACCTTGTCAGAAGGAGAAAGAAGATTGCCAGGCAAAGGTGATCTTCTTTTCATTACAGCTTCAGGGAAACTGCCGGGACCAGAAAAAATGAACAGAGCTCAGAGAGAATGATCCTTGACTGTCCTGCAGAGTCACAGGGACCTGAATTCTGTCTTAGGGAAATCATACGCAGATATTCTTCATCTGCGAACAGTATAGTGCGGCAGAGCAGAACCCTTTGAAAAACAGACGTGAACGAGGATCTGACAACAAACGTCTGGCGCTGCCGCCGGAAGCTCTCCAAATGTATATGGTCCAGATTGATGACAGCCGCAACAGGTGGGAAGTGGAGAGAAACTGTGGTTTTCTCATACAACGCTACGAAAGCAGTTCCGGGAGACAGAAATCCAGAATAGTGTTCCAGGTGCAACGAACTGATCCATTCAGGGAAGAATCCGATGCTTTGCAGCCGTGCTGATCTCTAAGCTCTGTACAGACTGCGGTCCTGTGATGCACGGACCTGCAGAATTGCAGCCGCACTCCTGCGAAGTCTATACTTTGGCAGAGAAGAGGGCGAAAAGAATGGAGCTGGCGTCATGAGCAAATATAACCCGCTGTGGAACCGGGTCGGCAAGTCAAAGGAAGTCAGTTTGCATCTGTCATTTGAAGAAACCGAAGAGGCTCTGGGATTTCTCATTGATCATTCAACTCTGCAGCATAAGAAAGAAGTGGCCGAATACGGCTGGTCCGTGCAGAAGATTTCCATGAAGCACAAAACAGTCCTGTATCACCGGCAGAAGGGATGATATTTGAAGTTCACCCACTGGAATACAGGCTCAACGTGCATAAAAAAAGAGCCATATAACTGTACAGCTCTCAGGATGCCGTCAAACAGGACTGCAGGTGTTCAGTCTGAAAGGATAAGAAGACGGTTGGCGACATTCACAGATTCAGTCTGTTGCTGAAGGATTATAAAAACGGTACAGCCTGCAAATTCAGTTATGCAGAAGGCAAATGACTGTCTGATATCCTTCTCATTTATCCCTGTTGCCCGTCATCGGCAGTCTGTTTCTTGACAGAAGATTCCGGATACGGGATAATAAACAGGATTTTGGGCTGAGATGCAGGACACTCCGACCTGTTTCACGGACCAGAAGGACAATATATAAGGAGGAACGCAATATGCTGCTGAAAGCTGAAAAGCAGGCAATCATGAAAGAGTATGCTCGTCACGAAGGTGACACCGGTTCGCCGGAAGTGCAGATTGCCGTACTGACTGAAGAAATCAACCGTCTGACCGATCACTTCAAGGATCACAAGCACGACTACCACTCCATGCGTGGTCTGTATAAGAAGGTTGGCCGCCGGAAACACCTGCTGGCTTACCTGAAGAAGGAAGATCTGGATCGTTACAAGACTCTGATTGCCCGTCTGGGTCTGCGCAAGTAAGACAGAAAAAAACCGCTTCGGCGGTTTTTTTAGATTCCGTAAAAACAGAGGCTTGCACTGTGTTCGCAGACAACTGCAGCCATCATCGGCATGGAACTGAAAAACTGCGGAACCTTCCGTCTCACATCGGAACGGGTCCGCAGTTTTCTGCTGCACACTCAGGGAATTCTGTGCCCTGCTGCTTTGTACAGCTCGTACCACTCTTTCCGGGTGAGGTCCACCTTGCGAGCTTTGGCCATATCCAGGATCCGGTCCATCCTGCTGGAACCAGTAACGACCTGCATACCGGCAGGATGGCGCAGGATCCAGGCAGCGGCAATGGCCGATTTCGAGACATTGTATTTGTCCGCCAGTTTCTGCAGTGTTTTGTTGAGTTCTGCAAATTCGGGGTTGTCCAGGAAGGTTCCTTCCCAGTCACCGTACTGCAGGGGGCTCCAGGTCTGGATCGTGATGCCCATCTGCCGCATCTGCTCCAGCACGTGACCAGTTCGGTCCAGGGCTCCTTGTGTCGGCATGTTGGCTTCCAGTCCCTGAGAAATCATCCAGGCGTTGGGGATGGACAGCTGGAGCTGGTTGACAAGCAGCGGCTGCTTCACCTCGGTCTGCAGCAGGCGGATCTGTTCCGGCGTAAAGTTGGAAACACCGAAATGACGGACTTTGCCGGATTTCTGCAGCTGGTCAAACGCTTCAGCGATTTCCTTCGCTTCCATCAGCGCATCCGGCCGGTGCAGAATCAGCAGGTCCAGGTACGGGGTCTGCAGCCTGTTCAGGATTCCGTCCACTGAGTCCAGGATATAGTCTTTTGACAGGTCATACCATCCATCCCGGATCCCGCACTTGGACTGGATGATCAGGTCCTCGCGGGGGGTGTTCGCCAGCTGCATTGCCTCTCCGAACAGTTCTTCGCATTTTCCATGGCCATAGATGTCGGCATGGTCGTAAAACCTGATCCCTCTGTCAGCCAGGTCATCGATCATGTTTGCCAGTTCCTGTGGTGTCCTGCTGTCCATGCGCATGCAGCCGACAATGATCTGGCCGGCTTCCGGTAAAGTATTTCTGAGTAGAATGTTTTGCATAGTGCTCCTTTCAGCATCCGCACAAACGGGATCAGACCAATTTCCAGATTCAAGCGAAATGCCTATAACAAATATGGTAAGATGGAACCGCTTAGAATGTAAATAAAGATGAGGTAAGAAGTATGGCGAAACAGGAATTCCGGTTTGAATTCGAGGGAAGACCTCTGATTGTGGAAACCGGAGAAATTGCCAAACAGGCGGATGGCGCAGTGCTGGTCCGCTATGGCGATACCGTGACACTGTCCACGGCGGTTGCCAGCAAACAGGCAAAGGAAGGAATCGATTTTTTTCCGCTGACTGTGCAGTATGAAGAAAAACTCTACTCTGCAGGGAAAATTCCCGGCGGATTTCTGAGAAGGGAAGGCCGGCCCGGTGAACATGCCACACTGTCGGCCCGTATGATCGACCGCCCGATCCGCCCGCTGTTTGCGGAAGGCTTCCGCAATGAAGTCCAGGTGGTCAACACCATTCTCTCCGTGGACCAGGACTATGCGCCGGAAATGGCCGCGATGTTTGGAGCGTCCCTGGCTCTCTGCATTTCCGACATTCCCTTCGGCGGTCCGATCGCCGGTGTCAAGGTCGGACGGGTAAACGGCGAATTCATTGCCAATCCCACCCAGGAGCAGTGGGAAAACAGCGACATCGAACTGACAGTTGCGGGTACAGCGACTGCGCTGAACATGGTGGAAGCAGGCGCGAAGGAAGTCAGTGAGGAAGACATGCTCGCGGCTTTGATGTTCGGTGCTTCCAAAGTCAGGGAACTGTGCGGGTTCCAGGATCGGATCATCGAAACAATCGGGAAGCCGAAGCGGGAAATCAAACTGTACGCGCCGGATCCCGAACTGAAGGCTGCGGTCCTGGCAGCCTGGGAAAAACCTGTGCGTGATGCGGTTTCCATCAAGGAGAAACTGGAACGCTACAATACCATCGACAGCCTGATCGAGCAGGCTGTGGCTGAATACGAAGCGAAGGACTATGTATCGGAGGCAGACAAGGCAAAGGCTTTGAAGCAGGTGAACCAGATCCTGCGGGAAACCGAAGCCGATGAAGTGCGCCGCCTGATCATCGAAGACAAGATCCGCCCTGACGGACGGGCCGTGGACGAGATCCGTCCCCTGGATTCCCAGGTGGACCTGCTGCCCAGGGTGCATGGCAGTGCGCTGTTCACCCGCGGTGAGACACAGGTTCTCTCCACGACAACACTGGGTGCCCTGAATGAGAACCAGATCATTGACGATCTGACCGATGTGGAATCCAAGCGCTTCATGCACCACTACAACTTCCCGCCATACTGCGTCGGCGAGACTGGGCGCATGGGATCGCCCGGACGCCGGGAAATCGGCCATGGTGCCCTGGGAGAGCGCGCGCTTCTGCAGGTGCTCCCCTCCATCGAGGAGTTCCCCTATACCATTCGTACGGTGGCAGATGTCATGGAATCCAACGGATCCAGCTCCCAGGCATCCATCTGTGCCGGTTCCATGTCTCTGATGGCAGCCGGTGTGCCCATCAAGGCACCTGTGGCCGGCATTGCGATGGGCCTCATCATGAACGATGACACGGGTGCCTATACAGTGCTGACAGATATCCAGGGAATGGAAGATCACTTCGGGGACATGGACTTCAAGGTGGCCGGAACGGAAGAGGGTGTCACTGCCCTGCAGATGGACATCAAGACCACAGGCATCACCGAGGATATCTTCCGGGAAGCGCTGGCTCAGGCCCGCAAAGCCCGCATGGAGATCCTGGACAACATGAAGACTGCCATCGAGTGTCCGCGTGAAGAGCTCAGTCCCTATGCGCCGAAGATCGCCATCATGCACATTGATCCGGACAAGATCAAGGACGTTATCGGACCCGGCGGCAAGATGATCAACCAGATCATTGCCGAGTGCGACAATGTGAAGATCGACATCGATGACGATGGTCAGGTCGTGATCTATCACCAGGATCAGGCTGCCATTGACAAGGCGAAGGAACGGATCGCCGAAATCGTCCGTGAGGCAAAAGTCGGCGAAATCTACGAAGGCAAAGTTGTGCGGATCGAGAGCTTCGGCGCCTTCGTGAATCTGTTCGGCCACACCGACGGTCTGCTGCACATCTCCAATATTTCCCACAACCGCGTGGAGAAAGTCGAAGATGTCCTGAAAATCGGAGACCTGATCGATGTCAAGGTCATGGAAATCGACAACAAGGGCCGTGTGAATGTTTCTGCGAAAGCTCTGCTGCCTCGACCGCACAGAGAACCCGGTCAGGAACATGAGGAGCGGGAGCGCCGCGGCAGCCGTGATGGCCGCCGGGATGGAAGAAACCGTTCTGACCGGCGGGATCGCGGTGAGCGCCCCAGAAGAGACCGCAGACCTCAGGAAGCCAGGGAACAGGCTGCTGAAACCGGACCGGTCCAGGCTTCTGAAAAAACAGAAACAGCAGAATAAGATCCGCAGCAGCAGCAACAGCCAGCTGCCGGATGGCGCATCTCACAGACAACGTGGAAGAAGGCTGCAGCCGCATCATGAATCAAATCATGCAGGGCTGCAGCCTTTTCTGTCCAGTGATCTCTGTTTCCGGAAGACAGAATCAATCCATGAATGCTGCATCCCTGCAGTCCGTTCCGGATATGAAACAGCCAGGCTCGCATTCAGAACCTGGCTGTTTCAAATATGGAGTCTGCAGTCATTCCTGAGATATGTTCATTCAGAAGGAATGATCACCCGTCACTGGACTGCAGTTTTCTTTTCGTACAGAGGAAGCACCAGTTTGTACATGAGCGGTTTGACAGGAATGTCGAACTCTCCGATGTATTCCCGTACATCTGCCCCCAGACTGTGTTTGTGGTTTGAAAGGCCGTCCTCCAGGGACCCCTCCACACCGCTCATATCACAATAGCGGATACCGTGCTCCTGTGCATAGCGGTACGTGGCATCGTACAGAAACGCGCTGGCACCGGTTTTGCTGTAGGCGTTGTTGTTGCCCATATACAGCATTTCCAGCTTGCCGTTGTAGCCGATGCTCAGGATCCCGCTGATGTAGGTGCCGTCCGCTGTACGGCACAGGCTGATGATGGCGCCGTCGAACTGATCCACGATCCGCTGGAAATAGTCATGATCCCGGAGTTTCACGCCTTTGCGGTCTTCAGTGCAGTGCATCAGACTGCTGAACACGTCCAGCAGGTCCGGATTCCTGCGGATATCACTGGCCGTGTAAATTTCGGCTTCCAGGTTTTCCTTTGCGGCTTTTTTAATGGCTCGCCTTGTATTGCGGGCATACCGGGCAGTGAAGTCATCTGTGACATTCACACCCATGTTGGTCCGCGGCTGCACGGTCTCGGCAATGCTCATGGTATAGCCTTTGTGGATGGCACCTCCCTCATTGACGAAGCGGTCCACGGCGTGCTGATTGTGTCCTTCAGGTCTGCCGTCCTTCAGCATGAACCGGTTGTCCAGGATATAGGGATCGAATTTGATGAAGATGCACTTGTCCTGACGGCTTGCGTCTTTGATATGATTGAGCAGTTCGATCATCAGGTCCTGATCCTGACCGTCGGCAATGGGTCCCCGGGGGATATAGTACATGGAATAGCCAAGGGGGAGAGGTTTGACCAGGACCATGGCAGCGGCGACGATGGAATGATGGCTGTCCTCCAGCGCAAACAGACGACGCTGCCAGTTGGACTTGACAGCTGCCCAGTGCATGGACTGAAGCGCCACGCCATGTTCACTCATATAAGCTTCAAATGCATGTTCATCAGGTGTTGATATGAATTGGTATGCCATTATATTCCTGCCTTCCCATTACTTCATTATATCCGGCTGTCAACCGGTCGATCCCGGTCATGACTGTCCCGGGGGCAGGAACAGGCATTCAGGCACTCCTGACAGCCACCTGCCTGCATTGAGTGGCTGTATGTATGTGATGGCGCACAGGCAGTTGTATCTGAAAGAACCAAGTAGTCTGCCCTTGTCCTGTATGTCGCGGGTTCTGTGCTAAAATCGTTGTGAGGTGAAAGACATATGGATTTCAGAAAACTCGCTGAAGAACAGAAACCTTCCTTTCTGAAGGACCTGAATACAATCATTTCCATCAACTCGGTTCGGGACGAAGCAACGGCAGGACCCGGAAAACCCTTTGGCAATGGACCGAAGGAAGCCCTGGATGCCATGCTTTCCATGGGAAAACGGGACGGATTTGATGTGAAAAACATCGATGGATATGCCGGTGTTGTGGAATACGGTGATCCTGACAATCCGGATACCCTGGGCATTCTTGGCCACCTGGACATCGTACCCCTGGGTGAGGGATGGACCAAACAACCGCTTGCACTGACAGTGAATGACGGCTACCTGTTTGGCCGCGGCGTACTGGATGACAAAGGCCCCACCATGGCAGCGTACTACGCGCTGAAACTGATCCGGGAGGCAAAGATCCCCCTGAAAAAGCGGGTCATGCTGGTCATGGGCTGCGACGAAGAGTCCGGCATGGAATGCATGAACTATTACCTGTCTCATGCGGAAATCCCGAAAACCGGATTCGTGCCCGATGCAGATTTCCCGGTGATTTACGGGGAAAAGGGTGGAGCCCATATCATCCTGGAGAGCGAAACATCAACCGCGATCCGGTCCATGCACGCAGGCACCCGCCCCAATATCGTCATCGGCAAGGCGGACATGACCACCGACAAAGCCACAGAGCTTCAGAAAGAACTCTTTGCATTCTTCCTGAAGGCCAACAGCCTGGAAGGATCCTGGAAGGACAACGAAGACGCGACCACGACCTGGCATGTGGAAGGCACTCCCTCTCATGCGGCCTGGCCGTATAAAGGGGTGAACGCCGCGGTGCAGCTGCTGCGGTTTGCCGGAGCGGCATTCAATGACAAACTGGCGCACGCGCTGGGCTGGCTGACCTCCGACTGGACCGGCAAAAACCTGGGCATCCAGCAGGATGGCCTGTATATGGGTATGCTGACGCAGAACCCGGGCATTGTGGATATTGAAAACGGAAAGACCAGCGTTCTCCTGGATATCCGGTATCCCAACGAAACAAACGGACAGGAACTCCTGGAAAAAATCCGGAAAGCTGCCGATGGAACCGAAGCGGGCATTCATGCAGTCCTGAAATCGGATTCCAGGCCGCTGTTCGTGGATCCGGATTCGACACTGGTCAAAACGCTGATGGACGTTTATCGGACACATACCGGAGATGTATATTCTCCTGCGATCACCATTGGCGGCGGTACGTATGCCCGGAAATTTGAAAACTTCGTCTCCTTTGGCCCGGAACTGCCCAATGACGTGAAAACCACGGATCAGTTTGTGGGCGGTCCTCATCAGCGGGATGAGGGAATCCGGGAGAGTGACCTGATCAATGCGATTGCCATCTATGCCGATGCGATCCTGCGGCTGGCGGCCTGAGTCTGCATGAGAATGAGACGAGTGGGCTGGGCAGTGGAGTACCTGGACGAAGCGGAAAAACTGGTCCGGGACCCGGAAGCCCATGCCGGTCAGTGGAAGAGCCTGTTTACCGGTGATACGCAGACGGACTCTCTGTCCACAGAGGATGAACAGGCTGCAGAAACCGGAAACCGGACAGACTCTCCCCTGTGTCCGCAGGTCCCGGGACGACTACATGTGGAAGTGGGGACAGGAAAAGGCGGGTACAGTCTGCAGATGGCGGCGCTGTATCCCGAAGAGCGGTTTGTGGCAGTGGAAAAAAACGACAGCGCTGCGGGCATTGCTGCGAAAAAATATGATGAAGAAGGAACAGACAACCTTCTTCTGATCTGGAATGACGCCAGATTCATCGACAGCTGGTTTGCGCCGGAGGAAGTGGATGTCATACATCTGAATTTCTCCGATCCCTGGCCCAAGAACCGCAACGCCAAGCGCCGGCTCTCTGCCGATTCTTTTCTCCGGCAGTATGAAAAGATCCTGAAACCTGATGGGGAACTGGCCATGAAAACCGACAATGCCCGGCTGTTTGAGTACTCTCTGCTGCAGTTTTCAAAGGCCGGGTGGCCTCTGCTGGATGCAAGCGTCGATTTTCGGCGCGAAGACCACCCGGAGGATGCCATGACAGAGTATGAGAGCAAATTTGCAGCAGAAGGCAAGCCCATATACCGGGCGGTATGGAGAAGAAAATGAAAGATATGACCAGCTTCCAGGAAGTCCTGGATACAGACGGCATCAGCTGCATTCTGTTTACAGCCAACTGGTGTCCGGACTGCATTGCGATCCGGCCGTTTATGCCAAAAATCGAGAAAGAATTCAGCAATATCACATTCTACAAAGCGGACAGGGACAAGTTCATCGACCTGTGCCAGGAACTGAACATTCTGGGTATCCCCAGTTTTGTCTGCTTTGAGCACGGCAGGGAGATTTCCCGGTTTGTGTCGAAGTTTTCCAAGACCGAAGCCGAGATACAGGCATTTCTGACGCAGACCATTCAGAAAGGATAGACAATGGCAATCAAAGATTTCATGCATGCCCTCTTCAAGGAAGAAGTGGACGAAGAAACCGAAGAGCTGACAGCAGCTCCCGAACAGGGGGAACCGGAACCGCCCACCACGGTGGTGACTGAAACAGAATACGAAGAGATCAAGGCTGCGCAGCCTCCCAGAGAGCAACCGGTGCAGCAGTTTGCCGCTCCTGAACCCGCCGCAGCTGCAGCACCGGCAGCTGATACGGGACCGGCCAGCATTTTTGCCGGTCTGGATATGTCCGAAATCGAAAAAGGACCTGCAGGACAGAGGCCGGCGGCATCCAGCCGGCAGGTCTATAAGTTTGACCGGTCCAAACTCAGCAAAGTGAGCGCCACAGACGAGTATCAGGCGGTGATTTCTCCCATCTTCGGCAATATCGAAGATGAGGACAAGGAATACGAAAAGGTCCACAACGCCGTGGAGCTGCCCAAACCGGAGGAAGGGTTCTCCATGACCACTGTCATTTCTCCCATGTTCGGCAGTTCGCTGCCGCAGCAGGAGCCCGTCGAGCGGATTCCGGACTATCGCAAAAAAGAAACAAAGAAGCCGGCACCGGTCACCGACCTGCTGGATACCGGCAAGCCGAAGGGATACGACCCCGATCCGCTGCTTCCCGTGGAGGAAGACAAGCCGGAGACAAAGACGGGAGACAGGCAGTAATGGCAGTCCACTTTACGGGGATCAAGGGAACCGGCATGGCTGCACTGGCCGGCATTCTCAAGGATGAAGGATTCGACGTAAAGGGATCCGATATCGACAAGTACATCTTCACGCAGGATGAACTCGAGAAGCGGGGGATTCCGGTCAGCTCCTTTGACCCGGCAAACATTCACGCGGGAGACACTGTCATCGCCGGTCTGTCCTTTGATGAAACACATCCGGAGATTCAGAAGGCATTGGCGGATCCGACGGTGACTGTGTACTGGTACAACGAATACCTGGGGAAACTGCTGGAGCGTTATGAATCCATTTCCATCGCCGGAACCCATGGCAAGTCCACGACCACCGGTCTGCTCGCCAGCGTGCTGAAACTCCAGGCACCTACAGGATTTCTGATTGGGGACGGCCATGGCAGCATGCCCAAACACGCCAGATATTTCATACTGGAATCCTGCGAATTCAAGCGGCATTTCCTGGCTTACCATCCTGATTATGCGATCATCACCAACATTGAACTGGATCATGTGGATTACTACCGGGACATGGAAGACTATGTGTCGGCGTTCCAGTCCTTTGCGGATCAGGTCAAAAAGCTGGTGGTCGTCTGCGGGGATGACGAGCATCTCGTCCGGCTTCACTATAGCTGCCCGTATGTGACGTATGGCCTGAAGGATGGCTGTGATTACCAGGCGGTGAATGTCCAGGATGATGAACATGGCATATCCTTCGATGTAAGGAAGGACGGAAACATCATCGCCCATACTGCGCTTCCAGAGTCCGGCTATCCGTTCCTGATTGACAGTCTGGGTGTCTTTGCCATGGCCAGTGAGCTGGGCATGGACCCGGAAACCATTGAAGAAGGACTGCATGACTACCAGGGGATCAACCGGCGGTTCGTCATTGAGGAAGCGGGAAACAGCATTCTGATTGACGACTACGCCCATCATCCAACGGCGATCCGGTATATGATCGAGGCAGCCAGGAGCCGGTACCCCGGACGGAAGGTCATTGCGCTGTACAAGCCGGATCGTTACTCCCGGCTGCAGTTCTTCCTGGATGAGTTTGCCGAGTCCATGTCTCTTGCGGATGAGGCCATCCTGCTGGATTTCCCGAAAAACGCTGTACGGGAGGACGATACGATCACTGTGACGATCCAGGACCTGATCGACCGGGTGCCCGGAAGTATCCAGGGTGAGGTCGACCAGGCAACAGCCGGGAAACTGGCAGCGGAAGATGGTGCGGTGTTCCTGTTCATGAGCAGCAAGGATATTTACCTGCTGCGGGACATGGTGCGCGATCTTCTGGAAAAACAGCCCGGGTAATCCGGACATTTCCTGCTCTGCAAACCGCGGAATCGGATGGTTCCGTGGTTTTGCTCCTGCCTGCGGCGTCAGGCATCCTTTTGCCGGATGCAGGATGTACAATACAGACAGGAGCAAAGAAACGAATGAGGTGCAGATATGCTGAGAGAACTGAACAATGAACGCCGAAACCTGGTATCGGATATCAAGCTGGAAGCGGCCAGCCGTGCACTGCGGGAAGCCGCAGACCGGCTCGATGACCGGATGATTCCCCTGAAGGGCGATCACCGGCAATATGAAGAACGCAACCACGAAGAAGATGTGAAGGATATCGTGATTCTCGCAGTGGCTGCAGGTCTGTCCGCTGCCGCTGTGATTGCGTTGATCGTTCTGGTGACAAAACTGGTGAAGAAAAGCCGGGAAAAAGCCGATGAAAAGCTGGAGCAGATCAAACACGATCTGGAACGCCGCATCGAACAGGCGTAAACACTGACGGGAAGAGGGCTGCAGAACTGCAGCCTTTTTAATGGAGTCCTGTCTGCGGAAACTGCCGCCAGTCTCCTCTGCAGTCACCTGGACCTGTGTGGTTCTGTGCCGCGAGGTTGCCTTTGCAGAGAGCCGCCCAGGCAGCTGACCGGCTGTTCCGTAAATCGAAAGAGTTTGGAAATCCCATAAATTCAGACAGTTTGTAAGCACTGTGAGAATTATGAAAATTGTTTCAAACCGGTAAGGGGTGACAGAGGAATCATGCTATAATCGCTCTGAGGTGATATCAATGAGTCTGGACCAACTGATGCAGGCTGTTTCACAGTTCGCTTCCTGGCTGCTGCCTGTGGCAGGTGTAGCCGTACTGGTCTACCTGGTCCTGTTCCTCAAAACTCTGATTGAAACGCTGAAGGATCTTTCCCTGACCCTTCTGACAGCCCAGAATGAGATCGAGAAACTGGACGGACCGCTGCAGACACTGGATGACCTGTCCAAAACCGTGGACGAAGTGCACGCTGCCATGAAGCAGATGGCATCTTCTGCTGCCAGATCGGCACAGGAGGGGATGGAGCATGTCCGTGAATGGTTTTCCAGATCCAGAGAGGAAGCACAGGAAACTGCCGACACCATTCGGGTGAAGGCGGATGACATGATGACCGCTGCTGCTGCAGCCGCTGACAAAGCTATGGAGGATTGACATGACAGAAAAACCGAATGAACGTCCGGAAGACAAAAAGCCGGTTCAGCCGGATGAAACCGGAGCACAGAAAGAGGAACTGGAGCAGGTGGATGAAATGGAAAAAGAATCCATGTATGAGCTGCAGTCTCTGCGCGAAGCCAACAATGAAGCAAACGATGATGCCGTGAATGATGCCGAACAGGCCCTGAAGAAGATTTTTGATGACATGCGGCGCTGGATCCGGGAAAACGGAGACCCGGAGGTTGTGAGGGAACGCCTGGAAAAGGGACGGCAGGACATTGCGAAGGTACTGACGGAAACCCGCGACAGCGTGATTGCACTCGCAAATTCCGAGCAGTTCAAAAAAACGGTGGAAGCCGGCAAAGAGTTTGTGGTCGGCACAGGCAGCATGATCGCCGATGGTGTCAAATATGGCGCAGATCAGCTGATGAAGAATCCGACCATCAACCGCGTTGTCACGGATGTGGACAGCAAACTGGATTCGCTTCGTGAAAACGAGAACCTGAAGGAAGTCGTGAACTCTGCAGAAGATGCCATGGACAAGCTGAATGCAGCGATCTTCAACGGCATCCGCAGCTTTTTCAGCAAGCCGCAAACCGGTTCCGGACCGGAAGAGGCTGCAGCACCTGCTGAAACAGAAGAGCCTGCTGTGACGGAAGACAAGGACCTTCCGGCTGTGCGCACGGAACAGAGACCGGCGGTGACGGACCAGCCGGATAAGAAATAACAGGCGTTCATGAAACGGATCACGATATACGATGTGGCCAAGGAGGCGGATGTATCCCTGGCAACGGTGAGCCGGGTCATCAATGACAGCAATGTTGTGCGGGAAGACACCCGTCAGCGGGTACAGGAGGCAATTGAAAAGCTTGGCTACAAGCCCAATGCCATCGCCCAGGGACTGGCATTGTCAAAGACCACGACCATTTCCATCGTCATGAGCGAAAACCTGTTTGCCTACAATTCCAGGATCCTGAATGGCCTGATGGATGTGGCAAAGATCTACAATTACAACATCATGTTTCATACGACTTCCAAGGGCATTTCCCGCATGCAGGATGTCATTGAGTCGATCATCAAATCCAGAGTGGACGGGGTGATCCTCTTCAACGACAACTTCAATGACGAGGAAATGGAAGTGCTCAAGGAGTACCAGATTCCCATGGTGATCGTGGGTGCCCGGCTCGACCGCAAGCCGGAGGGAAAGGTAGGCAACGTCTACGTCAACTTTGAAAAGCTGGCCTACGATCTCGTGAATGAAAGCTTTGACCGGGGCATAGATGACATCACGCTGGTGGAAGACAAGCTCAACCTCAGCATGATGAATCAGCTGCGCCGCGGAATCGAGAAGGCGTATGAGGAGCACGGAAAGGAATTCAAGGGGTATATCGGCTATGATGATTCCTACAAGAGTTCCTACAATTTCCTGACGGATTATTACAAGGACAAAAAACCGAGCCGGCTGGTGATCACCTTCCGGGATTCTCAGGCCATTGCCGTTCGGAATGCAGCCAACGAAGCCGGATGGAAATCCATGGAAGACTATGAAGTCATTTCCATTCTGGATTCCAAGTATCTTGCCATGGTCCGCCCGCCGATCAACTCCTACATTCTTCCGGAATATGACATGGGGGCCATTGCCATGCGTCTGCTGACGAAGATGCTGGTCAACGATCCGTCGGTTCAGGAAGACCGGGAAATCGAAATCGAATATTCGCCCATGATCCGGGAAAAGGACAAAAAGGGTGAAACGGAAAAAGTGACGTTTGAGGCAGTCAGCTGACCGCCTGCAGGGAGCCGCATACCCGGCTCCTTTTTGCTTGTGTCTGCCATCTGATGACCGGACAGCGCGGTAGCCGGCAATCTGTACCACCGCTCTGGCATACATCCGGTTTGCCACTGCCTGCAGACGGCGACTATAATGTGTCCATGGAAATGATTTACACAGACCAGTCCGAAACGGGGTTTCTGGACCAGTATCTGCCACTGTATGAAGCCATTGCGGAAAAGACAGCCGCCACTCTCGCGCTCGCTGAAGAGTATCAGCTGGGTGTAGTGGCCATGACACCGGACCAGATCCACCTGATCAACCGGGACTACAGGAATGTGGACCGTCCGACGGATGTGATCAGTTTCGCTCTGCAGGACGATCCTGATGGATTCCGGATCCCGGGGGAGCCTGTTGAACTGGGGGATATTTTCATCAATGTGGAAGCCGTGAAGAACCAGGCCCGAGACTATGGACACAGCGAGAAACGCGAGGCAGGATTTCTGTTCTGTCATGGTCTGCTGCATCTTCTGGGGTATGATCACATGAAGCCGGAGGATGAGTCGGTCATGTTCGGTCTGCAGAAGGAGATCCTGCATGGGCTGGCTGATCAGTAGGTTCCGGTACGCCGGCCGGGGATTTCGAAACGGTGCATTCACGGACCGAAGCATTCGCCTGCAGCTGCTGCTGGGTCTGGCTGCCTGTGCAGCGGCCTGGTGGCTTGGCTGCTCCTGGCAGGAGTGGCTGTGGATCCTGCTGTCCATTGCACTGGTGGTCAGCGGCGAAATCTTCAATTCCTGCATCGAGAAGACCATCGACTATATTTCTTTGAAACGCGATCCCCGCGCAGCACTGATCAAGGATCTGGCTGCCGCCGGGGTTTCCGTGCTTTGTCTGTTTGCAGCCCTGACCGGCTGCTTCATATTTGTACCCAAGATTCTGGAGGTGTTTGCATCATGACTCACAAGTCAGGCTTTATAGCCATCATCGGCCGGCCGAATGCCGGGAAATCCACATTGCTGAACGCACTGCTGGGGACCAAGGTCGCCATCAGTTCCAACAAGCCCAATACAACGCGAAACAACATTGCCGGGATCCTGACAGAGCCGGATACACAGTTTCTGTTCCTGGATACGCCGGGGATACACAAACCGCAGCAGCAGCTCGGACGTGTGCTGAACAAAAACGCCTACAACGCCATGGATGATGCAGATGCGGTCGCCTGGATCATTGATGTGACACAGAATTTTGGGCCGGGGGATGAATTTGTCCTGGACCGGATCAGGAACCTGCACAAACCGGTGATTCTCCTGGTGAACAAAGTGGACCTTGTCCCGAAGGAAAAACTCCTGCGGAAGCTGCTGGACTGGCAGGAGAAGTTCGAGTTCAGTGACATCGTGCCTGTGTCGGCCAAAGACGGTGAAAACCTGGAGGAGCTCAAGGAGGTTTTCCGCAAGTATCTGCCGGAAGGTCCGTCGCTGTATCCCGAGGAAATGATCTCGGATCACGACCTGGCTTTCCAGCTGTGTGAGATCGTCCGTGAAAAGATCCTGTGGCGAACCCATGAAGAAATCCCGCATTCGGTCGCCGTGGTCCTGGAAAAAAGCGAGGAACGCGGTCGGAAGCTGATCCTGTCATTTGTGATCATTGTGGACCGCAACTCGCAGAAGGGGATCCTGATCGGCAAAGGGGGAGACATGATCCGGTCGATCCGGCTGGCTGCCCAGACCGAAATCAAGAACCGGCTGAACCGCCCGGTGGATCTGGAACTGTATGTCCGCGTGGAACCCAACTGGCGGAACAAGGAAGCCAAGATCAAGGAGTTCGGGATCGATCTGCAGAATGAGTGAGTGCTCCCGGCTGGCAATGGCAGGGAGTAACCGGTCATGAGCCGGCGGATGCTCAGGGGCCTGGTCCTGGAAACCAGAGACCATGGAGAGAGGGATGCTGTGGTGACGATTGCCCTTCGGGAGGAACTGGTCCGGGTATTCGCCCGGGGGGTGCAGCGGGAGACATCGAAGAACCGCCGGCTGTGTCTGCCGTTTGAAGAGGTGGAAATCGAAACGGAGCAGAGCGGGACCGGGATGTTCCGTCTGATTCACGGATCCCTGGTTGCGGAATACAGCCGGATCGGGGAGGATCTGCGCATGCAGGCAGTCTGCCTGGCGGTCAATGAGGCCATCCTCCATGCCCAGATGCATCCTGCTCTTTATGAAAGGCTGGAGCAGTTATGGACAAGCTGTGAAGCAAGGGACGCAGACTGGATGGGAAGGGCTGCACTGGTGATGACGATGCTTCTTCGCCAGGAGGGGATTTCTCCCCAGGTGGACGGCTGTGCAATCTGTGGTTCGGTATCGGATATCTGTACCATGGATGTGGACAACGCCGGATTTCTGTGTGTTCGCCATGGCAAAGGCAGATCCCGCTGGCCGGCTGACCGGCTGCGGAGAATGCGTCATGCGGTGAAGGTTCCGGCCGGTCAGGAAGCAGCCGTCTCTCTGACGGGATTCACCCTGGAGGATATCCGGTTTCTCGTTCACTGGTTTTCCCGGTACAGTCACACCAGTCTTGCCGGGGAACGGTTTCTGGATTCTGTGGCCAGGCTCTATCCTGAGAACGGGTCTGGAACGGCCGATCCGTTGAAAGTGCCGGATGCGGATGACACTGACAGTATCTGACACGAAGGTTCATGCAAAAATCCGCCATCTTTACGGTCTCCTCTCGGAGACCGTTGTTTTTGTGGTACAATGGTCTATGTCTATCCTTGCGCTTTTTTGAAAATGGACAGCAGGGGAATAGAGAAAGAGGAGAGTATATGAGCCAGAAAAACTTCAACGAAGTCGTATCACACATGAAGAATTACGGATTCGTCTTCCAGGGAAGCGAAATTTACGGCGGCCTGGCCAACACCTGGGATTTTGCGCCGCTGGGGGTGGAGCTCAAGAACAATATCAAAAATGCCTGGTGGAAACGGTTCATCACGGAGCAGAAAGAAAACGTCGGACTCCAGTCTGCCATTCTGATGAACCCCAGTGTCTGGGTGGCCAGCGGACATGTCGGCGGTTTTTCCGACCCTCTGATGGACTGCCGGAAGTGCAAGACCCGGTATCGGGCTGACAACCTGATCGAAGAGGTCAGCCATGGCGAAGTGAACCCGGCCGGGTGGAGCAATGAAGAAATGGAAACCTATATCCGGGAGCACGAAATTGCCTGTCCGGGATGCGGAGCAAGGGATTTCACCCCGATCCGTCAGTTCAACCTGATGTTCAAGACATTCCAGGGCGTAACGGAAGATGCGAAAAACGAGATCTATCTGCGTCCGGAAACTGCCCAGGGCATCTTCGTGAATTTCCGCAATGTCCAGCGTGCCATGCGCAAGAAGCTGCCGTTCGGCATCGGCCAGATCGGCAAGTCATTCCGGAACGAGATCACACCGGGCAACTTCATTTTCCGGACACGGGAATTCGAGCAGATGGAGCTGGAATTCTTCTGCAAGCCTGGAACGGACCTGGAGTGGTTTGACTATTACTGCAAAACCTGTGTGAAGTTCCTGGAGGATCTGGGGCTGACATCCGACCGGCTGCGCCTGCGGGCTCATGATCCGGAAGAACTTGCCCACTATTCCAACGGAACCAGCGACATCGAGTTTTATTTTGGAGATCCCATTGGCTGGGGTGAACTCTGGGGCATTGCCGACCGTACCGACTTTGACCTGAAGGCGCACCAGGATCACTCGAAACAGAGCCTGGAGTACTTTGATCCGGAAACAAACGAAAAATACCTGCCGTATGTCATTGAACCGTCTGTGGGTGTGGAACGTCTGATCCTCGCTGTCATGAGCCAGGCGCTTGAAGACGAGAAGATCTCGGATACAGACACCCGGCTCGTACTGCGCCTCAAACCGTGTCTGGCACCATACAAGGCAGCTGTGCTGCCGCTGTCCAAAAAGCTGTCAGCTCAGGCCAATGAAATTTTCGAAGGTCTCTGCAGGGAGTTCCCTGTAACGTATGATGAGGCACAGTCCATCGGAAAGCGGTACCGCCGGCAGGATGCAATTGGCACACCTTTCTGCGTGACGGTGGATTTCGACACCGAAAAAGACGGTTGTGTCACGATTCGTGAGCGCGACAGCATGGAACAGGTCCGGGTGCCTGTCACGCAGCTCGCTTCCTGGATCGGCGAACGCTGCCGGTTTGAATAGTCCACAGTTCTGTGCCTGTATTTTCTGAAGACACCATCCGCCAGGTGCGGGCGCGCACAGATATCGTGGATGTGATTTCACAATATGTGAGTCTGGAAAAGCACGGAAAGGAATTCAAGGGAATCTGTCCCTTTCATGATGATCATGATCCTTCCATGTCGGTGAGCCCCGACAAGCAGATCTTCAAATGCTTTGTCTGCGGAGCCGGCGGCAATGTCTTTTCCTTCCTGCAGAAAATCGAGCAGATCACGTTTCCAGAAGCTGTGACCCGGGCGGCGGCCATGGCGGGCATCGACCTGAAGCTTCCGCAAAGCACCGGGGTCAGTCCCAATCAGCAGGCCTGGAACTGTCTGCAGTCCTTTACAGACTATGCCCGGTACTTTCTGGACAGCCAGGAAGGAGAAGCCGCAAAGGAGTATTGCAGGAAACGGAAACTGTCCGATGAGATCCTGGAGACCTTTGAAATCGGCTGGGCCCCCGGCAGCCAGAGACAGGACCGGTTCTTTCAGGGAAAGGGCTGGGGCAGGGACATGCTGGTGAAAACAGGGCTGCTGCAGGCGGAGACCGGCCGTCCGGTCTTCACAGACCGGCTGCTGATTCCCATCCATGACCGTGCCGGTCATCCCGTGGGCTATACGGCGCGGACTCTGACAGCCGGTGCCGACATTCCCAAATATGTAAATACCCCGGCGACCCCCTTGTACACCAAGGGGGACCTGGTATTCAATTACCATCGGGCAAAACCCGCTGCCCGGAAAGCCGGGCGGGTGATCCTGGCGGAAGGGGCCATGGATGTGATCGGGCTTTCCAAAGCCGGCATCCGGGAAGCCGTGGCCAATCTGGGTACAGCCTGTACAGATACGCAGCTTGAGCTTCTGCGCCAGCTGCAGGTTCCGGTGCATGTGTTTTACGACAGCGATGCGGCGGGACGGAAAGCTGCCTATCAGTTCGGCAAAAAAGCCATGGCTGCAGGCATTCCCTTTGTTGTGGTCTCGGCCAGGGGCCTGAAGGACCCGGACGAGATTTTCCAGGAAAAAGGTGCCGAATTTCTGCAGGAGACAGTGGAGCGGACGATTTCCTTTCCGGAGTTTCTGCTGGACTATCTGGCGGAAACCGGCAATCTGGAGAATTATGAAGAAAAACTGCGGTATGGGGAAGAAGTCTCAGAGGCTGCATGGAAACTGCTGAAGGATTTTGAGCAGCCTGCGTTTTTTCAGAAGCTCAGGGACAAAACCGGCTTTGATTTCTCTGTCCGCAAACAGGTCCCGACTGTCCGGAGCAGACCATCGCAGAGACGGAAAGAGAAAGCCCGGCCGCCCCTTCCTGCCGTCCGACAGGGACGGAAACGGGCAGAGGAAGCCGTTCTGCAGGTCATGCTGTCAAGCAGATCGGCCGCCAGCAGATACCGGGAAGAAGTGGGTTTCTTTGATGACCCTGCATGTCATATCCTGTCACTGTACATCTATGATGCATATCGCCGTCAGGAGAGTCTGGATCCCCAGTCACTGTTTGACCGGATCGAGGAAGAAGAGGCCCAGGGCCTGCTGGCTGATTTGATGGACCGGCAGCTGCCGGAGAATGCCCAGGCTTTTTTTGACGACAGCCTGGGGGCTGTCAAGGATCATGTACTTGGACAGGAGATAGATTCTGTCAACAAACGCATCCAGGAAACAGATGACCTGGAGGAAAAGAGCCGGCTGGCGCAGGAAAAGATGGCACTTGTCATTGCCAGGCACCAGGCCAGGAACCGAAAGGAAGGTTAGTCATGCCAGCGAAACAAAACGCTTTGAAAAATAAAAAATTTGCCAGTGTGGAGGATGCCAAGCTGTATCTGGAAGCCATGCGGGATGCCGGACAGGATATCCTGCAGAATGAATTTATGGAATCCATCTCCAATCTGCATCTGGATGACGAAGCCACGGACCAGCTCTTCAACTGGTGCGAAGACAACGGCATCAATTTTGTGATGGACAACGATGAGGAAGACTATGAGTCGGAGGATGCCGATGATCTGGATGAGGATGAAGAGGACGAAAATTCCGTTGAAGATGAAATCAGCCAGCTGGAGCAGACATTCGCCAATGCCAGTCACACCAAGATCAACGATCCAGTCAAGATGTATCTCAAGGAGATCGGACAGATTCCGCTTCTGAACCCGAAACAGGAACCCGTGATTGCCAAAGCGATCCAGGATGGAGAAGATGCCCGGGCAAAACTGGCAGCCGAACCGGATCTTTCCGATGAGGAAAAGAAAGAACTGAACCGCATTTCGGTGGAAGGCGAGCAGGCCAAACAGCTGCTGATCAGCTCCAACCTCCGTCTGGTGGTCTCCATTGCCAAAAAATATGTCGGACGCGGCATGCTCTTTCTGGATCTGATCCAGGAGGGCAACTGCGGTCTGATCAAGGCAGTGGAAAAGTTTGACTACACCAAAGGATTCAAGTTTTCCACCTATGCCACATGGTGGATCCGTCAGTCCATCACCCGTGCCATTGCAGATCAGGCCCGTACCATCCGGATCCCGGTCCACATGGTGGAAACCATCAACAAGCTGACGCGTATCCAGCGCCAGTTGGTGCAGGATCTTGGACGGGATCCCCTTCCGGAGGAAATCGCCGAGAAAATGGAAGGCATCAGTGCGGAAAAAGTCCGTGATATCCAGAAAATCGCATTGGATCCGGTTTCTCTGGAAACTCCGATCGGCGAGGAAGATGACTCGCATCTGGGAGATTTCATTGAGGACAAGGAAACACTGTCCCCGGATGACTATACCAACAACCAGCTGCTCAAGGATGAGATCAATGCTGTTCTCCAGGGCCTGACAGAGCGGGAGGAGAAGGTGCTGCGCCTCCGGTTCGGGCTGTATGATGGCAGGACCCGCACCCTGGAGGAAGTCGGCAAGGAATTCAATGTGACCAGGGAACGGATCCGGCAGATCGAGGCCAAGGCGCTGAGAAAACTGAAGCACCCCAACCGCAGCAAGCGCCTGAAGGATTTCGTCAAGTCATGAGCCGGCGCCTGGAGGTTCTGCTTTCTCGTGTGGAAGGACCTGTGGTGGCTGATATCGGGTGCGATCATGCCTGGCTGTCAGCCCAGGCAGTCAGGACCGGAAGAGCCTGTCGGGTATATGCCTGCGACGTGGCGCAGGGTCCGCTGAACAGAGCCCGGGCGACGATAGAAAAAGAAGGGGTGGCAGAGTCTGTCATCCCTCTTTTGTCTGATGGTCTGCAGGCCCTGCCGGAAGCCTGCAGTCAGATCGTCATTGCAGGCATGGGAGCAGAGACCATTGTATCGATTCTGGAATCCGGTGCCGACAGGCTGGATCCGGACACCAGACTGCTGCTGTCGCCTCACACAAAGGCCTCTGTGCTGCGAGACTGGCTTGATCACAATGGCTGGAGGATCTGCCGGGAACAGTTTGTCCAGGATCGCGGCCGGTTTTATCCGGTGATGGACGTCTGTCATGCTGACCGGCAGAGTGGACTTAGACCGGAAGAGCGGCTGTTCGGGGTCCACCCGGTGCAGGATGAGACCTGGCAGCTGTATCTGGCGCAGGAGAAAGAGAAACTGTGCAGGCTGCTTCTGGCAGTGCCGCCTGCCAGAAGAGCGGATGTGCTGATGAGACTGCAGCTGCTGGAATCCCTGCAGGAGGTCTGAAACGGATGGAACAGACCATGACCGTCAATGGGTGGGAGTTTCAGGTGATCACACTTCTGGGACATGGCAAAGGCGGGTACTCCTGGCTGGTCAGCCGTGAGGGGCGGGAGTATGTTCTCAAGCAGATCCACCATGAACCCTGTGACTACTATGTCTTCGGGGACAAGCTCGAAGCAGAGGAGCGGGATTATCAGCGCCTCCGGAATGCAGGCATTCCGGTTCCCGGGCTGCTGGAGATCGACCGGATACAGGAAAGGATCCTGAAAGAGTACATTCCGGGCAGGACTGTCTGTGACCTTGTGGCCGAAGGTTCTCTGCCACAGGAGTGTGTCACGCAGGTGCAGGCACTGTCGAAGGCCGCCCGGGACGCAGGACTGAACCTGGACTGGTTTCCCACAAATTTCATTCCTTTCGAAAACAGACTGTTCTATGTGGATTATGAATGCAATGCCTATATGGAGGAGTGGAGTCTGGAACACTGGGGACTGCGATACTGGGCCAGAACTCCAGAGTTTCTGGAGTACTGGAAGCAGCACAGCGGAAAATGACAAAAAGCCGGTTCGAGCCGGCTTTTTCGGTATCTGGAGCTGTGCAGCGGTCAGTGCCATGTTACTGGGCTTCCAGCAGCCGGATCACTTCATCCACCAGGCGCCCGGGGGTGCTGGCACCGGATGTGACGGCAATTCTCGAGCCAGCCGGGATGATTTCCGGGTGAAGATCTTCGGCAGATTCTGCCCGGATCACTTGCGGAATGCCGGCTTTTTTTCCCACCGCTTCCAGCTGCCGGGTATTGTTGGACAGCGGATCTCCGATCACGATGAGGACATCAGTGTCTTTCAAAGCCAGCACCGCTTCCTGCCGCAGTCTTGTGGCACTGCAGATTTCATCGTGAAATTCAGCGTTCGGGTATTGCGAGCGGATCGCCTCGAACAGATCCTCTATGTCCAGGACCGACATTGTGGTCTGATTCGTCACGAAGACAGGCCGGTCCATTTCGGCGGGTATGTCTTCTTCCTTCGTCACAAGATATACCTGATCCGAACTGGTGTAGACTGCTTCGGCCTCCGGATGCCCCTGCTTGCCAATGTAGAAAACCGCATACCCGTCTGCCAGTTTCTTGCGGACCAGCTTCTGGGTCGAGAGTACAAACGGGCAGCTGGCATCGACTGTGGTCAGACCAAGCCGCTGCGCTTTCATGCGGACATCGTCACTCACGCCATGAGCGGTAAAGACAACCATCCCGTCGCGGATCTCATCCAGCAGCTCCAGCCGGCTGCGGCCTTTTCCCTCAACGGTGCGGATCCCGGCCGCAGCGAGATCCTCCATGACAAACCGGTTGTGGACCAGCTCACCCAGAACTGTCACCTTCTCCTCCGGATGGTCCCGACGGACCTGGCGGGCTGTTTCAATGGCTTTTCTCACCCCGCCGCAGGCCCCCTGTATTTTTACCCTGACAATGGACTGATACTTCATGGCAGTTCCTCCTCGTGTCCGGTTCATTGTATCATGGAGGTTCCTTTGAAGGCGGCATGGATCCAGGGATTCCCGCGGCTATGCAGGTCCTTCGGGGACGCGGTTTGAAACCCGGACAGCAGTCTGAGATAATTCAGGGTGGAAACAAAGGAGTTGAGTTCAATGTCCCGCATAGAGGAAATCATGAACATAGAGGGCTTCAAGAAGCTCACACCCATTCAGGAATCCGTGGTCCATCGAAAGGATCCGGACCGTGACCTGGTGGGCATTTCCAGCACAGGATCCGGGAAATCCCATGCGTTTTTCATGCCTGTCTTTGACAAAATCGATCCGTCCAGAGACCAGGTACAGGCTGTGATTTCGGTCCCTACACGAGAGCTGGCCTACCAGCTGTATGAGCGGGCCAAAAACCTCGCCGCTCACTTCGGCATCCGGGTGAAGCTGGTAACCGGCGGCATGGACCGCCACAAGGTGGGAACACAGAAACCGCATCTGGTGATCGGCACACCGGGGCGGATGAAAGACCTGTTCCTGGATGATAAAACGCTGCGGCTTGACACCGCAAAGGTAATGATCATCGACGAAGCCGACATGACCATGGAGTTCGGCTTCCTGGAAGACGTCGACCAGATTCTGTCCAAAATGGGAGAGGATACTCAGCTGATGGTCTTTTCCGCCACGATTCCGGAAAACCTGCAGCCGTTTCTGAAGAAATATCTGCACAATCCCGAAATCATCACCATAGACACGAATGAGGAATTTCAGAGTGATGTGACAAACTACCTGGTTCCGGCCCGGCATATGAGTTACGAGGAGAAACTGCTGCAGATCCTCCCGGCCATCAATCCGTACATTGCACTGATTTTTGCCAACACGACTGAAGAAGCCGCCCAGGTGGCCGAGGGAATGCGCCGCGAAGGATACGACCTTGTGGAGCTGCATTCCGGCATGGAGAGCCGGGCCAGGGCACAGGCGATCCGACAGATACAGTCCCAGAAAAAGTCGTATATCGTGGCCAGTGACATTGCCAGCCGCGGCATTGACCTGGAGGGCATTTCCCATGTCATTTCTCTGGGATTCCCGAAGGACCTGAAGTTCTTCTTCCACAGGATCGGACGCACAGGCCGTGCCGGTCGGGACGGCCTGGCCATCACGATCTACCAGGACAGCGACCGCCGTTCCATTGATTCCCTGGCGCACAAAGGCGTGCAGTGGAAGCACAAGGACGTCAAGCGGGGACAGTGGGTGGACCTGAAGCCGCTGGAAGGCCGCAGAAGGAAAGGGACTGATCCCCTGCAGGCTGAAATTTCCCGGATTGTAAAAGCCGGCAAGAAGGAACGCGTGAAGCCGAATTACAAGAAGAAGCAGAAACAGCAGATTGAACAGCTGCGAAGGAAACGCAAACGGCAGATCATCCAGGAGGATATCCGGCGCCAGAAAAAAGAACGCGCAAAAGAAAAGCAGAAAGCCAGAAGACAGGGCAGCAAATGATCTGGATCGGATCGCATGTGTCCATGAAAGCGCCGGACTATCTGCTGGGAGCGGTGAAGGAATCCATCGGGTATGGTTCGAATGCCTTTATGATCTATACCGGACCGCCACAGAATTCCCGTCGGGTGGATGTGGACAGGTTCCGACTGGAGGAAGCGGCACAGCTGATGCAGGAATCCGGGATCGATCCGGAACGCATCATCGTGCATGCACCGTATATCATCAACCTGGCAAACTCCCTGAAGCCGGAAACAGCAGATTTCGGGGCAGAATTCCTGCAGGAGGAACTCAGGCGGGTGACACAGATTGGTGCTTCGACGCTCGTGCTGCATCCGGGAAGTCACATCAAAGCCGGGGCAGATGTGGGGATCCGCTGGATTGCCGACCGCCTCAACCAGGTGCTGGATGCGGATGACTCGAATGTGGTGATCGCCCTGGAAACCATGGCGGGAAAAGGAACGGAAATCGGAAGGAATTTCGAAGAACTGCAGGCCATCCGGGAGCTTGTGAACAAAAAGGACAGAATCGGTGTCTGTCTCGATACGTGTCACATTCATGACGCCGGGTATGACCTCACGGAATTTGAAACGGTCCTGGACGAATTTGACCGGATCCTGGGTCTGGATTCCCTGAAGGTCATTCATGTCAATGACTCAAAGAACCCAAGAGGGGCCAGGAAAGACCGCCACGAAAATCTCGGACATGGCCATATCGGATTTGAGACGCTGTATGGCATCGTCCATCATCCCCGGCTGGAGAATGTGACAAAGATCCTGGAAACACCATGGGTCGAAGACAGGCCTCCATACAGGGAAGAGATTGAACTGCTGCGAATGGAACCGGCATCGGCAGCAATCGAGGCGGCAGCACAGGCCGTGGAAGCCAGGAAGAAAACTGCCGAAGAAGCAGAACCCGGAGAAAATCCGGCGGCTGCTGCAGTCTGACATCACTCTGACGGCTGTCTGTGACGGGCAACAGATGTCAGGTGTGGCTGGTTGAATCCTGCAATCGATGGCATGTACATCCAGGCAGACAAAAAGCATCAGGAGAGCCCGAGCACAGAGATCCTGATGCTTTTTCGTGTCTGACCGTCGGGAAGTTCCACGCTGACGGGTATTGACTGACTGTATTACAGCTGTTCCTGACTGGCGCCGGGGACAAATGCGTCGATTTCCTCCTTGAGTCTCTGTGTCATTTGATCCACAGGGATTTTCTCGATGATGCGGCCTTTTTTGATCAGCAGCCCTTCCTCTCTGCCTCCTGCGATTGCGATATCTGCATGTTTCGCTTCTCCCGGACCGTTTACAGCACATCCCATGATGGCCACATTGACGTCCTTGTTCACGGTCTGCAGATACTCTGCGATTTCATCGACCACTGGTTTCATGTTCCACTGCGTACGCCCGCAGGAGGGACAGGCTATGAGGTTGGGGACATTGTGAAGCAGTCCACAGTCCTTGAGGAGCTCCCTGGCGATGGGAATCTCTTTCTGAGCGTCGCCGTTCACGGAAATCCGGATCGTATTGCCGATGCCATCCAGCATGAGGGTGCCCAGGGCCAGGGAAGACTTGATGGCGCTTGTCAGTTCTGTCCCTGCTTCCGTGACACCCAGATGCAGCGGGTAGTCAAAGGTTCTGGCAGCCAGGCGATAGGCATCGATGCACAGCAGCGGGTCGCTGCTCTTGAACGACAGCACTGTGTCATAGAAACCGCAGTCCTCCAGGATCTGCACATGACGCCGGGCACTCTCCACCATCCCTTCGGCTGTCGGTTTCCCGTATTTCTCATGGATGTCCTTTTCAAGGGACCCCGAGTTGATGCCGATGCGGATCGGGACTCCATGTGTGCGGCATGCAGCCACTACAGCCTCCACGTTTTTTCGGCCGCCGATGTTGCCGGGATTCAGACGGATTTTGTCGGCCCCGTTTTCAATGGCCGCCAGAGCCAGTCTGTAATCAAAGTGGATATCCGCCACCAGCGGAATATGGATCTGGTTCCGGATTTCGCGGATGGCCGCCGCATCTTCCATGTCCATGCACGAGACGCGGATCAGCTGACATCCCTGGGCTTCCAGCTCCAGGATCTGTTTCACAACTTCTTCCACGTTTTTGGTGGGATGAGAGCACATGGACTGGATAATGACGTTGTTGTTGCCGCCGATGATGAGATCACCAACGCGCACACTTCTTGTTTCTGTTCGTTTCATGAGTTCATTGTGGCGCAAACATTCGCCGTAAGCAACCGGCCTGAAGTCCGGAGGTTTCCAATGCCTGTCACTCCAGGCCCCGGTATCCGGACATCCGGAAGCAGGCGGAGGTTTCTTTGCTGCAGAGATCGGACCAGGTGAGGAAAACGGTCGTCTCATGCAGGGTGCATCCCTGAAAAAAGTGACAGGATGCGACAGGCAGGCTCCCGGCAGCAGCGGAGGCGGAGAATTTTTCCGCGGGAATCTCCTGTTGGCTGTTATAATTACACACAGTCCGAAACAGTCCGGCTGTCACAGACAGAAGACCGGAGACCGACAGCAAGGAGGGAAGTCATGGCGAAAAAAAGAACCAGCCGAACACAGAAAACAGTCTCGAAGCGGATCCTGGCCCTGTCCCTGATCATTCTGGGGCTGTTCACTGTGCTTCTTGCACGTCTGATCTGGCTGCAGGTGTTTTCCTATCGGGAGTATACAGAGAAAAAGGACGATTACACATCTGTCAGACAGTACAATTCGCCGCCCAGAGGTCAGATTTATGACTGCAACGGGAAGGTGCTGGCAAAAACCGTGGTGTCCCACAATTTTGTATATACCTCCCCACAGGGCATGACCTATGAGGAGTATGAGTTTTATGCCGACAGGATCGTGAATGTATTCGATATAGACCCTGACGCTTTTTCCTATCGGGACAAACAGGAAGCCTACCTGACATGGACCGGCTGGCTGGATCCGGAAGACAGCCGGTATCAGGCACGGCACCTGCTCTCGGACGCACAGAAAGAGGCCCTGGCATCCGGAGAAATGACGGAAACCGAACGATATGCAGCCCTCATGAAGAAAATCGGCGATGAGCAGATCAAGGAAATGAGCCAGGAGGATCTGTCCAGAGCCGTGGTCTATCAGCGGATGACGTCCAACATCTCCGCCGGTCAGGAGTCTGTCATTCTGGAGGATGTCAGCGATGACGATGCGGCGTATCTGGTGGAACACAAAACGGAGTTTCCGGGGTTTGATGTGGACTTTGGCGGATGGAAGCGGGAGTACCCCTATGGGGAGACATTGTCGGATGTCATTGGCACGGTCTCCAGCAGTACAGAAGGGCTGCCAGCGGAAAACCTGGAGTATTACACAGCCCGGGGTTACCAGCTGAATGCACCTGTCGGCAAGTCCGGTCTCGAGCTGCAGTACAATGACCTGCTGGCAGGCCGGGAAGAGATTTCCCTGGTGACTTACAACTCCAACGGTCTTGCACAGACGGAAGTCATCCAGCAGGCACAGACCGGGTATGACATTGTCATCAGCATAGACATCGACCTGCAGCAGACCATGGATGATGTGGTCAAGACAACCCTCCAGAGCAACGGGGGGACACGGAGGCGCGAGAATTTTTCCTCTCTGTTCATGTGTATGATGAATCCGGCCAATGGGAATGTGCTGGCACTCTCGGGGTATCAGATGGATCTGGAGACCCGTAAAATGACCTACTTTGCTTCCGGAAACTATACCTCTCTGGTGAATCCCGGATCTTCCATCAAGGGGGCCACGGTCTTTATGGGGCTTTCGGAAGGCGTGGTGCAGCCCGGAGAACTGATTCTTGACGAAGTGATGAATATCGGCGGAGAGGAATTCGGTTCCTTCAACAATTATGGAATGGTGGATGCCCGCAGGGCGCTGTCTGTTTCGTCGAATGTCTATATGTTCAACATTGCCATTCGTCTGGCCGGGGGATCGTACGTCAAGGGACAGCCGCTGAGTCTGCCCAATGACCAGGAGACTTTCGTGAAAATGCGACAGTATTATTCCATGTTCGGCCTGGGAAATCCCACAGGACTGGATATACCCGGCGAAGTCAGCAGTTATCTGGGCGCCGGGACGAATCCCGGTCTGCTGCTGAACTTTGCCATCGGCCAGTTCGACATGTACTCTCCCGTGCAGCTGTTGCAGTATATTTCTGTCGTTGCGGAAGACGGCCGGATGTATGAACCTCATTTCTTCCGGTATGCGCAGGAAGTCAACAGCGAGGAAGTCGTGGATCTGAAGACTGCGACGCTGAAAAACGCTGTCCCGGAAGGAACAGAAGAGAACGTCAAGGTCGTGCAGGAAGGAATGCGGGCCTGTGTCACGGACGGCAACTGCGGGGACAAACTGAAAGGCATGGAACAGGCCATGGCTGCCAAGACCGGCACTGCGGAAGTCGGCGACTGGACTACTGCCAATCTTGTAGGATATGGTCCGGTGGATGATCCGCAGGTTGCCTTTGCCTGTTCGGCACCGCTGTCTTCAGTCAACTCAAAGGATGTGGCTCCGAACATCTGTTCAAACGAGGTTGTGCCGCCGGTTCTGGAAAAGTACTTCCAGCTGTATCCGGCGAAGTAAAGCTGTACATCCTGGGATGGTCAGGATGTATACGGAGATGTTCTGCGTCTGGCTGAATTGTGCTGCAGCAACGGCAGAAGACGGAAAACTCCGGGAGGATCGCAGATGATGAAAATCATGCAGGTTTCGCTGACGGGAACAAGTCATTTGATGTTTCAGGTTCCCAATCAGGATGCAGCGGCTGTATACAGTGACAGTGAAACGGCGGTGGCAGCTGTATGTGACGGTGTTTCGCTGAATACGGCCGGCACCTGGTCATGCAGCGAGATAGCTGCCGGGTATTGTGCAGAATCCTTTGTCGGCTGTACAGCAGGTCGGCAGCCTTCGACGGATGTGGTGTTTCGCGGATTTCAGCACACTGCCACTGGTCTGCTGCAGGAACTGAAGCAGCGAAATATTCCCTGGATGGACTGCCAGTGCACAATGCTCGGTGTTCTGGTGACACCTGATATGCTGATTGCAGGAATGGCAGGGGATGGTGGCATTATCTGTGAAGATGCAGAGGGTGAACTACAGGTGCTGGTTACGCGGCCGAAAACAGATTCTATGGTGGATCCTGTGATCCTGGCCAGTGCCTGGCGGTTTGCCAGGGTTCCCGAGCCGCGGAAGGTCCTGGTGATGAGCGATGGTCTGTTCGATCAACTTGTGGCTCTGGAAGAAGGAGAGCTGAGAGCGGATCTGAATCAGGTCCGTAAGTGGCTGGACGCAGATCAGGAGCAGCTGGAAAAGCTGGCTGCGACGGCCCCGGGCCATGATGACAAGACCGCGGTGCTGATTCGTTTTGCAAAAGACGAAGTGCAGGATCTGCCGGATTCCGGGGATGAATCTGCGGCATGAACCGGGCAGGAAACAACAGAAAATAAAGCCGTCTACAGCATGAGATCCATGGATTCGATCATGAACCGGCTGCAGACGGTTTTTGACATTTTCAGTTTTCTCTGGGGGATTTTGGTGATGCAAGTTGATTTCCGGATATAGATAAGCCGCAATTGAGTCGGCCCCCGCGATCTCTGTCTGCGAAATCTATGACAGGATTTGTCCCTTTGACAGTTCCGGTCATCTGATGCAGGTTTTGAAAGACGATCGTAACCTGTAACAGTATCCGGAAATGCCGGATTCGAAACAAGGGGCCAGCGAAATATCGTGGCGGCTATGCCAGGGTGGGTGCAAATGCTGAATGATCGTGAATATACAGCATGATGGTTGAACCTGAAGCTGACTTCAATGGTATGAAGGGAACAGCGGATCAGGACCCTGTTGCAGTGGTCCAGATCCGATAGATTTTATAAAGGAAGAGTCATCATGAAGGCACTGGTTGCATATTTTTCACCTACGGGTACAACGGAGGGAAAGGCAAAGGAACTCGCTGCCGATATTGACGGCGATTTGTTTGAAATCCGACCTGTGCAGGCTTACACAGCCGCAGATCTGGACTGGTCGAATCCCAACAGCCGTTCAACGATTGAGATGAAGGGTGGCTCTTCTGTACTCTCTGAACTGGCAGAGACTGCGAACCTGAATGGGTACGATACACTTTTTTTGAATATCCAATCTGGCTTGCGTACCACAATTTGATACAATGCACCCATGGCTTACTTTGGGTGCAAATTTTAACGATAGCAATATTACAGTTTTATAAAAATCCTTGCAGGATGAGGGAACAAGGTAAGCGACGTTAATTGCCCATATTAAAACAGGACTGATTCCCTGTACCATCATGGTATTGGGGACAGTCCTGTTTTCTATTTCTTATACAGATGTCCTGGAAGTGTCCTGGAGTATGGAAGCAGGTCTTCGAGTACTTCCTCTCTGATTCCTTCGTTCTTCAGCCTTGTCAGCACATATTCGATGTACTTCTCAGGCACCAGCCCATTCATGATCGCCGACTGGCTCAGACTGTACCATACTGCTGTTGCTTCCGCTCCTGCTTCCGTGTCCGCAAACAGGAACCCCTTCCGGCCTATCACGAACGGCTTCACCATCCGCTCCGCCAGGTTATTGTCGATCGGATAGTTCCCATCCTCCAGATAACGGGCCAGCGAGTCTTTCCTTTTCAGGAAGTAGTTTGCTCCCTTTACTGCTTTCGAACCATTATCAAAACTCCGGGCGATCCGCTCCATTCCTGCGATCACCTGGTCAAAAAGCGGTTTAGACTCTTTCTGCCTCAGTTCGTATACTTCTTCCCGACTCAGTTTCTTCTTTTTCGCTCTGCTCTCCACTTCATAAAGCCTGTTGATGTTCCCAAGTGGCTCCAACAGGATCCCCAGTGCCGGATTCTCCCTGATATGTTTCAGTTTCATTTCTGTATCGTCTGGCAGATTCTTGAATGTCTGGTAGTCTGCACGGATCTTCACCGCATCATACAGATGCCGCCTCGCATGGGCCATACAACTCAGATGGACGGCTGCTGTGTAATTATCGTAGCCTTCGAATCCGTCTGACATCAGGGCCTTTTCGAATCCTTCTCCCAGGAATTCCCATACGAACTTCTGGGCCCTGCTCTTCTTGAACTGATAAATGACCATCTGTCTGGCTTCATGCTCTGCGCTGACCCCGACGATCATGTAACAGTTCGTCCGATCCTGATCCCGACTCACTTCCAGGCATTTCAGTACGGTCTCATCCATATGGACCACATCACATTCCCTGAAATCCTGTATCATCCTGTCCACCAGAGCTTCTCCATAGATCTGGGAAGACCGGATCATCCAGCTGGCCATGATACTCCTGCTGAGGTTGAATCCTCTTCGCTGCC
>OFGI01000359.1_pt1 | contig 37297 bp, 46 predicted proteins | sample 1521751 | NCBI WGS metagenome assembly OFGI01 (sample SAMEA3504115, study PRJEB24116) | mouse gut metagenome | biome: mouse gut; feature: mouse-associated habitat; material: faeces | place: Denmark | collected 2011
ACGGAAATGCAATTAATACTGGAATGATGGCAATCACCGCGATCGCCATTCGGATCGACACGCCCGGCACGTTGACCGACGCCATATCCCCAGCAAACTCGGAGGTGGAGATAAACTGGATATCCATCAATATTCGGTTCAAAAGGCCCTGAATGCTGAGTTTTCCCGCTTCACTGATATAGATAAAGCTGTTGAACCAGTCGTTCCAATATGCGATACCGTTCAGGAACCCTATGGTTGCCAGCATTGGCTTGGACAGGGGCAGCACCATGTGGGCAAATACCCGGAGCTCCGAAGCGCCATCCAGCCGCGCAGACTCCAGCAGTGCCCGCGGGACGCTGTTTTTATAATAGGTGCGCATAATGAGCACATTCATTCCGTTCAGCAGAAGCCTCGGGAAAATCAACGCCGCAATGCTGTTCCGAATGGACATGTAGCGCGCGTACATGATATATGTCGGCACCAGGCCCGCATGGAACAGGGTGGAAAAGATAACCAGCCCGGTTATGACACGCCCCATGGAAGAGGCGTCCTGGCTGATCGCGTATCCCAATGCCGCCGTCACCGCCAAGGAAAGCGTCGTGCCCACGGCCGTTACAAAGGCCGTGATCGCGTACGCCCGCAAAATGGAGCTGCGGCTGTTCCACAGATACTCATAAGCGGAAACGCTCCATTGTTCAGGGACAAAGGAGTAGCCGCCGCGTATCAGCGCGTTCTCGTCCGTAAACGAGGAAATAACCAGCAGAAGGAACGGCACGGCGCACATCAGCGCCACAAGCATAAGAACGGTATGCGGGAAAACAGCCGTGTTTCTGCGTCCCTTGCGCATGTGTTGCGCCCCCTTTAAATAATCGCGTCATCCGGGCTGTATTTTTTCATCGCCAGATTTGCCAGGCAGAATATTCCACAGCCTACAATTGACTGGTACAGGCAGGCGGCGGACGCCATGCCGATGTCGCCCGTTTTCTGTAGAGAGACAGGATATTTGAGAAATGCGGGATAACCCGGGACAGGGCGGGAAAGCATAAGAAAACCCGCTATTTCAGCGGGAAACGAGGCATTTTCAACCGGGACGGGCCCGCGAGCGGGGGCTCAATTCTCGGACAACTTGAGACGAGGGCGTCGAGACGATCGGCGCTCTTTTTTCATGCCCTGGACGGCCCAGGAAGGGCCCAGGACGGCGGCGGGGCCGTGGGGCGTATGCGGGGGCCCGGGAGCCGGAAACCCTTGTAGATCAAGCCATACAAGGCAGGAGGGCCGATCCACCCGCCCCGGAAGTCAGCAGCAGCAGCAGACGCAAGAGGGCGGGCTTTGCGGCCCATGGTGAGATTATAGCAGACGGGCCCGGAAAAGGCAAGGGGCGGGCCGTGCAAACAGGGGCGTTAAACGTGCAGAAAATAACGGCGGAAGTGTTAAAACCCCCGTTTTGAGGGTCTCCATCACCGCGATCGGCGCGGGCCGGAGTGTTACAAGGCGTTATTCCAGCCGTGCAAGGGCGGGCGGGGCCGAGCCCTGGGCGCGGAAAATCGGCCCGGAGCAATCGGACATTTTCGCCGTTTTCGTGTCCGTTTGTCCGATTGCTTGATTTTCAAGGGGTTCCGGGCTTTTCGATCGCCTCGGGGGCGTCCTGGACAATCGGACACAAAAAAGATTTAACTTTTAATCATACAGGCGCAAAAAATCAGGCGGTTCCGTCGCGGGCCTCACGGCCTTCGGCGGGGCCGCTTTCCTCGTCGCTCTCGTCGAAATATGTCCAGTAAATAGACCCCGCCTTTTTCCCAAGGCGCCGCCTATATTTGAGATGGACAATGTCAAAGATGTCCTCCCGCTCCTCCTCGGGCAGGAGCCGGAACATCGCGACGAGATCGGTCTCAAGGCTCGAGAGCGGGCTCCCATCGCATAGGAGCCCCTGCTCCTCCTTCACACGGGCGAGATCGAGCTCTCCACTCGGAGTGCCCTCCGTTCGGAGTGTCCCGAAGACGAGATAGTCCAGCGAGACATCTACAAAACGGGCGACCGCCGTGAGCTTGTCAAGTCGTGGGCTTTGGTCGTTCCATCGCTTGATTGTACCGTTTCCGAGGCCAAGTTCCCGCTCTATGCGGTTAAAAGTGAGCCCCTTTTCTTTTGCTATGCCTTCCAGGCGTTCGACGAGTTCGGACATGACAAAACCTCCTGTTTCCCCGGTCGGAGAGGTATCGACAAAAAATCTCTCCATTTCAAGAGAGAAAATGCTTGACACCTCTCCGATCAGAGAGTATAATGAAGTAGGATTAAAAAGTAAATCAAGAACAGCATACCACACCCCAGGCGAAAAGGAAAGCAGAAAAGGAGGTCGGTCGGTAGAGTAGAAGGGAGCGGCGAGGGCTTCACCCCCTTTACTTCAATTCATTCCTCGCCCCACAGACAGGGCACAGCACCACGCAGCGGATGCCAGTCCGCCGGATGGGAACGCCGCAAGCGCGGCATCGGTGCTTCGAGAGTTCCGAAACCGAAGCATAGAGAAGGCCGGGTTTCTGTTCTTCCTCAACTGAAACCTCAATCTCGATCTTTGACTCGTATTTTTTCATGATAGAGCGCCCTCGTCGCTCCCCTCTACTCTACCACAGCCTCCCCGGAAAAGCAAAGGAGGCAGCACATGAGAAACGGTAAGAAGCCCACGCGGAAGCAGAAGATCAGGCTCGGGCAAGCGGGCCTCTCCCCGGAGAACTGGCTCGTCATCAAGCAGAAGCAGAACGGCGAGCTCGTCATCCTCCACAAGCACACCGACAAGATCAGGGTCGTCCCGGCTTCGGCCGGCTGACCCGCCACAACAGGAAGGAGCAGCAGCAGATGAACAGCTACAAGATCACATTCCACTACCCCGAGAGCGGCAACGAGACCGCCTACATCACCGAGCGGACAGAGGCAGCGGCCCGGAAGGGGCTCGTCAAGCGGTTCGGCAAGGACGCCGAGATCGTGGACATTGAGCTCCACGACACCGACGCCAACGCCACGAAGGAGCAGGAGCGGGAGACCATGGAGAAGATCAAGGCCATGGTCGCCGAGCTGGGCCCACAATCCTACCTCAAGACGGCCTTCGAGGGGGTCTTCGAGATCGCCGAGATGAACATCGACGAGGACGCGGCCTACAGCTTCCCGGGGCGGGTCAGCCTCCTCGAGGAGCAGCTCAAGGAGATGGGCAGCAAGTACAACGCGGCCCGCTCCGATGTGGAGGTCTTGAACAGTCAGCTCGACCACGTCCGGGAGCAGCTCGCCGCCGCCCAGGAGCAGATCGCCACCCTCAAGCGGGGCCACCTCCCCGAGGAGCTCCGGCGCGATCTCTGGGTCATGACGACGACCGAGGCCGAGGCGAGCCGGGCCCGGATGGCGGAAGCCGCCGAGAAGATGGCCGTCGGCGCTGACAACCCGGGATGTGTGCTTTTCAAGGACGCCGTCACCCTCTACCGCGCCGAGAAGGCCCGGGCCGAGGCCATGGAGCAGAGAGCCGCCGAGCTGGACGCCCTGGAGGGCGAGGAAGGAGGCGCGGCATGAAGCTCGTCGAAGTGGTGGGCGTCATGAACATCGCCGACGTCCGGGTCGCCTCGAAGACCATCCGGGAGCTTCTCCCGGAGCGGCCCCTCGATATGCGCCACAGCGACGCCGACCCCCTCCTCCGGCAGTACGGGGAGAGGGAGGTCGAGTCCATCACCGACGTCTGCAAGCTGGGCGTCACAATCTGGATTAAATAGCCGAAACGCCCTCCGGGGCGTCGTCGGGAGGTGTCCTCTCCCGGCCCGATGATGGCAGGACGGACGAACAACAGGAAGGAGCAGCAGCTATGAGAAAAATGAAGAAGATCAACGGGTTCCTCGTCGTGCGGTTCAACGACCGCGAGAAGCAAGGCTACCCCCAACTCGGGAGCTTCGGCGTTATCGACGCGGAGCTCTACACCGGGAGCATCGACGTCGACCTGGACGCCTTCGAGTATAACGACGCGGACACGATCGAGGTCGCCGTCGAACAGGCCCGGGGGCTGAACGCCGAGCAGGACTACAGTGACGAGCCCCCGGTCTGCACCGTCGTCGTGGAGACCCCCGAGGAGGTCAAGGAGGAGACGGTCGAGCCCGCCCTCCTCGTCAATGGGATGAAGGCGAAGCTCAAGACGCAGATCAAGAGCAAGGGTTTCCCCTACATCGACCCCCGGACGGCGGCGCACGAGCTCGCCGGGTACAAGACCGCGCTCTATGACCTGGGCCTCCTGGACGAGGACGACAAGGTCACGGAGCTGGACATCTTCGGGGCAGCGTGTGAGACGGTCTCGGACGACGGGCACCGGGTCGAGGTCATGCTCCCCAGCAAGGCGGGGCTCGCGATCTTGAGCCCCCACGACTTCGAGGAGGGGGAGACTTTCACGAACTGCACCGTCCAGACGCTCAAGTGTCGCCGTTGCGGGATGGAGAGCTTCGCGTGGAGCAAGGAGCCGGGCCCGGAGCAGGAGGAGGCCCTCGCCTATGTGTGCGACGAGCTTTGTCGGTTCCGGGAGGGGCGGACGCAGGAGGAGCTTGACGCCATTTGTGAGAAGTGCAAGCTCGGGAGCTGGGCGCGAGGGAGGGCCCCGGAGCTGCCCACCCGCTACCACCTGGGGAAGCCTGGGCCGTCTCCCGCCCAGGGGGAGGCACCGAAGCCGAAGTTCCGCACAGGCTTCGACCACCTCCCGGAGAACATCGGCTACAGCTTGCAGACGAAGAAGCTCTACGCGCTGGGCCTCGTACTCGCCGAGGAATGCCCGGATAACGATTGCAAGGTCTTTCTCAACATCTTCAACATGGCGCGAAGCCTGGACGACGCGATCGACGAAATGGACGACCCGAACAGCTACCCGGCGATCGTGCTCCGTCAAGACCTTCACAAGAAGCTCCGGGAACTCGGGGAGATGTACTTCGAGAACTACGCCGTCCAGCAGTTCAAGGAGGGGATGCAGCCGTGAAGCCGACCGTCACGATGCAGGAGGCGCGGGCGTTCATGGGGGAGCTCCGGCGCGAGCTCCTCCGGCAGAAGCGGGCGGTCGGCGACCCCCGGGCCCCTATGCGGGCCCGACCCGGGCAGGAGGAGGCGTTCGAGAGAGTGGAGGCGAACCTCGCGAGGGCGGACTTCATTCTCAAATTCCTTGAGATGGAGGCCCTCCGCAAGGCGAAGCGGAAGACGGTCAGAGCCGTCGACGCGCTGCTGGACGGGCTCATCGTCTTCGGCCTTGCCTCCGCCACCATGCTGGGGGTCGCAGCCGCCGCCGTGCTGCTGAACTTCCCCTCGTCCGCCGTCCAGGCGACGGCGATCGCCGGGGTCGGCGTGGCCCTGGCCCGGGCGGTCGCCCGGAAGTAGCTCTAAGAGACAGTTCACAGGAAGGAGGACAGCGATGAAACGCAAAAACGGAAAGCTCACCCCGTTCGGGAAGCTCGTCGTCAAGGCCCTCACCGACCAAGACATGACGAGGACGCAGCTCGCCGACACGATCGGGACGTCGCCGCAATACTTGAGCTATATCCTCTACGGCGTCCGCTCGGGTGAGAAGTACGTCCCGGCGATCGTCGCGGCCCTCTCCCTCGACCCCCGCAAGGTCGAGAAGGCCATCGCAGCATAACAGCAGGAAGGAGGGAGCGAGGTGTCGGACGTGTTCATCGGTCTCGAGGAGGCCGCAGCCTTTGAGGGGGTCGCATACGACACTTTTCAAAAGCGCGTGAAGCGCAACCCGCAGCAGTTCAGGACGAAGGCACAGCCCCGCGAGGGCGGAGGAAAAGATCAGGTCATGATCTCCGTCTCCTCCCTCTCCACGAAGGGGCGCAAGGCGTGGAAGGCCGCGCAGAAGGTAGACGGGAGGGATGTCATCATAGACAAGCGAACAGACGCGGCCCCCTGGTATGTCGGGGCCGACCTCAACCACTTCGTCGAAGGGGACGGGGGCAAGAGGAAAAAGGCATACTATGAGGCCGTGGAGCTGGCCTCCCGCGTCCAGGACTTCATCGACTACGACGGCCCCGACCGCACGGCCTACGCCGAACGCTACGCCCTGGGCCTGGGCGTAAGCCTCCCGACGCTCTACCGCTACGTCGACAACATCCTCAAGGCGAACGCCTGGGCGCTCAAGCTGGAACGGGAGGACGGGCAGAACCGGGACTACTTCCGGGCCCTGGCCCTATGCAGGAAGCCCCGGGAGAAGGCCACCTTCCCCAGCCTCACGGACGAGCAGAGGGCGGTCGTTGAGAATATTTGGTTCGACCGCCGCTTCGCCGCCAACCTGGGCACGATCGAGATGCTATACGAACGCTTTGAGGAGATCGCGGAGGGCCGAAGGTGGGCGGACTATCCCAGCATCAAGACGGTCGCCCGGTATGTCAAGCACCTCATGGACAACCGGGGCGCGGAGTCGGCCCGCTACCTCGCCGCCAACGGCTCGAGGGAGTGGAAGAACAAGAAGATGCTCAAGGGACGGCGGGACGCGACGAGCCTCAAGGTCATGGAGTACGTCGTCGGCGACGAGCACACCTTCGACCTATGGGTTCAGTGGACGGCCCCCAACGGCAAGATCAAGGCCGTCCGCCCGAAGCTCGTCGCCTGGATGGATATGAAGTCCCGGACGATCATCGGGGACGTGGCGTGTATAGATGCCAACAGCCAGACCTTGAAGGAGAGCCTCGTCAAAATGATCTACACCTCCCCCGGGGGCGTCCCCCACATCCTCCACGTCGACAACGGCAAGGACTACACGGCGCAGACCATGACGGGCCAGAGCCGGAAGAAGCGGAACATCGAGTTCGAGTTCGACGCCGAGACCGTGGGCTTCTATCAGAGTATCGGCATCGAGGAGGTGGGCCGCTCGCTCCCTTATCAGCCGTGGGACAAACCCATCGAGCGCCTGTTCTCGACCGTGTGCTCCAAGTTCTCGAAGTGGTTCGAGAGCTACGTCGGCACCCTCACAGGCTCCAAGACCTACGCGAAGCGGCAGAAGGACGTCGCTGCTATGCTTGAACGGGGGGAGCTGCTGACACTGGAGGAGTTCTTCGAGGTCTGGACGAAGTGGAAGAATGAGAAGTACCACACCCGGAAGCACGGGGGACTCAAGGAGGCGGGCGAGAAATGGCTCACCCCCATCGAGATGTTTGAGAACGGCCCCCGCTATGAGAAGGCCGCGCCGCCCAGGGAGTACGCGGCGATGCTGCTCATGAAGGCGGACAAGGCCCGGGTCTATAACTTCGGCATCAAGAAGTTCGGCACGACCTACACCGACTACGAGCTCTCTCACTACATCGGGAAGACCGTGGGCATCAAGTGGGACATCGACGACGTGACGAAGCTCTACGTCTTCGACGAGGAGGGCCGGAAGATATGCGAGGCCGTCTCCCCCGAACTGCTGGCCTTCGGCCCCCATTGTTCGCAAGCCCTACTCGAGAAGCACCTCCGCGATCAGAAGCGGCAGGAGCGCGAGATGCGGGAAATCCTGGACAGCATGACACGCCCCTACGAGCTCCGGGGCGAGGAGGGCGGACGGCCTTCCGAGGCGGTCGGCATGATCGACCTCACGATCAAGGCGGAGCGGAGCTCGAAGCTCATCTCGCTCCCGCTGGATAAGGAATACCGGGCCGAGGCGACGAGCCGGGCCAAGAAGAAGGCAGGAGCCGGGGACGAGTTCCTCGGCAAGAAGGCAGACGACGCCCTCGCCCGTTTGAGGGCCATCAACGAATAGGAGGCACATGAAGATGGAAGTCATGACAGCAGCAGCGGCGGAGCAGACCGCCACCTATACCCCGGGCAAGCCCCTCGCCCAGCAGATCAACGACTACCTCGCGGCTACACGGACGAGCATCGCCAACCTCGCGAACGAAATCCCCGGCTACTCCCGGCCCACGATCTCCCGCTACCTCTCGGGGAAATACGATGGAGACATCACCACGATCGAGGGGCTCCTCGCGGAGTGGCTGGCCCGGCGCACGGGCGAGAACGTGGACGTCCCGGAGCGGCCCGGGAAGACCGGGCGGAAGCCCGCCTTCCTCGAGACGCGGGACGCGGTCAACGTTCTGGGCGTGTGTCAGTCCTGTCAAGAGTACATCGGCCTCGGCATTGTGGTCGCCCGGAGCGGCTACGGCAAGACCTACAGCCTCCGGCACTATTCCAAGCTCCCCCGGGTCGCTTATATCGAGTGCGACGACACCATGAGCAGCCGCGACCTTGTAGAGGCGATCGAGCGAGCCCTCGGCCTCCCCAGCGGCTACGGGACGATCTGGAAGCGGGTGAACGGCATCCGGGACTTCTTCAACACCAACAAGGGATGGCTCCTCATTATCGACGAGGCTGACAAGCTCGTCTCGAAGTACACGCAAAAGAAGATGGAGATACTCCGGGCGATCTTCGACCAGTCCGACGTCGGCGTCGTGATCGCCGGGGAGCCGAAGCTCGAGGCGGCGATCAAGACCTACCTCGCCCGGATGGCGAACCGGGTCGACTTCTACATCGCCCTCAAGGGGCTCGCCCCCTCGGAGGTGGAGAAGTACGTCTCCGAGTTCAAGGTCGCCCCCGAGGCCATGGTGGAGCTCAAGGCCCGGGCCTGTAATATGCAGACCGGATGCTTCCGCCTCCTCGACCGAACCCTCTCCAATGTGCGCCGCATCCTCGAGGAACAGGGCGAGAATACCGTCACCCTCAAGACGATCGAGCAAGCGTCGAGCCTCATGATGCTCTAACGGGAAGGAGGCCGGGACAATGAAGATGAGAAAACAGCGGCTCATGGGCGTCGGGCTCCTCGCGATCTCGTGGCTCGTGCTGCTGCTGGCCTGTACCGGGGAGAGCCTGGAAGATCAGGACGCGACCGCCGCCCTCCTCGTGCTCCCCTTGGGCCTGTATATGGTCTACTCGGACGACTACCTCCTCTACGACGGGGAGCCCGTGGCCCGGGCCCGGGACAGGCCGGAGGCGGCACTCTTGAGCCCACCATATGAACAACTACACAGGAAGGAGTCAACAGCATGGCAAGAAAGCGAGTTATTGAGCCCCCGAGCCTCAAGAGCTGGGAGGACGTGAACGACGCCCTCCGGCAGATCGCCGAGGCTACGATCGCCCTCGGCGACATCCAGAGCGAGATGCAAAAGCAGATCGTCGGGGCGCAGAAGGCGGCGGAGCAGCAGAGCAAGCCCTACAACGACCGCATCGCAGCCCTCGAGCGAGAGGTCAAGGAGTTCGTCACCGAGCACCGGGACGAGATGGGGAAGGCGAAGTCGAAGACCCTCACCTTCGGGGAGGTGAGCTTCCGCCTCTCGACCTCGATCTCGCTCCCCCGGGCGAAGGAGAAGCTCGAGGAGATCGTCCGCAAGCTCAAGGCCCGGCAGATGACGGACTGCATCGTCGTCAAGGAGGAGGTCAGCAAGGAGGCCCTCAAGAAGTACGGCGAGGACACTGTCAACGCCGTGGGGGCTACCTGGAAGCAGAAGGACGTCTTCGGCTACGACCTCAACCTCGCCCGGCTCGAGCAGATCAAGAGCGGGGCGTAAAGGAGGGAGCCGGGCTTCATGCGGGTCGACATAGGAACGACGACGCAAAAATACCGGGTCATCTATGCAGACCCGCCGTGGAAGTTCAGCAGCAAGGAAGCCTTCGAGCCCCGGAACGGGGGCTCCGGCTTCACCCCTCTCGAGGCGGTCTACCCCACAATGACGACCGCCGACCTCAAGGCGCTGGACGTGGGACGTCTCGCCAACAAGGACGCGGCCCTCTTTCTATGGGCCACCGACGCCCACCTCCCGGACGCCCTCGAGCTTTTCAAGGCGTGGGGGTTCCGTTATGTGACGGTCGCCTTCGTTTGGGCGAAGAAGACCGTCACCGGGAAGACCGCCGCCAACCTCGCCCCCTGGACGCTCAAGAACTGCGAGCTTTGCCTCATGGGGACGAGGGGGCGGATGGTACAGCACAAGAAGCAGAACAACGTCCAGCAGCTCGTCGAGGCCGTGAGGACACGGCACAGCGAGAAGCCCGAGGAAGTTCGGCAGCGCATCGAGGCCCTGTTCGGGGACGTCCCCCGGCTCGAGCTCTTTGCCCGCCGTCATTCCCCCGGGTGGGACGTGTGGGGAAATGAGGTGTAACTATGACAGCAGCACGGACAGGGCGCAAGCCCGCCTCCATCCGCACCCTATGGGCGATCGCGAAGTCGCCGGAGCTCCACCTCTCGGACGAAGACCTTCACTCGGTCGTCTTCCGGGAGACGGGCAAGGAGAGCATGAAGAAGCTCTCCCAGGGCGAGATCAACGAGGTCGCCCGGGTCTTGCAGAACATGAAGGACAGCGTCAACGGCAGCGCCCGCACCAAACGGACGGACACGGGGGGCGATGCCCGCACCGTCCAGCAGCGCCGGAAGATCTTCGCGCTGACCGAGGAGCTCGGATGGAACGACGACTCCCGGCGCATCCAGGGCTTCGTCAAGCGGGTCACAGGGGTCGACCGTTTGGAGTGGCTCACCGTGGCCCAGTGTGAGAAGGTCATCGAGGGGCTCAAGGCCATGGTCGCCCGGCAGAAGCGGAAGGAGGCCCAGGTATGAGCAAGGCACCACAGGAGGACGACAAGGCCGTCCTCGCCGCGCTGGACGGCATCGTTCGTATGCAGCGCACCATCCGGGGCGGGCTCGACGTATGTGTCGACACGGGGCTCGTCTTCGTCCGCACCTACTACAACAACCTCCCCGAGGCCATCGCCCGCCGCCTCACGGAGCTCAACCCGGTCGCCCTGGCAGCTATCCCCGGGGCGACCTCCTACCAGGGCAGCGAGAAGGCCCGGAAGAACATCGCCGCAAGCGTGGCGAGCGACAAAGCCTTCGCCCAGGCCATCCGGGCGGCGAACGTCTACCGGGAGAAGCTGGGCTACGGTCGGCTCGGGCCGGACGGCAACCCGGAACAGAGGGAGGTCGAGGTATGAACAGAGAGGAAACATTAGGGAAGCAGCTCCTCGTCGACGAGATCGCTCAAGCCCGGGCCTACCTCGAGGGCCGGGCCCCGGACGAGCAGCGGCTCGCGGCCCTCCTCAAGAGGGACGCCTCGAGGCTCATTCAGGACGCCCAGCTTCTCCGGGAGGCCGTCATGCTCCGGCAGCAGCGCGAGATCGCCGAGTACGTCCGGGACACTATCCGGGCCGAGAAGGCCGCAGGAGGGCCTAAGACGCCCCCTACCGAGTTAGGGGGGTAAGGCCATGGCCCAGCGAAAGAAACGGCTCACGCAGCGCGAGAAGGCGGAGAGAGCGGCCCTCAAAAAGAAATGGCAGGCGGAGGGGCTCACCCCGCCCGACAAGCCCCGGCTCAATCGGAAGAAGTTCGCCCGGGAGGCGTGGGAGGCGTTCGACGCCTTCTACAGGGCCGAGCCCATCCGGGCGGAGCTCTCGCTCCTCAAGGCAATCGGCTTCATGGTGGGGCCGGACATGAAGGAGGTCTCGCCGGAGGAGGTCGGCGTTCTCAAGCTGTTAAAGCTGGCGGTCGAGTATGACGCTTTTCTCAAAAAACTTGAGGAGGAAGGCCGCGAGAAGTACACCTACGGGGAGCTCATTGACGAAGTCATTCTCCCCATCACCAACCTATAGGAGGGTTCAGATCATGGCAAAACTCACACCCGACGCGACGAGGACGGAGTACGGCCTCGTCATCAATCAGAAGATCATCCCCTGGGGGGCCAGATGGCCGAAGGACTCCGGGAAGTACAAGAAGGGGGACAAGTACAAGGCCGACCGCCGCCTCTCCGGGGGCACGGGCAAGGTCGCGGGCGTCACCATCCACAACACGAACGACCTCCCCAACGTGGAGGAGGACGCGGAGCAGTACACCCGGGCGACGTGGCCCAACGCCAACATGAACGACTCCCGCGTTCACTACTACGTCGACGACATCAACGCATGGCAGAACCTCGAGGACACGGAGGTCGGATGGCACGCAGGAGACGGCAGCGGCCCGGGCAACGGGACGACGATCTCGATCGAGATCATCATGGACGGCACCGGGAGCAAGGAAGACCTGGGGGCAGAGGAGAACGGAGCCCTCCTCGCCGCGCTGCTCTTGAAGAAGTACGGCCTCACGGTCGACCAGCTCTACACACACAATCACTGGATGGGCCACCCCGACAAGATTGTCCAGGGGGCCCGGAAGAATTGCCCGCTCTACATCCTCCCCCGCTGGGCGGAGTTCAAGGCGAAGGTCGCGGCGAAGCTCGCCGAGATCAGCAACAGCGCCGAGGCTCCCGACAAGCCCGACACAGAGGGGAAGACGGCAATCATGGGCAGCGCCGAGGCCACGGCGGCGCAGATGGCGGCGTTCTGTCTGAGCAAGAACGCCGAGCCCAGGCTCCCGAGCTGCACCGTGGAGGAGCTGGCCCGGCTATTCCTGGCCGAGGGCGAGGCGGAGGGTGTCCGGGGCGACGTGGCCTTCGCCCAGAGCCTCCACGAGACGGGCTTCTTCAAGTTTGGCGGCATTGTCCAGCCTGGACAAAACAACTACGGCGGGCTCGGGGCCCTCAACGGGAACAGCGCCGGACAGGCCGCGAGCTTCCCCGACCCGCGCTCCGGCGTCCGGGCTCAAATCCAGCATCTCAAGGCATACGCCACGACGGAGCCCCTCGTCAATGAGTGCATCGACCCGCGCTTCTCCCTCGTGGCCCGGGGCGTCGCCGAGTTCGTGGAGTGGCTGGGCGCAGCGGACAACCCCAGCGGGCGCGGCTGGGCCGTCTCCGGGGCGGGCTACGGCGGGAAGATCGTCACGCTGCTGGGCCAGATCAAGGCCACGGAGACGGAGGAGCCCACACCGCCCACGCCGCCCGACGACGGCTACCCCGAGGGCACCCCGGCATGGCAAAAGGAGGGCTTCGAGGCCCTCGTCGAGCGCGGCATCATCAACTCCCCGGAATACTGGAAGACGCGGTTCGCCCAGCCTATGACGGCGGGGGAAATCCTGGCAATTCTCGGCAGAATATAAAGAGGAAGGAGGGCGCAGCATGGACGGACTTGTCAAGGAGCTCACGATCGAGATGCTCCCGGAGGGCCCCTACAAGCAGATCGCCGAGGCGATCGGGCCGGAGAACTTCTACCGCCTCGCCGAAGTAGTCGGCGGCGCGACTATCTACATCCCGAAGCCCGAGAGCCTCACCCGCCCCGTCCGTGACGCCCACATCAAAGCCGAGTTCAACGGCTACAATCACCCGGAGCTCGCCCGGAAGTACGGCGTCACAGAGCGATGGGTTCGGCAGCTATGCGGCCCCGGACAGACGGAGGGACAGATCGAGCTTTTTGAGCTGCTGGAAGGCATGACGGGCACAGATGGAAACAACCTCTCTTAGAAGTGCTTCATATGTAAACTTCACAAGACACCCGCTACACTAAGAGTAGAAGCTCCGCTTCTACTCTTAGTTTTTGCCAAAAGGAGGCAGTAGAAAAATGGACATGGAGATCATCACCAGCGCAGCGAGCACCGCGCTCGCGAACATCGTCCTCGCCGTGATCGCCCTCGCCGGGGCCTATGCGGTCTACTACATCCGCCTCGCCGGGGCCCAGATCAAGGCCCAGACGCGGCAGATCGAGGACAAGACGGCCCGGGAGCTCCTCGAGAACGCTCTCGACGACGTCGTCAACCTCGCTACAGTCTCGGTCAATGCCATGGAGCAGACCACGGCCCAGGCTATCCGGGACAAGGTGAAGGAGGGCAAGGTCGACCGGGAGGAGCTGCTCAAGCTCGGGCGGGATGTCTTCCGGGAGGTCAAGAAGGCGATCGCGCCGGAGGCCCAGGAGGTCATCACGAAGAACCTCGGCAGCTTCGACGCCTACTTGACGAAGTGCATCGAGGACGCCGTCCTCAAGGTCAAGCGGGGCGACCCCTACCTCACCCTCTCCGGGGAGCTGCTGGAAGGCATCCAGGAGGCGCAGACACCCGCGCCCGCCCCCGGGCAGTAAAGGAGGGGCCCACCATGGATGGCGCTACTATTGCGATGTTCGTCTTCCAGACGGTCATCACGGCGATCATCGGCATCGCCTCGTGGGGGGTCAAGAACGCGATCGGCGAGATCAAGGCGGCGATCTCCAAGCTCGAGACGAGCGACAAGGAGAACGCCGCCGAGATCGCCAAGGTCGCCCAAGACCTCAACGACCTCAAGGCAGACCTCCCGCTCATTTACGTCACCCGGGAGGACTTCATCCGGGTGAGCAACAACATCGACAACAAACTCGATCGCCTCCTCTACAGGAGCGAGCGGAAGGAGGGATAGAAAACTATGGCAATCTACGACGAGCTCACCGAGCAGGAGATCAAGCAGAACAAGGCCATCCGGGGCTACATCGTCCGGGCCCTGGCTAAGGGGGCGAAGAACTCGCTCCTCGTCCGGCATATCACGAACGCGCTCCTCGCGGACAACCTCATCACCGTCCCCGACATCTCGAAGCAGCTTTCCTATTTGGAGGACGGCGGCTACATTGAGTTTACGGACACCCGGGCGAACGCCTACAACGCCTACCGCCGCGACGCCGTCATTCAGCTCACGAAGGCGGGGGTCGATCTCGTCGAAGGCACGACGGACGACCCGGGCGTCGATGTCTAAAGGCGAGCGCCGGAGGACGCGGGTGAGCTCGACGGTCGACAAGCTCCCGGACGAGATCAAGGTGGAGTTCGACCTCCGGCTCGCGGACACGGCGAACACCTACGAGGAGCTCTCCGCATGGCTCAAGGAGGAGGGCTTCGAGATCAGCAAGTCGGCAATCGGGCGCTATGCTATCCGCAGCACACAGGCAGCGCAGCGCGTCGCCGAGACCCTACAGCGCACCCAAGCGATCGCCCAGGCGGTCGAAGCTCACCCCGACCTCGACTACACGAAGGCGGCGTCGATGGTTCTCATGGACGGCCTGATGCAGCGGGTCAGCACAGCGGAGGACGACTTCGCGGAGATGCCGCTCGACAAGGCCGGGCGGCTCATCGCCTCCCTGTCCCGAAACGCCACCTATGAGAAGCGCGTCCGGCAGGAGATGAAGAAGAAGGCGGAGCTCGCCTTTGAGCAGCTCGAGGCCGAGCTCATGGCGGCGATCAAGCAGCACCCCGAACTCGTGGGAGAGCTGCACGACGTCCTCTCGAGGGCGAGGGAGAAGGTGCTCACAGATGGCGATTGACCTCAAAGAATACCTCGAACGGCTCGAGGAGCCGGAAGACCGTGAGGCGGTCGCAAATAGTGAATATCAGCGCGAACTATTTGAGGAGTACGTCCAGCGCGGGGACAACTTCCCCCAGCTTCGGGCGCAGCTTCTCAAGGACTTCCGGGGCGGAGCCCCGCTCACAGGCCCGCAAGGTCTACGGAAGCAGCTCGGGGCGATCGACCTCGGCTACTTCGGGCGGGCCTACCTCGCCCATTACTTCGTGAGGCCCTCGCCCCCATTTCACGAGGAGCTCGACCGCATCTTCCGCGACGGCGTCATGAAGGGGATGAACCCCCTCACGGACGCGAAGGCGATCAGCCGGGCCAACGGATGCCGGAGAGCGGTCGAGGCCCCTCGAGGACACGCAAAGAGTACGACCTTCACCTTCAAGGACTCGCTGCACTCCTCCGTCTACGGCTACAAGCACTACGAGATCATCCTCTCGGACAGCTCGGAACAGGCCGAGGGCTTCCTCAACGACCTCAAGACGGAGCTCGAGGAGAACGCAGCACTCCGGGAGGACTTCGGGGAGCTCAAGGGCCGGGTCTGGAAGGCGTCGGTCATCCTCCTCTCGAACGGCGTCAAGATCGAGGCGCTGGGCGCGGGGAAGAAGATCAGAGGCCGACGCCATAAACAATGGCGTCCCGACCTCATCCTATGCGACGATCTCGAGAACGACGAGAACGTCAACACGCCGGAGCAGCGGAAGAAGCTCCGGGACTGGTTCTATAAGGCCGTGAGCAAGGCGGGCGACACCTACACGGACATCGTCTATATAGGGACGCTGCTCCACTACGACGCCCTCCTCGCCAACGTGGCGAAGAACCCCGAGTATGTGACGGCCCGCTACAAGGGCGTCATCTCCTTCGCAACCCATACGGAACTATGGGAGGCGTGGGAGCGTATCTACACCGACCTCGAGAACCCGGCGCACCAACAGGACGCCGAGGCGTTCTTCAAGGCCAACGAGGCCGAGATGCTGGAAGGCACGGCGGTCTTGTGGGAGGAGAAGCTCCCCTACTATGCCCTCATGGTTATGAGAATATCCGAGGGCGAGGCGTCCTTCTCCTCCGAAATCCAGAACGAGCCCATAGACCCCGAGAATTGCGCCTTCGCCGAGGAGTGGTTCGACTACTATGACGACGACGGGAAGACCGTCCCGGACTTCTCCGAGTCGCGGTTCATCTTCGTTGGAGCGAACGACCCCTCGCTGGGCAAGAACCGCAAGAGCGACACCTCGGCGATCATCGGCCTCGCGAAGGACACCTCCTCGGGCTACCTCTACGTCGTGATCGCCGACATAGCCAAACGCAAGCCGGACAAGATCATCGACGACGCCCTGGATGACTCCCGGAGGCTCCGGCGCGAGTACAAGAAGCCCTTCTATAAGTTCGGCGTCGAGGCGGTTCAATTTCAATACTACTTCGCCGAGATCATGCGGCAGCGGGCGGCGGAGTGCGGAGAGTATCTCCCCATTGAGGAGATCAACAGCGTCCAAAATAAAGACGCCCGCATCCAGAGCTTGCAGCCGTTCGTCAAAAACGGTTATCTCAAGTTTTCCAAGAAACACAAGACCCTAATCGACCAGCTCCTCAAGTACCCCATGGGGAAAAACGATGACGCGCCCGATGCCTTGCAGATGGCGGTCGCGCTGGCCCTCTCCGTGAAGGTGGGGCGGAAAGTCGATTATAAATCGGTACAGGGCCGCGCCATCCGCTTCCGGCGCGGGGCCTACTAAGGAGGGCGGGCTATGTCAAGGAAGAACAACAGGCGGCAGCAGAACAGGCAGCAAGCGCCCTCACAGCGCCGCCCGGACACGCGGGAAGTCGCCGTCGCCCAGGTAACGGACAAATACAGCGACTACCCCTCGAACGGGCTCACCCCCGTCAAGCTCGCCGAGATATTCAAAGAGGCCGACGCGGGCGACATTCTCCGGCAAGCAGAGCTCTTTGAGGAGATGGAGGAGAAAGACCCGCATCTCTTTTCGCAGCTCCAAACCCGGAAGAACGCGGTCACGGGTCTGGACTTCGAGATCATACCCTTCGACTCCGACGACGAGAGGGACAAGGAGATCGCGGAGTTCGTCGAGGCGCAGATCAACGGCATCGAGGGGCTCGGGGACATTATGCTCGACCTCCTGGACGCGATCGGGAAAGGCTTCGCCGTCTCTGAAATCATGTGGGGCTATGAGGGCGGGCGGGTCGTCGTGAACGACATCCGCTCCCGCTATCAAAAGCGTTTCTTCTGGGACAGCGAGGACGCCTTCAAGGTCAGGACGGACGAGGCCCCCGAGGGGATGGAGCTCCCGAGGAACAAGTTCATCCTCCACCGCTACAAAGCCCGCAGCGGGCACCCGTCCCGAGCCGGAGTCCTCCGCGTGGTCGCCTGGATGTACCTGTTCAAGAACTACACCCTCAAGGACTGGGTCGCGTTCTGCGAGGTCTACGGGATGCCGCTCCGCCTGGGCAAGTACCAGCCGGGGGCGAGCGAGGACGACAAGCGGGCCCTCATGCAAGCCCTCGCGCAGATCGGCGCGGACGCGGCGGGCATTTTCCCGGACGGGACGACGATCGAGTTCGTGAACACCGAGAAGGCGAGCTCGACCGACCTCTACGAGCGGCTCGCCCGTTACTGCGACGAACAGGTCAGCAAGGCTGTACTCGGGCAGACCCTCACCTCGGACAGCGGCGGCGGCAGCTACGCCCAAAGCAAGACGCACAACGACGTCCGGCACGATCTCACCGTCGCCGACTGCAAGGCCCTCGCCGAGACGCTCCGGCGCGACCTCATCCGGCCCCTCGTCCTGTTCAACTTCGGGGACGACACCCGCGTCCCTTATATCCGCTTCGACGCGGAGGAGTCGGAAGACCTTGAGCAGACGGCGAACATCATCGGCATCCTCATTGAGAAGACCGGGCTCAAGGTTCCGACCTCGTACATTTACAAGAAGTTCTCCATCCCGAAGCCGGAAGGCGGCGAGGAGATCGCGCGGCCGTCCCAGCAGAACGCAGGACTCGGGGGGCTTCCCTTCAAGCAGACGCCGCCCATGGGCGCGATCAGCCTCAAGGCCGGGGCCGAACCGGGCCACGGGACGCAGGAGCGCGTCGATCTTCTTGCAGACGTCGCCGTCAAGAAAAGCGCGGGCACCTTCAAGAAGGCATTCGGCCCGGTTCTCAAATTGCTTGAGAAGGCCGAGAGCCTCGAGGAGCTCCGGGACATGATGGAAGACACCGAAACCGTCGCCGCCGTCTTCAAGGAGATGGATGTCACCGACGTGGAGGAGCTGCTTCAAAAGGTCATGCTCTACGCCAACCTCGAGGGGAGGACGCTGGAACATGGACGGGATTGAGAGCGCGTTCTCGCGGAAGGACATGACCTTCGAGGAAGCGGTCGAGTATTTCAAGGGCCGCGTCCCGGTCACGGCGGACGTCTTCTATCGCATCGCCGAGCAATACCGGGGCCTCGCCTTCACGGTCAGCGGCTACACAAAGGCGCAAATCCTCAAGCGGTTCTATGATGAGATACTCGCAGCCCTGGAAGACGGGAACACCTTCTCGGAGTTCAGGAAGAACATGAACGACTTCCTCAAGGCCGAGGGCTACGAGGGGCTCGACCCGCTGCAAGCCGACCTCATCTTCCGCACCAACATACAGACGGCCTACAACGTGGGCCACTACGAGCAAATGACAGACCCGGGCGTCATGAAGCTCCGCCCATATTGGCAGTATGACGCCGTCAACGACACCCACACCCGCCCGAGCCATCTCGCTATGGACGGGAGGGTATTCCCGGCAGATCATCCCGTTTGGAATACCTGGTTCCCTCCGAACGGGTTCCGATGCCGCTGCATCGTGCGGACGCTCTCAAAGCGGCAAGTCGAGGCCCGGGGGCTCACGGTCGAGGAGAAGTTCCCGGCGATCGCCCCCGACCCCCACTTCGGCACCAACCCGGCGAAGGTGAAGTTCTCCCCCGATATGAAAGGCTACCCCGACGCGCTCGTGAAGGCATACCAAAACCGGGAAAAGGAGAACCCCTCGCCGTGAGCCCGTAAAAGGGCCATAGGAGGGCCGCGAGCGCGGGGAGGGTAAAATTTCACGGGGTAGCCGGGAACATACCGTTATAACGCCTTTTAACGGCGTTATAGGCAGCAATACGACGCAGACGAAGGAGGACAAGAGCAGATGCACGACTTTCTCACCCTCAAGAGCAAAGAGATGGAGGTCGGCGGGGCCCCGGAAATCGTCTCCGTGCTCCCCCTGGGCCACGTCAAAAGCGCGAAGGGGGAGTTCGACGTCGACGGGGAGAGCTTCGCAGCCATGAAGGCGCAGATCGCCCAGCGCGGCGTCGACCTCGTCGTCGACTATGAGCATCAGACCCTCACCGGGGAACAGGCCCCCGCCGCCGGATGGGTCAAGGAGCTTTTTCTCAGCGACGGGCAGATCAAGGCGCGGGTCGAGTGGACGGACAAGGCGAAGGCATACCTCGAGAGCCGGGAGTATCGCTACCTCTCCCCGGTCATCACCGTCCGCAAGGCCGACAACAAGGCGACGGGGCTCCACTCGATCGCCCTCACAAACACCCCGGCGATCGAGCACATGGAGGCGATCGTCAACTCACTGGACTATGAAGAAGGAGGACAAAACACCATGAACGAGTTCATGAAGAAGCTCGCGGCGCTGCTGGGCCTGGGCGAGGACGCCACCGAGGAGCAGATCATGGAGGCTCTCCAGGCGATGGTCGCCGAGAACAAGAGCCTCAAGGAAGGTAAGCAGCCCGGGGACGAGGCCACCGTCGCCAACAAAGCGGTCTGCGAGCTGCTGGGCCTGAAGGCCGGAGCCCCCGCCGAGGATGTGACCGCGAAGATCATGGAGCTCAAGGGCGGCACCATCGACGGCGTCAACCTCGTGGAGCAGGTCAAGAGCCTGGAAGCGAAGCTCACCGACCGGGACGCCGAGGAGGCCGTTGAGCTGGCCCTCAAGGCGGGCAAGATCACCCCGGCACAGCGGGACTGGGCGAAGGGCTACGCCCTCAAGAGCCTGGATGACTTCCGGGGCTTTGTTGAGAAGGCTCCCCAGGTCGTCCCCATGGGCGACGTGGGCGGCTCCTCGTCCCTGGCCCTCAAGGCCGACGAGGTCGACGAGGCGACGCTCCTTGTGTGCAAGCAGCTCGGCATCAGCCCCGAGGATGTCAAGAAGTACGGAATGAAGGGAGAGTAAGACCATGGCAAAATTGACAGCACCGAGAGACACAAGTGAGATCGCAGGCGGCGCGACCTCGATCGTGCTCCCCGTTAAGGCGGCGACCACGATCTTCCAGGGCTCCATCGTTGTGATCGACGCGGATGGCTACGCAATCCCCGGCAAGAAGGCGGCGTCGCTCAAGGCGGCGGGCCGGGCCGAGGAGACCGTGGAGAACGCCGGGAAGGACGGCGAGGCCGTCGTCCGGGTGAGGCGCGGCGTCTTCGTCTTCGACAACAGCAGCACCGCCGCGAACAAGGTCGGCCCTGGCGACGTTCTGGGCCCGTGCTACATCGAAGACGATCAGACCGTCACCAAGACCGCGACGGGCGCGTCCGTGGCTGGCCTCGTCGTCCGGGTGGACGACGAAGGCGTCGCCGTGGAGATGGGCTTCGGCTACACCGCCCCCGCCGCCGCCGCGTCCTGAAATCCGAGAATTAGGAGGAATTAGATCATGATTGTCAATCCCCAGAATTTGAGGGGCATCTATGTCGGGTTTAACACCCTGTTCAACAAGGCCCTCACCACGGTCGACCCGCTCTACAAGCAGATCGCCACCGTCACCCCGTCCACCACCGACTCCGAAACCTACGCCTGGCTCGGGGACATCCCCGGAATGAGGGAGTGGATCGGCGACCGCGAAATCCAGAACCTCACCGCCTCCGGCTACACCATCAGGAACAAGGACTTCGAGCTCACGATCGGCATTGACCGAAACGCGATCGAGGACGACAAGATCAGTCTCTATAATCCCTCGGTCGAGATGCTCGCCCAGTCCGCCGCCGTACACCCCGACGAGCTCGTCTTCGCGCTGCTGGCCTCCGGCTTCGCCGCGAAGTGCTACGACGGGAAGCCCTTCTTCTCCGACAAGCACGAGATCGGGAAGAAGGTCGTCTCCAATATGGGCACCGCGCCGCTCTCCCTCGAGGCGTACATCGCCGCCCGGGCGGGCATGATGAGCCTCACCAACGCGAAGGGCCGGGCGCTGAACATTATCCCGGACACCCTCGTCGTCCCGCCCGCCCTCGAAGCGAAGGCCCGGGACATCCTCGTCGCTGACTTCATCAACGGCACCCGGAACACGATGCAGGGCACCGCGAAGCCCCTCGTCGTCCCCCAGCTCGCCGGGCATGACTCCGCATGGTATCTGCTCTCTACCTCTCGCCCCCTCAAGCCCCTCATCTACCAGGAGCGCAAGAAGGCGAAGTTCGTGAGCAAGACCGCCGAGACCGACGACAACGTTTTCATGAAGAAGCAATTCCTCTATGGCGCGGACAGCCGGGGGAACGCGGGCTTCGGGTTCTGGCAAATGGCTTTTGGAAGCGACGGCAGCGCCAAGGGATAAGGCCCACATAAGGAGGGAGCCCTATGAGCTACAGCACAAGGGCCGAAGTCCGGGAAATGCTCAAGGACGACGCCCTCAACACCATCATCGGCGACACCTTCGAGGAGGACAAGGCCGAGCGCGAGGCAAAGATCGGGCCTATTATCGACATGGCGATCGCCGACGCCGACGCCGAGATCGACGGCTACCTCGCCAAACGCTACCGTGTCCCCTTTGACCCGGTTCCGAGAGTGCTCAACAAGTTCTCGAAGGACATCGCAATCTATAACCTCTATTCCCGTATCGGGATTGACGAGGGCGAGTCGGAGAAGAACTACCTCAACCGCTACAACGCGGCGGTCAAGTACCTCACCCTCGTCGCCGAGGGGAAGGTCAACATCGGCACTGGGGAGGGGGGCGACGACCCGGCCTCCGCCGCCGCGACAGGCTTCGCGGCGCGATCGAACCCCCGGCTTTTCAGCCGGAACAGCATGAAGGGGATGTAATCCCATGGCAGGAACAAGCATACGGCTCGACGGCGACGTCTCCGCGCTGCTTCGCAGGATGAGGGCCTACTCGGAACTCGACCGAAAGAACCTCAACGCAGCCCTCGCCGAGAGTGCCCGGGAGTCTACGCTTGAGCGGTTCCGGCGAAGCAAGGGGCCGGGCGGCGGGAGATGGAAGACCTCCATCCGGGCCGCGACCGTGGGTGGGAAGACCCTCATCGACTCGGCACAGCTCCGAAACTCTATCAAATCCTACTCGGACGAGAAGGGCTTCGCGGTCGGCACCAACGTCAAGCACGGGGCGACACACCAATTCGGCGAACCCGGGCGGACTATCCGGGCGAAGACCCGAAAGGGGCTCCGCTTCCAGGTGGGCGGGCGCTGGGTGACGAAGAAGCAGGTCAAGGTCTCCATCCCGGCCCGGCCCTTCCTGGGCCTCTCGGAAGAGGACATGGAGGAGATTAAGGCCACCGTCGAGGACTTCATAGAGGGGAGCGAGTAGTATGTCGCTATACAGCGAGAGCAAGGCGTATTTGATCGCAAAGCTCAAGGAGGCCGGGCTCAAGTCCAAGCCCTACACCACCATCAAGGGTCTCGAGAAAAGTCAAGAGAGCCACGTCGGCGCGGTCATATTCGAGCAGGAGACCATCTCCCGAAACGGCTCCAAAACACTCTATAAAGACCAAGAGGGAGCGCAGAAAAAGAGGCGGAAGGTCTTCAACCGAAATTTGACCTTCACCGTGACGATCGGCGACTACACGGACGACGCCGTCGAGGCCATATTTGAGAAATTCCTCGCAAGCCTCGACCGGGGCATCTTCGTCAATGGCGACCATGTCCCGATCGAGGTCGAGGGCGCGGACTGGGTGAACAAGGACGACTCCATACTCAAGGCACAAGTCGCCGTTCAAGTGGCGATCACCTTCCAGGGCGGTCTATACAAGGACACCGGCTTCGGCCCGCTCACTCACGTCGAGATCGCAGCCATCGAGAAAGACAACGGAAAGGAGCCTACACATGGCTAACAAGAAAACCACCGGGCCCGAGAGCCCGGTCACGGCGGAGCAGCAGACCGGGAGCCCCGGGGCGGAGGCCCCGAAGGTCTTCACGATCGAGCAGCTCCGCGACGAGAAGAAGGTCAAGCGGGCCGTCTTCGTGGGCGTGTGCGCCGCCGAAGGCTGGAAGCCCGGGAAGACCGTCACCGAGAAGGAGTTCCTCGAGGCGGTCGAGAAGTTCACCTCGGCCCCTATGAGTGGGGCCGCTAAGAAGGAGGCGGGGAAGTAATGCTCCGAGATGTCAAGCATGAAATCAAAGACAAGAACCTCGGCTTCGCCACCGCCACGGGCGACGGGCGGCATCTCAAGATCGGCGTCTCCCCCGTGGTCTCCGACACTCCCATCGTCGTAACGGGGGCCATGGACGCCAGACAGATCAAGAGCCGCCTCGGCCTGTCCCCCCTGGCCGACGCCGTCATGGACTCCGTCCAGTTCGGCGCAAACCGCATCTATTGTCTCCCAGTCTCCGCCACCACGGCGGGCGAGCTGGGCAAGGTCAAGCGGACGGGGGATGGCGGCGGCACAATGACGGTCGACGGCTCCCCGACGAACGCCTTCTCCGTCGTGGTGAAGATCACCGCCCAGGGCGGACTGAACTCCGCCGCCTTCACCGTCTCCATCGACGGTGGGAGCAGCTTCACCGACGAGATCACCGTCCCCTTGACGGGCGAGTATGAGATCACGGGGACGGGGCTCAAGCTCACGTTCGCCGAGGCGGCGGAGGTCGATCAGAAGCCGAGCTCGTTCCTCGTGAACGACACTTACACCTTCAACACCACCGCCCCGACCATGACGAACGGGGACGTCCTCAACGCGATCACGAAGCTCCAAAACTTCGCCGAGGAATATGAGTTCGTCCACATCGTCGGCGAGAGCGATCTCGCTCTCTGGCAAGCGGTCGGGGAGGCGCAGGAACAGCTTTTCCAGGTCTTCCATAAGCCGATGTTCTTCGTCATGGAGGCCGCGTTCCCCACGCCCAGCGAGGGCGGCGGAGCTGGCCCCGTCCTGGGCGGGGGCACCGAGGAGGGCGATCTCACCGACTGGGCCCTCGAGATGGAAGCGAAGGCGAAGAAGGTAAGGAACTACAACATCCAGGTCGTCACCGCCTGGGGCCGTCTCGTCAAGCTGGACGGCTCGAAGAAGATCGTCAACCTCGCGGGCCTCGTCTCCGGCCTCTATGCGAAGTCCAGCGTCCAGACCTCCATCGGCAAGACCCGGGAGGAGGCGGGCTTCGGCATCCGCAAGACGAAGCTCGAGCAGACGCTCCCCGTGGAGCTGGACAACGACATCATCGAGCTGCTCGACCTCGCGGGCTTCCTCACCTTCCGGGAGTATGACGGGAAGGACGACTACTTCGTCTATCACACGAAGATGCTCTCCCCGGACGGCAGCGACTACCGCTACGCCGAGGATGTCCGCGTTCTGAACAAGATCATCCGGGAGACCCGGAAGAAGGGCCTCGACCTCATGAACGACGACATTGATCTCGAGGACATCCAGGGCGAGCTTGAAACCCGGGCGAAGTTCCTCTTTGAGCCCTTGCAGCGCATGATCGACGCGAAGGAGATCAGTGCCGCCGAGATCATTGTCATGGAAGGGCACGAGGAGACCTTCATCGAGGACGAGACCATGCGCGTGAAAATCCGCTACCTGTCCCGGGGCTACATCCGCGAGGTCTATATCAACCTCGCCCGGCGTCGGCCCACCGCCTAAAGGAAGGAGGCCAAAACTTTATGAGTATCAAGGTCAACGGCATCAACTACGGATGGGGCGACGTCGACGTCAAACTCCCCGGCTTGAACCTCGTCGTCCAGGAGATCAGCTACGACGACGAGCAGGAGATGGAGGAGTCCTACGGCAGGGGCTACAGGCCCCGGGGCTACGGCAAGGGCAACTATAAGAGTTCGGGCAAAGTGTCCATGCTCCGCGACGACTACGACGACGTCCTGGACTACTGCAAAGCCACGGGCACACCCTTTTATGGCGTGGAGCTCCCCTCCGTGGTCGTCTCCTACGGCAACCCCGGGGGACGGACACGCATCGACGAGCTCAAGCGGGTCGTCTTCGTCAAGCGCAGCCACAAAGCGGCCCAGGGTGACAAGACCCTCACCGTCGACATCGACTTCATGATCGTCGGCGGCATTGTGGAGGACGGCGTCGAGCCTGTTTAACGCACACCGCGCCGTCTCAACTAATTCGAGAAAAACGGAGGTATTAACACATGGAAGACATCAAGAAGAACGAAGGCACCAACCCCGCCCCCGACTCCGCCGAGGCTATGCGGCAGAAGTACGGCAAGGTCTACAAGGTGAGCGTCACCGTCCCCGTCGATGATGAGGAGTCGAAGGACTTCTCCTATCACTTCAAGCGGCCCAGCGTCCCCAGCTACGACCGCTACATCAAGACGGCCTCCAAGATCGGCATGACGAAGGCGAGTAAGACCTTCATGCTGGACGCGGTCGTCGACGAGGACAGAGACCGTCTCACCGCCGATATGGAGGAATATCCCGGCGTCGCGATCACCATCGGGAACAAGCTCACCGAGCTCCTGGGCCTCACTGACGGGGTAAATTTGAAGAAGCTCTAAGAGAGAGGGTCGCGGGGATAAAGGAGAGCCTCACGGAGAGCGCCCTCCTCGAGATATACCGCTATGTCCCCCCGCCTCTTTTAGAGCACTTTGACCCCGAAGCGATCGACGACTTCGGCGAACTGCTGGACTATCTCGCGAAGGCGCGGTTCATCCAGCGGCTCGAGCAGGACATCGTCGCCCGGGCGATCTCCGAGGTCTTCTCCTCGGACTGACCCGGGCGGCGCGGTCGTTTCTTCGGACAGCCTCCAAACTATGAGAAGGAGGTGAGCGGCTTGAGTTTAGAGTCTGTTTTCAAACTATCCCTCGTCATGAATATGGTCGACAACCTCTCCGGGCCCATGGCGAGTATTGCCTCCCGGGTGGGAGCCGACGTCTCTAAGATGGACGCCCTCGGCGCTACCTTCGGCAACGTGGCGAAGTCGGGGGCGGTCATGCAGGAGATGGGCTCGCAGATCACGGGGGCCGTCCTGGCCCCGGTCGAGGCCACCTTCGAGACGCGCCGGGCGATCGGCGAGCTCGCCTCGCTGGGCGTCAAAGACCTGGAAGCCGTGGAGAACGCGGCCCGGAACTTCTCCGACCAATGGGCGGGGACGACGAAGGCCGACTTCATCAGCGCAGCCTATGACATCAAGAGCGGCATCGCCTCGCTCTCCGACGAAGGCGTCGCCCAGTTCACGGAGCTCTCGGGCCTCACCGCGAAGGCGACGAAGTCCACGATCGGGGAAATGACGTCCCTCTTTGCTACGGGCTACGGCATCTACAAGGGCTACTATGACGACCTCACCGACCTGGAATTTGGAGAGATGTTCTCGGCGGGTATCGCCCGTTCGGTGCAGCAGTTCAAGACGGACGGCTCGCAGATGGCGAGCGCCATCCAGACGCTCGGCGCTTCGGCGACGACGTCGAACGTCCCCCTCGAGGAGCAGCTCTCCATCCTCGGTATGCTACAGGCCACCATGAGCGGCAGCGAGGCGGGCACGAAGTACAAGGCGTTCTTGCGATCGGCAACGAAGGGCGGCGAAGCCCTGGGCCTATCGTTCACGGACGCGAACAATCAACTCCTATCTATGCCCGAAATCCTGGACTTACTCCGGGGAAAGTTCGGCGAGACCATGGACGCAGCCGAAAAGATGGAGCTACAAAAAGCCTTCGGGGACACCGAGGCCGTGGCCCTCATCGACCTCCTCTACAACAAGACCGACGACCTACAGGGCAACATCCTCGATATGTATGACGCCCTCGGCTCCGGCACGGGCGTCGCCACGGAGATGGCGAACGCGATCAACGAGACGGAGCCGGAGCGGTTCGAGCGGCTCACGCAGCGCATCCAAAACGTCAAGGAGTCCATCGGGAACTCGTTGCTCCCCACGATCAACGACCTCATGAGCACCGGGGAGACCGTCCTCACGAAGGTCGGGTCGTGGATAGAGGAGAACCAGGAGCTCGTCAAGGTCATCATGCTTGTCGTCCTGGCGATCGGCGGGTTCCTCACCATAGCGGGCACCGTCGCCGCCGTGGTGGGCGGCGTGGGCCTCGTCATCACGAAGGCGGTCTCCGCCTTCAAGATACTCAAGGCGGGGTTCGGGATAGCAAGGGCGGCGCTATCGCCGCTTATAGGCAGCGTTTGGAGCTTCACGGCGGCACTCCTGGCGAACCCGGTCACATGGGTCGTCATCGGTATCGTGGCCCTGATAGCGGCGATCGTGCTGCTCTATAACAAATGCGAGTGGTTCCGAAACCTCGTCAACAACATCCTCAACTTTTTCCGCGAGAAGCTGGGCGCAGCGTTCGAGACCGCGAAGGCGATCTTCTCCGGCATCGGCAACGTGATCGGCTCCGTTATGGGCGCAGCCCGCGACACGGTCGCCGAGAAGCTGGACAACATGAGGAACGCCTACGAGTCCCACGGCGGCGGCATACGCGGCGCGGCAGCGGCGGCGATCGAGGGCGTCAAGGGCATATATACAGCGGGCTTTTCCTTCCTGGATAACCTCACAGGCGGACGGCTCACCGCGATCAAGGACAAGTTCATCTCCGGCGTCACGAATATGGCCTCCGGCGTCCGGGAGCGGTTCGAGGCCGTGAAGACGGCCTTCTCCAACGGCATCACAGCCGTCAAGAACACCGTCACCGGGGCCGTCTCCTGGTTCTTTGAGTCCGGGAAGAAGGTCATCTCGACATTTGCGAACGGCATCCGCTCAGCGTTTACGGGCGCGGTCGACGCGGTCAAGGGCGGGCTCCAGCGCATCCGAAATATGCTCCCCTTCTCCGACGCTAAAGAGGGCCCGCTCTCGACCTTGACCCTCTCGGGACAGAGGACGATGACGACCTACGCCTCCGGGCTTGAGAAAGCCTCCAACGCCCCGGCCCAGGCTATCGAGAAGGGCCTCGGCGCGGCGAACAACGTACTCGAGAAGACCACGCTCAACAATGCGGCGATTGAGCCCATACCGGGCAACATGGCCCAGGCGGTCGAGGCCGAGAAGCCGAAGCCGTCCATCAACCGGGAGCCCCCGAAGAAGGTCGCCCTCTCCGGCGATGAGGAGGGCAAGGACAACAAGGGCGGCAGCTCCGGCGACGGGAACGGGGCGAAGCAAGTCGTCATTCAAAAGCTACTCATTCCCGTCGACCTCAAGAAGATCAAAGACCTGCAACAGCTCCTTGAGCTACTCAAGGAGGTCGAGGACTTCGCCAACGCCAACGAAAGCGAAGAAACGGCGGACGACCCCGAGGCCGTCACAGTATAAGGGAAGGGAGGGCGCACCGTGATATATGTCGAAGACCAACTCGTCAAAGTGAACGGCGTCGTCCTCCCTGGCCTTGTCAAGAGTATCGAGGTCAAGGAGTCCGCAAAGATCGACGAGCAAGAAGTCGAGGGCAGCGCCACGAAGCCGAAGCAAGCGACGGGCTACGAGGACGCGAAGATCACCGTCGAGCTCATTCTCGACGACACCCCGACGAGAACAAAGTACCAGGCACTCGAGACGGTTCGGGCCATCTTCCGAAAGCCGGGCCAGACCGTCCCGCAGCCCATCCCCATTGTCAGCGAAGACACAGCGAAGCACGGCATCGACAAGGTGCTTTTCAAGGGGTTCTCCCACAAGGCCGAGGCGAAGAAGGAGCAGATCACCGTCTCCCTCGAGTTCTGGGAGTATATCCCGCAGACCATCAAAGCGACCAAAGCGAGCGGCTCCGGGGGGAAGTCCTCCGGCAGCTCCGGGGGAGGCGCAGCGTCGAGCGGCCTCTCCGAGGAATACAAGAGCTACCTCGCAACAGGCCGGGGCGTGTCCCCCGCCTCTGACACCGTCACACAAGCGGGAAGCGCGGGCTTGCAGAGGGCCATCAATATGCCATTTTAGAGAGGAGGAGGCTGAGCGTGGAAACGCTGGAGCTATTCTACCCGCAAAGTATGGCCCGCGCCGGGGCCTACAGTCTCGACCAGGGCATTGAGTTCGAGATATTCTCGGCGAAGTCCTCATATTTTGACTGGGCGAAGATACGGTTCACCGAGCAATTTCAGCCGGAGATCAGCCTCGCCCGGAAAGACCCCGCCGCGATCGAGCTCGGCTACAACGGCGTCACGGAGGAGGTCTTCACGGGCTTCGTCGCCCGGCCCTACAACAAGGGCGGCGGGGCGGACGAGATCACCCTCAAGGACGAGATGCTGCTACTCGAGGACACACAGATCAACAACACCTTCCTCGACACCACCCCGCAAGAGGTCATCTCCTACGTCCTGGCCCAGGCCGGGGTCGGGAAGAAGAAGCTCAACGCCCAGGGCTTCCCCACGCGGAAGAAGCTCCCCATCCGGCAGATGTCCGGCGTCCAGGCGATCAACGCCGTCAATGCGGCGTGGAGCCTCAAGGAGCAGTTCTTCTTCTCGGGCGGCGTCTTCTACTGGGGCGAGAAGCCGGAGCAGCAGAAGGTCTACACGTTCGAGTATGGCGTCAACATCATCAACCTCGTCCGGCTCGGGGGCGTGTGGGAGTTGGAAACAGTCTCCGCCCCCTTCGTCCGGCACTCCCACAAGATCAACGTCATTCACCCGAAGATCAGCGGGGAGCAGGAGGTCACGAAGGTCGTCTCGTCCACCAACGACGACGGCTTCATCCGTACAAGGATTTATTTCTAAGAAGGGGGTGAGACCATGCTCGAGGAAATGGTGAAGGCGGTCGTCAACAAGGTCATCGCCCAGGACTACGCCTTCCTCAAGACCCCCGCCGCGCTCTACGCCGTCGTCACGAAGGCGACGCAGCTCGGCGAGACGTTCGAGTACAAAGACCTCGTCATCCACAACGACGAGACGGGCACGAGCTACCGGGGGCACATCACCGCCCACTGGTATGAGTACACCCTCCAAGTCGTCGACCGCTGGGGGAATGTGGACGAAGCATTTCCCGTCTTCCCCGACATCCGCTCCCGCATCCAACTCAAGACCGGGGCCTTCGTCTCCGTGGCTATGGCCTACGGGGACGCCCCGGCGATCATTAGGGAGGTGAAGCTATGACGGGCCTCAAAGATACCGACATCCGGCTCTCGGACGAGTGGCAGCTCACACAGGCAGCGGACGGGGACGCCCCCTTATGCTCCGGCCTCGAGTGCCTTTACCAGAACATCATCCTCGAGGCCCTCACGCAGCCGGGCGATCTGTTCTACGACCTGACCTTCGGCTGGGGGCTCTATGACTTCATCCAGTCCGAGGACGATGACCTCACCCGCCTGGAGATTGCGCAGCGTGCCCGGGTCGGCTTGCAGCGGCGGGAGGTTATCCTCCCCGAGACCATACAGGTTGACGTCAGCTTCAAGGACGATGCCTTCGTTCTGTATTGCTCCTTCCAATTTGCTGAGGAGGAAACGGTCCGGGCGCTCACGTTTATCATTGGTGCGGTCAGCGTGGAGGTGAAGACAGCGTGATTGATAAAAATACCCTTGATGCTATTCTTCCGATCCCCGACTTGGAAGAGTTGAAGGACGCAAATGTGGAGAAGCTGAAGCAGGAAGGCTTTGTTATTACCAACTTCCACTCAGGCGGCGTCTTTTACACTATTCTCATGATTGTTCTTTGGATTAGAATCGAATTGACCGGGCTCCTGCGTACCGTGATTAACCATTGTTCGGTAAGCCATGCCACCGGGTTATGGCTGGATATTAAAGCGGCAGACTTTTCCAAGAAAAGAAAACGGGCGCAGAAAGCACGCGGATATGTGACGGTTTCCCGGGCCGCAGTTGATGGCGAGGCGGTTAAGATTCCTAAAGGAACCGTATTTAAGACTGTTCGCGATATCAACGGGGAAGATCTTCGGTTTTTTTCTTTGGAGCCCGCTGTCCTACAGAAAGGCACGGCATCTGTCGATGTTTTGGTGGAGGCGGAAGCGGAGGGGAGCCGTTATAACGTTCCTGAAGCGCAAATCGCAAGTTCCCTCACCTATCTTGGAGACGTCGCCATTTCCAATAGGCAGGGGTGGATCGCACGAGAGGGCAGCGATACAGAATCCGATGAGGGCCTTCGCCGCCGCTGCCTGCGTTCCTGGGCGGAACTGGCTACTGTGGCTATCCATGACACATATGTTAATGTCTGCGAGTCAGTCAATGGCGTTCTCTACGCTACGGTCAAGGACCAGCATCCCCGGGGACAAGGCACTATTGACGTGATTATCACCTCTGAGGCTGGGAACGCCACCGAAGCGCTTCTTAATGAAGTCCGTGCGGCGTGTGAGAAGATCAAAGCGCCTGATGATGATGTCCTGGTCAAAAGCGCCGAAACAGTCTACCAGCCTGTCGCCCTAACGGTAACAGTTCCCTCTGTCATAAACCAAACCGAAATTGAAGGCTGTGTTGCGTCTGCCGTTACTGATCTGCTGCGCATCCGCCAGCGCCGGGAACTCAATGAATTGACCCACGCCGACCTTATACACAAAGTGAAAAGTGCTGTTCCCAGCGTTCGAAATGTTACTGTCACGATCCCGGAAACGGATATATTCTTGGATGCAGACAAGATTATCCTTCCAAGTACAATATCGATTACGGTCCAGGGGGTGTAATCCGTGTTTGACAGCTTTGGCGAGTATATGTTCCGTCTGCTGTTCGGCCCCCTGCGAAGGGTCCGAAAAAAGGCCAACCAGTTCTATATTTTTTTCAAGGTGGTTGGAAAGCAGTTTGACCAGCTTAAAAAGGACATATTCAAGGTTCGGGAGGAAAGCGCCGTGCTTACGTGCAGCGATGTTATGCTCCCAATCCACGGCCAGGACCGGGATATGGCCCGACTAAGGGGTGAAACCGTTGAAGGTTACCGTACCCGGCTGGCCATGAAAGGCATAATCTCCGAAAAGGCAGGGCTGAATGAAGGCATACGGTACTTGGCAAAATCTTTTGGTTATGACAATGTGGAAATTCTCAAAAATCCTGACCCTGAGCATTGGGCGGAAGCGACGGTGTTTTTTGCGGGTGGCAACATCGTTTTGGATGACCATGGCGTACTGCTCCAGGAGCTCAATAAAATTAAACCAGCCCGGACGCTGCTGTCTTTATCCAAGCAGCAGCGCTATCCCGGAACCGCTTATCTAGGCGTGGCCCGCATATCCGGCAGAATTGTTATCATTGAACAGGAGTGACCAGGTATGGCATTTACTAGAATGAAGCTCACCACTTTCGGCAGCAATCTGGAGGCCAAGGCCCGGCAGGGCAAGGGAATCCATTTTACCCGGATCGCTTTGGGCGATGGTCTGCTGGGCAATGAGTCCATGGTCAATAGAACCACGCTGATTCATGAACGGCTTTCCGTTTCTATTGACGGTGTGACGATCACCAATGAAGGTACACAGAATGCCGTTGTGGGAACACTGGATAACCGAAATATGACAGAAGGGTTTTCGTACCGGGAACTGGCGTTGGTTGCCAGGGACCCGGACACACGCCAGGAGGGCGTATATCTCTACGACAACGCTGGCCCGGAATGCGAATATTTGGGGCTTCCCGAGGACGGCATGATTATTTGCGAACAGCTAAAAATTTTAATAAAAACGGAAGAGGGCTGTCAGGTCACTTTTGACGCATCAGGCAACCCCCTATACCTGACTGCCGAAGATATAAAGCTGGTTGTAAAGATTCACGAGGAAGATCCTAAAGCCCATCCTAATAAGGCTGACTTGGATCCTGAGACGGGGAAGGTTGTGGAAGAACAGCTTCCCACGTTGGACTATGCGGATAGCAAACACGCCAAAAACCATGCGAAGACTGGCAACGATCCCATTGCGCCCGCTGATATTGGGGCGGCAGCGGCGAGCCATACCCATACCCCCGCCGCCATTGGGGCGGCAGCGGCGAGCCACACCCACAATTACGCCGGGTCTGGCAGCGCCGGAGGGGCGGCGACCAGCGCGGTCAAGCTGTCCACTGCGCGGTATATTGACGGTATGCCTTTCAACGGCACAGGCGATATTATCCACTACGGGACCTGTGCCACAGCTGCGGGCACCGCTGCCAAGGCGGTAACAATTACAGGCTTTAAGCTGGTGACGGGCGCGAGGGTTGCGATCAAGTTCTCTGCGGTCAACACCGCAGCCAACCCTACGCTGAATGTCAGCGGCACCGGCGCAAAAGCGATCAAGATGTACGGCGCCACCGCCGTCAATATCAATGCCTGGATGGCGGGAGCGGTGGTTGATTTTGTGTACGACGGGACTAATTGGCTGATGGATACCGCTATGGCCTCCAGGCTGGCCGCCGCCCGTACCATACGAACCAATCTGGCCAGCACCGCCACTGCCAGCTTTGACGGCTCGGCAAATATCACCCCCGGCGTCACGGGTATACTCCCTGTAGCTAACGGAGGGACAGGGACGAACAGCCTCGCGGCCCTGCTGTCCACCTTGCAATCCAACGGGATGGCGAAAATTGCCACCGGCAGCTATGTGGGGACAGGGACGTATGGGGTCAACCATCCGTGCAGCTTAACCTTCCCTTTTGTGCCCAAGTTTATCATGATACCGACTTGTTGTGCATCCGGGGGAAGATCGGCTCAAATGGGTACAACAGCAGGCACTCAAAGCTTTGGAGTTACAAGGACTTCTGTTTGGGCCAATACACTGGACGGTATAACCTCTGCATTTACTGCGGGGTTTGGGCTTGGGATGCCACTTGCCTATACATCCAGTAACAACACAACCAGCAAAATCACACTTTACGGACGGCTGTCCGGGAAAACATATCAATGGTATACAGATTCAACTGAGTCCAGAAATGAAGCCGCTCATCAATTCAACCGCGCTGATTTTACATATCTGTATATAGCCTTCGGGTAAGCGCCCTTGGCGGGGCTTCACCCAATCGCGACATAGAAATAGGTAGCTTCACTTACATTTAACTGCTGATTCACAGATGTGTTTGAACTCCACGACACAACATTCCCGTTCCAGACAATAGAAATATAATCTAGTACTTTGTTATTGTTGTAGATTCCTAATGTATTCGTCGCTGTCCCATTTACCCACGCATGAGAATTATAGTAAGAATATGGTGCTCCGGCCGAGCCTCCCAAAGAAACTAACTTGGGCACAAAAGGGAAGGTTTTGTGCTAGGCTGCCGGACTGCGCTTAACCAAAGGCTGCATAATCATATGTCTGGCCGGATGCGTTGAGCTGACCATAGGCATCAGCAGAACACCATATAACGGTTTTATCACTCCAGGTAATTGTTGTCCAGTTATCTCCATAAATTTTCATTGTTGTTACCCTGGGTATCCATATGGAAAGCCCAACCGTTAAGCGAAACAAAATTTTCGGCACAAAAGGGAACCATTCCTTGCCATCGAAGTGGGCGGAGAAGACGGCAAGGACGGAGCCAAAGCCACTCCCTCGGATGCAAAATGTGCGAGGAAACCCGGTCTATCCCGCCGCACTTTTGGGCTTATCCATAAATTGCGGCGTATAATCCCCCCATAAACCTCTCGTTTTGGCAAATCTCACCAGCGTGGAGCGGTCCACATGGAGTAACCGCGCAATCTGCGCCCACTTGGTGCCCTCTGCCCGGAGAACCCGAATTGCTTCCTCCTTCCCACTCAACTTAACCTTTTTGGACAGCGCCCCCACAGGTCGGCCCAGCTTCATTCCCTCCGCCCGTTTGCGCTCCAGAGCCTCCTTAGTGCGCTGGCTGATGAGGTCGCGCTCAATCTCCGCACTCAAGCCGAACGCAAAGGCCAGTACCTTGGACTGAATGTCCTCCCCCAGGCGGTAGCCGTCCTTGATGGTCCACACCTTGCACTCCTTGCTCATGCAGATACTCAGAATTTCCATAATCATGAACAGCGATCTGCCCAGCCGGGACAATTCCGCACAGATAATGAGATCCCCTGCCTGAACCCGGCTCAAAAGCTGGCCCAGTTTGCGCTTGTCATAATTTTTGGTGCCGCTGATGGTCTCCTCAATCCAGCCGTCGATAGACAGGCTCTCAGCGGCGCAGAATCGGGTGATCTCAAACCGCTGGTTTTCCACTGTCTGCTTGTCGGTACTCACCCGAATATACCCATATGTCATACTCACTCAACCTTTCACAAAATTTTGGAGGTGCGCTATGAAGATCATAACACAAATACCAGGCCCGGGCGGAGCCTATCCGCCCATCCAAGAGGTCAGTTTTACTTCGGTGCCGCCTGGAATGGCACTCTGGCCGGATGAGGTGCCCACGGGCACGTTTTACGAGTACAACGGATTTGTGACATTGGCGATTCAGGAGGAGGAAGGCATACCCACTGTGACGGGCTGCCAGCCCAACGCGGAGGCGTGGGCTGTATGGAACGCCGCGCAGCCGGACGATCCCACCCCCGAGCCGGAGCCTGAGAGCGACATGGACCTGATGGCGGCGGCATATCAGGAGGGGGTGAGCGAGGCATGACAGGCAGGGAGATTGTGCTGGGGGTCATGCGTGAGTTGGGCCGGGCGGACGCGCGGTCCCTGCGGAACCGGGCGGCGGACATGGACGGCACGGCCATTATCGCGGAGGGGGCTAAAATCCCTCCCTTCGACCCCGCTAAAGATTACAGCGGCTGGCCCATGGGTGGGCCTGTGACAGATGGGGGGCAGGTGTGGACGCTGCTTCAGCCCCACAACGCCGCCCACTATGAGGGCCGTCCGGCCACCCTGCGGGCGCTGTGGGGTCTGTGCCACACAAAGGATCCGGCCAAGGCAAAGCCATTTGTGGCCCCCTGTGGAACCAGCGGAATGTACATGGCCGGGGAGTGTGTGTTGGAGGATGGCATAGTGTTCCGTTGTTTGGTGGACAATACTGTTTATAGCCCAGACGAGTTTCCTGGGGCATGGGTACAAATCTGCTAAAAGGATTCAGGCATAAAATCTGCTCTGTGCCATTTTATCAAATGCCGTCGTGGTATATATCACATACTAAATGCCCCAGAGAGCAACGCGTTGTTTTTCTGAGAAAACATTATCCGCCCGCTATGGAAGGCCACCGATTTTAGGGCCATTGCCGCAAGCGGGCGGACTTAGAATTACTTCTAAGAAACATGCCGTTTTTTCTCATTTATCCTGTCCCAAATTCTTAAAAATCTTGTCGCGCTACATTTTCAAAAGCGCGCGGTAAACATAGGTGTCAATGACGTTGGTGACGGGATACAGGGCGCCTGAATCCATCGGCACCTGGTAGAACAGGCCAAAGTCAGAGGAAAAGATCCTGCCGACGTTCAAAAGCACCATAACCGCAACAGAGGATTTGATCATCGGCACTGTGATCTTACACGCCTGCTGAAGCCGGCCGGCCCCGTCCACCTCCGCAGCGTCGTAAATCTCCGGGTCCACGTTTGAAATTGCGGCGTAGAAAATAAGGGACAAATACCCGAAATTTTTCCAGCAGCTTACATAGGTAAGGATAAACGGCCAGTACCCAGGCTCAGAATACCACGCGACAGCGTCTCTTTTCAGCAGGGGAAGCAGCGTGTGATTTACAAAACCGGACTGTGAGCTCAGGAACGCAAAGACGAGGTAGCTTACGATGAGCATGGAGACCAGGTGCGGAAACAGCATGACGCCCTGATAAAAGCTGAAAAAATATTTGTTCTTGATTTCATTCAGCAAAAGTGCAATCAATAGCGCGATCCCCGTTCCCAGCACAATAAAAGCAAGGTTATATAGAATCGTATTGCGGGTAATGACCCACGTGTCCGTTGTCCGGAACAGGTACTTGAAGTTTTCCCACCCGCACCAGGGGCTGAACAGGATGCCGGTATGAAAATTGACATCTTTAAATGCGACAATGACGCCGATCACCATGGGAATCAGGTTATTGATGGTCAGATATATGATCCCCGGGACGGCAAAGCAGAGGTACGTCAACACTGCCCTCTTTTTGTGTGGAGATAATTTTAATCTTTTCATATTACCCAATTTACCAATATGTCTGTTTGTCGTGGCCTG
>OFGI01000362.1_pt1 | contig 37040 bp, 45 predicted proteins | sample 1521751 | NCBI WGS metagenome assembly OFGI01 (sample SAMEA3504115, study PRJEB24116) | mouse gut metagenome | biome: mouse gut; feature: mouse-associated habitat; material: faeces | place: Denmark | collected 2011
CATATCTGCGAAACTCGTCAATCACATCATCGGCGGTATAGGACAATCCTTCTGCGTCAAGCCGTTTGTCAATCTTGGTCAGCCGCTCCACATCCCAACGTATTCTTTCATGGATTGAGGGAATGAATGATTTTCTTTCGCTGGATTGCTTGGTTGTCACCATTGAGCGGCTTTCGTCCCATTCTTCGGGCATCACATGATACTCAGTGTTTAGTTGACGGACTTTCCTCTCATGGATAATCTGGTAGTAGATTGCACCCTCATGGTCTGCAATCGTTGACTGTCGGTATTTTACTTTTATTGAGGTCATAGTGTATCGTTATTTCTATAAGATACGACAAAGGGACAGACCCCGAATGGAGTGCATCCCTTCGACGCAACTTATTAGACTGTTATTAAGGGACAAACAGGGCGGCAAATTCCGTAAGCCTACGGTTATATAACCTCTTGTGCCATTCCAAATATTAAAAGGGAGAGTTACCGAATCGACCGGTAGCTCTCCCTTTTCAGTTGTCTGATGTTGATGTCATCTGTCGATGCTCAGTCTGTCAAATCTGTTGCGCATGGTCTGCATATCTGATGTCGCTCCATTGAAGCGATTTTATATCGCAGAATGCAAGGCCGGTGAAGCAGCAGAACACGAATGTGTCCCTGGCAAGTTCCAGACGCGGCATCATGGAGAAGTCGAGTTTGAGAATCTCCATAATCTCAGTCTCAGCCAGAAATTGGCGTTTCGCCTGAGTGCGGTGGAACTTTCTGCCGATGAGCGGGTCTTCTGTTATCCACTTATGCGCGATGGCGTACTGGATAGTGTCCTTGAGATAGCGGAGGTACTTCACAGCCGTGTTGTTGGCGCAGTTCTTGCTGACACGAAGGAAATGCTCGAAATCATCTATCATTCCTGCCGTGACATCCCTGACTGGAATATCATCTACATTCATAGTCAGACGCATGAACTGGCCGAGGTAGGTCACGCAACGCTCCCAACGCAGGTGAGTTGCATTGACCATGTCGCCACGTTCCATTTCCTCTTTTCTTTTGGTATTGGATTCAGTGAAAATCTCACATGGCATTTTAGGCTTCTCAACCTTGCCGAGAAATAGGTCGCGCATCACAATCGGATTGACAAGTTTCTTTTCACGGACGAGATTGGTATGTATCTCACAAAATCTGGCCCGTATCTCATCGAGGTACTTGTTCAGCTCCAGATCGCGCCGGGAGCGACCTTTCGAGAGCTTGCGTTTCTGGTCCCAGTTCTCAGGATTGACCGAGCGGCCTATGGCGAGGTCAGTCTGCTGACCTGCTACTGAAATTCTGACATACACCTTGTGGTCGGTGTAGCCTTCCGACCTTGGCTTCCTTGTGAAGAAGGTCAGGGTGAAATAAGGGTTGTTTGTCATGTTACTTACGGGTTTAATGGTTACTTAAAGATACTCATTTTTACCCCGGATTCCAGATGCACTTCGGAACATGATACTCCGGAGGTGGCGTAACCGTGTACATTTTTGTACACGCCTGTAGGTAATATTCTGCGTTATCCTGCAATTTCACCAAAAAGAAAAAGCACTGAAAATCAACTGATTTCAGTGCTTTGCGGTGTTCTTCCGAACCATTTCGTGATCCGCCTGGGTTCTGCGAATTAGGCGGTTATATCGTGGTTATCAATAACTTAGCTCTCTAAAAATCAAGGATGTTCCCTTTTTGCACACCCCGATATTTCAATGTTCTTCGTCGATTACTCTGCAAAGATAACAATAATCCGCTGATTTTCGGCAATTAAGACTGTTAATTAAGCCTATTTATTTCTGCGTTTTTCCGAATTTATTGCTCCCTCACCACTTGCTCAATGGCCTATCGTATATTATTCTATATTGAAAATAGCAGATAGATCATCGTTAGATGCAGTATATGTTGTACGAACCAAATATGAGATAATATCTTTCATCAGTTTAATCTCGCCAACATTTTCCATTGACTTGAATAACCTTTTGAAACGAGAGTCTTTATTCGACATCACGTTTTTAGTTTGTGCAGTGAACTCTTTTAAGACTGGAGATAGTTCGAATTCAGTCAGATCTACACTACCGGCTTCCGCACACGAAAGTATGAATCCATCTATTGCCGGATGAACGAGGATTATAAAGTGTGGGCGAGAAGAATGCCTGAACAATTTAATATGTTCACTTGATGCAATCTCATTAAAACTATTGAGATAGCTCGGCTTTCGCTTGTCTGCGTCGATTATTCCAACAGCAAATCTGTCTGCAAATTTTTCCTGCATGACTTTTGCTACCTGATTGCAACCTTTCTGATGGTTACAACCGGCTTTACATACCAACGTCTCTACAAGGTTGGTATCGACATAACATTCCGGAATTATATAGTCTGCGCGTTGGTTCATTTGTCAAGATATGCTTCAAGGTTATAGAACATATCCATGCCGTTGTCGTATGCTTCCTGAAGCTGTTGCTCTGAAAGACGACTTATGACCGTTGCATTATTTTCCATATCGACAACGAACACAGCCAAGTCGTCACCAGCACTTTCCAATAACGCACTCATAACATAAGGGCTGTGTGTAGTGATGAAGAACTGGTTATCTTCACTTGCTATTATATCGTTGACAACATTTGATATATAGGGCGGAAAAGTATGCGCCTCCGGTTCTTCAAAGCATATAACTTTATTCCGGTTGCTATCAATTGCGGATTTGTAGAATATCAGTCTTTGCAGAGAATCAGCAAGAGAATTGAAGGGGACAAGAAACATATCAAGGCCGTTTTCTCTCATTGCCTTTATTTGCTGTGAGCCGGAATCAAACATCATCTTCAACCCATATCCGTGGAACAGCTCTGCAAGATTTGATTTTAGGTCAGGCAGCTTAGCCACTGTTTCCATCAGATTTACTCCAGAGGGAGGAAGAAGAAACCCTGCATTTGAGGATTCAGCCACAAAATGCTTCGGGAAAAAGTAAGCAAGTATATCCGGCAATACTGTCGGCTCTTTCTTTGTTGAGAGATTTAACGATGGAGTGAAAGCATATTTAGATATGTCGCCATTTATTGATATGTCAACAGTCAGTCCATTGTTCGCGCTACGATTTACAGCCAGAGAACTACCATCTGCCAATACCTCTATGGGCGATGTAGATATACCATTATGAAACAAATCTGCGGTATTCTCTATTCGTACAAGATTTTTAAGCGATTTGTTTGATGTGTTTACCATATACGGCACATCGAATAAAGCAAGAGCTTCCAACAGGTTGCTTTTGCCCACATTAGGTCTGCCTATCAGCACATTGATGCGCCGACAGTCAGAAAGCGTTATTGAGTTGATCGATTTGAAGTTCTTAATCGAAACGCTCTTGATATTGGTAGGTGCAGATTTCTCCATAATGTGCAAATTTACTAATTTATTTTGATAGTTAGGTCGTACAGAGGTAAATATCTACCAAATTTTGTTTTGAGAGAAACGGTACTGCATCAAAACGTCCCTGAAGATAGGCTTTTTCCAAATCCATCTTCTCCAGGAAGTCTTTATAGTCGTAGAGCGAATATAAGTCGGATGAACCGTCCTCGCGTTTGTTGACAAAGAATATCTGATTCTTGCGGAAACGTGTCATGTCAAGCATGTTTTTCTCAATTTGGTTCTTATGGCCTGATACAAAAAAAACGACGATTATAACTGACCAAAGGTATAAATTCTTGCGATTATAACCTCTGATTTTACAAAAAACTGAGTTTAGAGGGTGGGAATTGCGCAGCAAATAAGGTGTACCCCGCGGTTTTGTCAATCTGCTTCCGTCAGGTATTGCTCGATCTGGGATTTCAACGTGGAGATATCGGTTTCGATGACCTCTTTTATAAACTCGCACCCTACCGTGTAATATCCGTGGACAAGGACGTGGCGCATACGCTCTATCTGACGCCATGGTGTCTGAGGATGGCATTCCTTGAATTCCAATGTCAACTTGTAGACGGCCTCTCCTATTATCTCTATAAGCTTTACTATACCGAAATACTCAAGTGAACCCTCTTCAATACCGCCTTGATGCACACGATATCCATCTATAATCCGACAGATTGCATCATTGATGTGTTGCAATCGTTCTTTATCTCTGATTGGCTCTCTCATAAATCAGTATCTTATCATTGTTGACCGATGCGACAGCAAAATCCTTGAGCCTGCCGTTCTCCACAAGATCCACTCTTCTGCCGAGCATGTCTTCCAGATCCGTAATCATGCTGCAAATCCTGAGCAAGGATAAAGGACGGCTCTTATCATAGTCTACAAGCAAATCGATATCGCTGTCCACGGTTTCATCTCCACGGGAATATGAGCCGAACAGCCATGCACGAAGCACTGGTTGCCCTTTAAAATAAGCAACTATCTTGTGTATATAATCATCCGTGGCGGCATTCATAACACAAAAGCTTTTGTCATAAAAACAACAAAGGCGAGATTTATTCATCTCGCCTTCGCAGGTTTGTTCTGCAATCGGTTGGTTTTGAATCTCAACCATGCTTTAGTGATCCGAGCGGGCCTTGTGAGAGTGGTGTTATCTTGTTGATTTTCAATTTGTTGGTTGATATAATTGAGAAGCAATGTACCACGGTTTGTACCACATTTTCCGCTCTATTTTGGAGGGCAAAATTGCCCTGATTTATCACTACCTGCGAGAGCATCACAAAATTAACACTTATTATCCGAATATTTGCCAAATAAACAATATTTAACTATTAAAAATTGTGGTTCTCATACTTGAACGCCTGTTTTCGGGCAAAAGTTCGGTGCTGTGGACGGGTGTCCGGGAGCCTCAAAAAAGGTGGCGAAAAAGGTGGCGCACACTGACCGAAAAAGTGGCGGAAAAGGTGTCTGTAAAAGTGTCCCCAAAGGTGTCCCCATAAGTGTCCGAAAGAGTGTCCCCAAGAGTGTATGTAAGTGTGTCTGTATCAGTGGCGGTAAATGTGTCGGAACGGGTGTCTGAAATGGTGGCGGCAGAAGTGGCGGATAAGGTGTCGGTCAAGGTGACGGCAAAGGTGGCGCATATCAGCCGAAATCCGTACTGTTTTTCCCACTTGCTTCCCAGTCTGAAAAATCCCACCGCAGGGAGAAGATTATGCCTGCCCTCCTGATTTTCTCCCTTAAAGAAAATTTCACGGAGCAGTCCTGTGTCGATACCGTCTCCACAACGACCGTAATCCTCTCCAGCCGAGCAGAAGCAGCCAACAAATCATACGCCATACCAAAGACACAATCCGGCAGGCAAGACGTATAATCATTACAAGCGACCATCGGATAAAGCGGAGCAATAATCCTGCGACTATCGCAACGGGCAATAGATATATCATCAATAGAAGTGCGAACATGGTGAGAGATATTATGATGTTCAGATAGTCTGATAATGCCATTTCAACATCATCAAACTATCGCCCGAAGTAATGCTCCGAGTATGTAAATATACTAAATTTCAATGACTTATGCAAATTTTCAAGCCATTATTTTAGTACATATTCATCTGATTTTCACATCATTTCATGCTCTGATACAAGCCATATCACTGTATATGATAATGTGATTGTCGTGACAGCAACAGCAGTCACTATCCGATAACGACAGTATGTGATAATAAGAGTGTATGATACATAGGGCAAATCATTATTCTTTGATTGAGTACCGATGTTCCAAGTTGTCAGATAAAAAGATTATGTTCGGAATTTGTGCGCGGTCAACCGAAGTGAGCTAACTTCGCCGCGCGAAGCGAGGTCGGGAGTGCATCAGGGCACTCGTGCCAAAGGTGCAGAATTTGTTAAGCAAGTTGTACTTTTCCCCGGATAAAACGGAGTTTTACCGAAGAAAAGTAACTTGCCACCCTGTCGGGCGGAGAAAATCAGCTCGCAACTCGCCGATTTTTAATCACTGGAAAATATGGAAAAGAGAACCAACAGAATAGAGATTCTATTTACCGACACCGAACTTGAACGGCTCAAAGTCCGCTCAAAGGAATTCAGGAGCATAAGCTCGTATATCCGTGCCGCACTTGTGGAGTTTTCCGACAAGGACGCGAAAGACCGTATGCAAGCCGTGGAAGAGATGGCCTCGCTCTGCCGGAGATTCAAGGACGAACTTGGCTGGGCCGGCGGCAATCTCAACCAGGCAATGAAACGCGCCAACGAACTTTCCGTAGCCGGATTGTTGAGCGAGACATATTATAAAGAGGTACTGATACCTTCCATAGATGGCTTGAAGAAGACTATGGATAAAATCATAGCCGAACACTCCGATGTAGTAAGCAAGATAATACGCAGTGTACTGAAGAACGGATAATCCGAACATCTGATGCAACTATAACCGAATTATCATATAGCCCCGGTTCCTTATACTCATATAATCCCAAACCGTGATTTTATCTTAATCATATATTCACATGATAGCGACAATACTTCCTTCAAGCACCTGCTTCCATGCAGTCGGATATAATGAACGCAAGGTAGCCAAAGGCTCGGCACATCTGCTGGAAATGAAAAATTTTGATGCGGTCGAAATGTTGGGACACCATACCCCCGACGACCTCGTCGCCTATCTTGAAAATTACTCTTCCAAAAATCCGAGAATCAAGAAAGCGCAGTTCCACATGGCGTTTTCATGCCGGGGACACGAAAAGACGGAACAGGAACTTCTGGACTTCGCCCATGAATATCTCCGGGAGATGGGATATGGAGAAGAAGGACAGCTCCTGCTGGTTTACGGACATACCGATACTGACAACACACATATACATATAATAACATCGCGTGTGGCACCGGACGGTCGCAAGATAGACCATAACCATGAACGGGTAAGGTCGCAACGTGTGGTCGAGCGGTTGCTTGGAAACGACATTAACGAGAAAGCACACAGGGATATGGAAGAAGCCTTGTCTTATAAATTCGCATCCATCACACAGTTCAAGGCTCTTATGAACTCGCTCGGTTATGAGTGTTACGACAATGAGGGAGTGGTATCCATAAAACGTGGCGGTGCCGTGTGTCTTAAAATACCGCTGGAGGAAATCAGCTCACATTACCGTTCAACGACATTCGACCGCCAGCGCAGGAGACAGCTCCGCGCCATATTCGCCAAATACCGAGACCTGACCGCCAACAAGAAAGAACTCGCCGATGAACTGAAAAGGAAATTCGGTATCGAGCTTGTGTTTTTCGGAAAGAAAGATTCTCCATACGGCTATATGATAATCGACCATAACAAGAAAGCTGTCATCAACGGAGGCAAGATATATCCGATAAAGGAGCTGCTGGATTTTGCGACACCTGATGAACGGTTCGCAAGAATAGACTCACAAATCGACGCCCAGTTAGCAAATGATCCAAAAATCACCATCGGCGAGCTTAACGACATACTGAGCCGCCAGTACAAAGCCTATGTGAAACAAGGGCAGATATGGCGAGGCAGAGACAGCCGTCCTCTCCGTTCCCATATGTGGGAGGCTCTGAGACGCAACAACCGTATTCAATGGGTGGAGTCATTCGCTCCGGCAACGGAAGCGGAGCGGGACTTTCTCTGTTCGATCGGAAAGGTGACTGTGCCCCACATGGTGGAAATCAACGGGACAAGGACAACACAATACAATAATCGGCTGTCAGATCTGAGAAGCATATTTGACAGCAGCACAGGTTATATACACCGTCAGACACTCCGCAGTGCAGGATTTACAATCCGGGATATTGAGGGAGAAATGTATGCCTTTGACATGAAAGCCCGCGTCCTTATAAATCTTGAAAACGAGGGCTTCGATATAAGACGGCTCCAGTTTGTCAAGAATCCCGTCGAGGACAAAAAACAAAACGCGGCCGTCAGACGAAAGCCCGGTTCCGGAATAAGGAAGCCGCATGACGTGGAGTCAGGTCAAGGCCAGAACAGGGAATGGGAAGTAGGCTACAAAGGGGACTATGACAGGATAGATGATGAGTCCTCGATAAAACGATAGGTAATTCCGTGACTTTTATCCGATGGCCTTTTTACCGCCATTTTAATTAGAAACGTCATTTGGAGTCTGTTAATGTAATCTTTCTTGGGGTTATGTCAGGAATATGTATTAATTTTGAGCAGTGAAAGAAGTTTTCTACATATCGGCTTTGATAATTGCAATCATTGGGGCTATTATTATAGTCCGATGGTTTGCTCGTTTCATATCAAGACGGTTAAATCCCTGGCTTTCTACATTACTAACTCTTATTGTTACCGGTTTGCTAATTATATTTTTGATAATGTGCATTTTCACTGTCAGCATGAGCTTGGGGCCAACAAATCCAAATATCTTATAGCCGAGTTTTGTTGATATTAAACCGTAGCAGTAGAATATACATAGGTCGCTTATGTAGCAAAATACATAACCTAAACTCCTAATTTGCCGCGAGTATATGACTGCCACAAAAGCATTATATCGCTGACTTCTGCATAATTATTATGTTGAATTAATTTACATATGTGAGTAGCTGAGGAAATTATAGGTGAATACCATTCTTTGTTATCATCGTCATTTAGCGTAATGAGAGTAGTTAAGAATGGGATAGCTTGAGCATATTCATTTAGGACAAGATACGAATAGGCAAATAATTCAGTCCGTGCAACCGAACTACCATAAAAACGGATTTGACAATTCAATACGGCATTGACAACATCAATTATTGAATTTAGATGAGATAGCTTATCATTATACACCCGGCAAATTTCATCTAAAGAAGTATCTATCTCGGTATATTCCCATTCTCCAATCACATCACCCAAAGAAAGATCTATATAATCAAATTTTATGTATAATGGTTGAATGAAATATCTAATAGAAAATGTATTAGATTGGAAACGATTTGGTTCTACACAAAACCCCGCTACCATCAAAAAATTATTATGATTGAGGAATTTATAAGCAATTTGTTTATGATGATGTAAAGATAGCTTATTTGCTATCTTTAATGCCACATTTGAAATCCGAGAATTACGCATATTACTTGGTCTTGAGTGCAAATATAGTAATAATTCTGGTATATATCTTCTTCCATATCAAGCAATTTTCAGTGGTTACCCTTAATAGAAAGAGGAAAGGCATCCTATGCAATCACTATTTCCTGAGAATGGGGTATGAACTCCTTGCCGACTATGCTACTATAATGTGCTTACGGCTTGCGCTTCTCGTTTGAGCTATTATCAAGAAAACATCAGTCGTCTTATAAAACTAATGGCTTTCCCGTGACTTCTATCCGGTGACAATGTGTGCGTGATAGCCACTATATTACACGCTCAGATAGCCATTTCAACACAATATCGCATTATCCGATGATGAAAACTGTTCGGAATTTCGGGTTTAGCAATCGGCCCATGATAATTTTGCTCAAAAACCAACCGACAGTTTCTATCAATGGAATCAACCTGTATAATCACATTCGCCAATCAGAAAGGCGGAGTCGGCAAGACAACGCTGTGCGCCCTTTTCGCAAGCTACCTTGTGTCAAGGGGGCACAGCGTGACCGTGTTCGACACCGATCCGCAGCAGTCCATCGTCAAGAAACGCACAGCGGACACCGCCACCTATGCAGGAGTGCCGCTGCCTTATAACATATATCCTTTCAGCATGAGCAACGAGCCGGCTCTTATCGCGCTGATCGAGAACCTGCACAACTCAGCCGCCGTGGACTTCGCTCTGTTTGACTCGGCAGGCAGTCTCAACGACCAGGCGTTGCTGGCACTTTTCGCCAATACGGATTATTTGCTGACTCCGTTCCACTATGACAATCTGACCGTACCCTCCACCGCTATATTTGTCGCCATGATAGTCGAATTGAGACGAAGCATCGGAAATGCCATGAAAACGGTACACTATGTAATACCCAATCTTGAAGAACAGGGTGTCGGCACCAAAGAGGAAAAGGAGTTATGGAAGCTCGTGAACAAGAAGCTGAGCGAACACGTGCGTATAGCACCGACCGTTTATAAACGCCAGACACTACGCCGTTTCAGCACAATCTCCGGCATGGACGACCAGATGCTCGTAGTTTCACCGGCCTTCGACCATATTTACAATGACATATTCGGCATACCAAATACAGAAGAAGAATGAACCAGGACACCCCATACCCCAAACTGAACGACCTGCTCGGAGGACTCGGCAACCTTGTTCCCGGAGCGGAGACCATGCCACCGGCACCGGAACAGCATACCGTTCCCGAACCTGAGCCGTCGCCCGACAATGACGATGACTGGGAGCTTTTCAGAAAGAACCTTGCCCTGTATAATTTCAGGGAGAAAAAAGATGACCGCATGATATGCAAGCTCGACCGCGACCTTGCGGACTCCCTCGATGCCTGCGACATCGACCGCAAATGCCGCTCCGATATTGTGAACGCAATAGTCAGGACTTTTGTAAACCGGTATCTTGACAGGCTTCGGCAATTCAGGAAAAACAACAGGTCATTACTCGGCAACACATAAAAACTTACTGGATATGAGAACAATCAAATGGTCTTATGATATGCTCCGCACACTGCGTGAGATGTATCCGCACGACACGAATACACGGATAGCAGCAGCTATCGGTGTGGGTACGAGGTGTGTGGTGGCGAAAGCAGCCGAACTCGGACTTGAAAAGGAACGTGACATCAGACGCAAGGAAGCTGAGAGAATCCTGATGGAGAATTACCGCACTCATTCCCAGTCCGAACTGTCACGCCTGACAGGATTGAGTCTCCGCACCGTCAAACGCATGGCCGGACGTTTGGGACTGAAACGCGATGCCGATGATGCCTCACGGTTCATTTCCTCCAGACGCAAGGAAATAATACGTCGTGAGAGACTGCGCCTGAGGATAGGACTTGCCCCGATAACCAATGTCAAGGTCACAGGCAACCGCCGACGAGCCATCTTACGCAACCGGCTCAAACAATACGGATATGTGGTCATGCGAGGCAATGACACCGTATTTTTCAGTCCTGACATGGCACGCTGTTCAAGACACGAGGACAGAGGCGCATCCCTCGGCCTTACTTTTCTCCCCTTGCCGCAACAACAATCATTCACAACAAAAATAATCTGATAATCATGTTCGGAACTATTTTTACCTGCCTGACAGCCGTACTCATATTATATTATGCAGTCCTTGTCTGTATGGATCTTTTCATAAAGCCTACGGGAGCCGCCGATGAATCCGGCACACCCGATGAAGCTGAGATCGACATATCCGATGAAGCAAACTCATTCAAGGCAATCGAAATCAAGCGCGGTCAACAGAGTGCCAAGAAGCCGGTCAAGGCTCCGGCCGAGAAACCGACCCTCTCCAAGCCGCTGATGACAAATTATCTTCCGGTTGAACAGCTTGCAAGAAAAGCCCGCAACATAACCAGTTCTGAAGATGCCTCCCTCGCCGGCCTCGGAGAAATCATCATCAAATGTGAATCCGCTGCTTGACATCAACTGACTTGCCGCTAACCATATTCGTATAACCCGATACCTCTCTCTCCAACCGATGCCTTTATTGAACTAAGTTGTCTTTACTGCCCGACACTGCCTTTAACGCCCTGCATTGCCTTTAACGCCCGATAACCTTTTCAAGAACTTATCAATCAGCGTATATGCAGAAAATCAAATCAAAGTGTCAGCGTGCTATCTCACGCCTCGGCAACTCAGCCTTCGCCCGTAAGGGTATGCTTGCTATGGGCGCGGTGATGCTCACCGTGTCCGACATGATGGCCGCCAGCAAGGGTGCGGCAGGCTTCACCAAAGCCACACAGGAGGTAAGCTCCTACCAGACCCCTGTCTCCAATCTCATGAAGGCGATCGCCGCAGTGATTGTCCTCGTGGGTGCCTTCAACGTCTATTTCAAGATGCAGAACGGCGACCAGGATGTCAAGAAGACCATCATGCTCACCATCGGCGGCTGTATCGCCTTCATCGCACTGAGCGAGGCTCTTCCGCTCTTCTTCAAGTAAGCAACCGCAGATCCATACAGTCATGGCGATATACAACGACGGCTATCCGGTTTACAAAGGGTTACAGAAACCATTGGAGTTCATGGGAATACGCGGACGTTTCCTGACATTGGCGGCTGCCGCCATAGGAGTGTCCTTCGTGGGGTTCATAGTGTTCTCCATAGCATTGGGAAAGCTCGCGGGGTTTATCGCCATGCTTGTAATGGCCGCCGCAGGGCTGGTGACAATATATGTCAAGCAGCGCGGCGGACTGCACAACAAGCGGAAAGACCGTGGAATCTTTATCTATCACAATTTATTCAAGCACTGAATGGCAAAGGAAAACAAAAAAGTCTTCGACGGGATATACGCCCAGTTGGAGGAAACGGACGGTAATGTGGTGCTGTTCGACGCAAAGGGGGCCCCCTCTGTCATTTTTGAAATGACAAACCCTGTTCTCCGGCTGTGTACCGACTCGGAGCGGTACATGGTATTTCAGGACGTGCTGGCTAACATCGTCCAGACGCTCGGCGAGGGCTATGCCTTGCAGAAGCAGGACATATTCTGCCGCCAGCGTTACCACCGCGACGTGCCCGAAGACGCCGAGTTCCTGACCCGGAGTTATTTCAATTACTTCGAGGGCCGTGAGTTCACTGAAATCACAACCTATCTGATAGTGACACAGGAGGCGCAGCGCGGACAGTTCGTGCAATACGACCCCAAGAAATGGCTCGACTTCCATTCAAAGGTCGCCAAAGTTGACGACATCCTTACCGAGAAAGGGATAAGCCACCGCAAGCTGACAAAGCCGGAGGTCAACGAGTACCTGCACCGCTTCATGGCGTTCCATTTCCAGCACGGCCCATTCTCCATGACAAATTTCAAGGCTTCCGACGAATACCTGCGGACAGGCAGCCGCATTATCCGCTCATATCCCCTTGTGGATATTGACGAAATAAATCTCCCCTCGGTAGTGAAGCCATATACCGAGATGAGTGTCAACGGTTATCCCGTGGCTACCGATGTGTTCTCATTTCTTGCCGAAGTGCCCCACGCCGACTGTGTGGTGTTCAATCAGGTGGTGCAGATACCGGGACAGCGGAAGCTGCTCAGAAAACTGCAAGGTAAGGCGAAACGTCACGGCTCCATGCCCGATCCGAGCAACAAGATAGCGAAAGCCGACATTGAGGAAGTTCTCAACATCCTCGCCGTTGACTCTTCCCTTCTTGTCAACACCAATTTCAACATCATCGTGAGCTGTCCTCCCGACAAGGTTACACCGGTCACATCGTTTCTTGAGACCAAACTCTACGAGTGCGGCATAATGCCGTCACGAACAGCCTACAACCAGCTGGAACTGTTCATCAACTCCTTTCCGGGCTGTGCCTACGGCTTCAATCCCGACTATGACCTGTTCCTCACACTGTCGGACTCGGCACTGTGCCTTTTCTTCAAGGAACACCTCAAAGGGTGCGAGGACACGCCTCTCACCACATTCTACACCGACCGTCAGGGACTCCCGGTGTGCATAGACATAACCGGCAAGGAGGGCAAGGTGAAGATGACCGACAACGCCAACTTCTTCTGCATCGGGCCAAGCGGCAGCGGCAAATCCTTCCACATGAACAGTGTGGTAAGGCAGCTGTTGGAGCAGAACACCGATGTCGTGATGGTCGATACCGGCGACTCCTACGAGGGTATTTGCGGCTATTTCGGCGGCACATATATCTCATACTCAAAGGAGAAGCCTATCTCGATGAACCCGTTTAAGGTGACACGCGAGGAATATGAGCAGAACTTCGGGGAGAAGAAGAATTTTCTCAAATCGCTGATATTCCTGATTTTCAAAGGCAACGAGGCTCCTTCAAAAATTGAGGATATGCTTGTCAACCAGGCCATAGTGGAATATTACGAGGCATATTTCAATCCGTTCACCTCATTTTCCGACACGGAGCGCGAGGGCTTGCGCCAGAAATTGCTTGTGGCAGCCAAGATGGAGGACGACTACGAGAAGTTCGCCACCGATATGCGTGACATCGAGGAACAGATAAACGCCCCTGAACCGGAGACCAAGACAACCGTCCGCGCCCTCATACTCCCTTCGGAGGAACGGCGCAACAAGATTATCCGCCAGTGCCGGGCACTGAGGGCCATGATTGTTGACCGTGCCACTACCGAGGCGGAGAAAGAGAAAGCTGCCTCAAAGATTGAGGTATATAAGAAAGAGCTGCACGAGACCTCGATGCTGATGAAGATTGACAAGCAGATAGACCACATGGAGGAGCAGAAACGCCGCCTCAAAGTGCCGTCGCTCTCCTTCAACACCTACTACGAGTTCGCCCTTGAACGGATACCGCAGATCACATCGCTGGAGAAGATACATTTCGACATACGAGACTTTGCCGCTATCCTCAAACAGTTCTACCGTGGTGGAGAGCTGGAGGTGACGCTCAACTCCGACCTTGACACCAATCTTTTCGACGAGCGGTTCATTGTCTTTGAGATTGACAAGATAAAGGATGACCCCGTGCTTTTCCCGATCATCGTGCTGATAATCATGGACGTGTTTCTTCAGAAAATGCGTATCAAGAAAGGACGCAAGGCCCTGATAATCGAGGAGGCATGGAAAGCGATAGCCTCGCCCACTATGGCGGAGTACATAAAGTTCCTGTATAAGACCGTCCGCAAGTTCCACGGCATAGCCGGTGTGGTGACACAGGAGCTTAACGATGTGATCGACTCTCCCATCGTTAAGGAGGCGATAATCAACAACTCCGATGTGAAGATATTGCTCGACCAGTCGAAATTCAAGGACAGATACAGCGACATAGCGGCCATACTCGGACTGACGCCTATTCAGAAGCAGCAGATATTCACAGTCAACGCCCTCAATAACAAGGAGGGACGCAACTACTTCAAAGAGGTGTGGATATGCCGCGGCCAGAACTCCGATGTGTATGGCGTCGAGGAGCCGCCGGAATGTTACTGGGCCTACACCACCGAGCGGGCCGAGAAAGAGGCTCTGAAAATATATCTCCGTCATTACGGCACCATGCAGGAGGCGATAACCAACATCGAGGCCGACCGCAAGAGAGCCGGAATATCCAATTATCTTGATTTTGCCCGTAAGGTCAACCAACAACAGAAAGTAATGTCGCTATGGTAAATCCAAAACATAATTCACAATACGCCATGCGTAATCTCATGCTGATTATATGCGTGACGTGCTTTTTCGGCACTGCCTCGGCTTGGAAAGTGGTGATCGACCCGTACTGCCTGAAAGCGGTGACAACCAATCTCGCATCGCAGAAAGCCATCGAGGATCAGCACAACAGGAGACTCGACTCCATATCCGCAAAGCAGAACAAGCTGGAGCAATACACCGTGAGCATGGCTACCATCACCGAACTCTACAAGGTGACTATGGAGAATATCTCAGGCTTCGGCACCGAGAGCAAATATTATGTGGAGATAGGACTGTGCGCCTTCGACATAGTTAAGAGCGTGCCGGAACTGGTAAAGACCGTAAGCAAGGCCAAGTTCACCAACAAGGCTCTCTGCCTTAACGAACTCGGCAACCTCACGGCCCAGACACAGCAGCTTGTGGCCGACTTCATCAATATAGTCAACAACGGCAAGGTTCAGAATCCCCTCAAAGGCCAGGCCACCGCCGCAACCAAGAGCGACGGATACAATCTCCTTGACCGTTACGACCGACTGACGGTAGCCAACAGGATATACACCGACCTTCTTGAAATCCGCTACAAGGTTCAGGCTATGATGGCTATGGCTCAGTACGCCACAAAAGATGACCTGTTTTTCGCCATAGACCCGGAGGGCTGGGCCAACATGAAAGTCATGCAGAATCAGGTCGGTATGCTGATACTCAACTGGAACGGACTGCGGATTATAAAATGACGGAGCCATTATGATACGCAAACTTACAACTCTCGTTCTTGTGGCTCTGCTTCTTTCCTTCAAGTCATTCGCCTTCGACTTCCCGAAAGACCTGCCGACATTCGAGGCACTTATGGCTCTGCACAAGGCTGTCAAGAAAGATGAAGACCAGGCGTTGGCACGCATAGCCACGAGCTTCGGGGAGCAATCGCTTGTCACCAAAGGGGCGGAGAAGTTCAATGATGTACGCTCGACGCTCGACACCAAACTCAACAACACATACTCATACGTGATACTCGCCGCTGCCATATCCTCGACCGCCAGCTCACTCTATCTGCTGACAAAGGAGTACAAGGACTTTACGGTAAACACCTACAAGTATGTGACCATGAAGCCTTTTGTCGCGTGGTACTATGCCGACGCCAACCTTGCCATAGCACGCGAGATAAAGCACGCCCAGAAACTCTACGCTACCGTGGCCGCCTCCGGCATAAACCTCATGAAAGCCTCGATGGACGAGAAGATGAACCTTGTCATGTCGTTGAAGGACACCATAGAGAACGCCCGGCGGATTATCGACAACGCCAACCTGTGGTGCTACCTCATGACAAACTGCGGCTGGAAGCCTGACTACATCTGGGAGATACTCACCTCCGATGTCAAGGACGAGATTGTGGGAGCGGTAATCAACAAGTGGAACCAATAAACATATACCGATCATGAAATTCAGAACAATCACCGCATTATCGCTCGCCCTGCTCATCGCGGCACTCCCGGCGGCGGTATCGGCCAAGACGCCCAAAATCCATGACGACCAGAAGGAGAAGCAATGGCAGTCGATGGAGAACGGGCCGTGGGGCTTCGCTCCCGACTGGTACTATTATTTCCTGCACAAGAATTATTCCGGCGCGGAAATGTACTGGAAGTGGGCCGGCTTCAAATCCGGCTACCGCGTCCGCTTCAAGGAGGAGAAATCAAATGTAAAACGCATCATGCCCGTGCGTGTCACGGCGGAAGAGACCCAGCGGCAGAAACTCTCTAAAGTTGAGAAAGAGCGTGCATACGTCGAATCTCTCTACAAGGAGGAACTGGCACGCGAGGCTGACCGGGCTGTCGATGTCACCTATTCGATCTACAAGGACGAGTTCAGCCGTATGCAGGACTGTATCGCCGACGGGCTTCTCTACTGCCTTAACAAGAGCAAGGGAAAGATGAAGTATCAGGTTGACGAGCTGTCGCGGCAGAACGAGATCATCTGCGCCAATATCGCCTATATCCATAAACAGGGTGTCGGCTACGGGCTGGAGAATGCAAAGCGTCAGCAGGCATACGAGGAGGCAAAGTCCGAGATGGGAAAACTGGTGTCGCGCACCGCCCGCCTCGCGGCAGTGGCAGCCACCCACTACTAACATTAACCTGACTAATTGAAAACTATATGACTTTATTATCAATACTCTGCACAATGGGGCTTCCGGCTATCGACCAGAGCCTCGACAAGCTGCTTGTGGCGATGGAGGCGTTTCCGAATGTGGCGATTTTAGGCGATACAATCAGCTTCGCCCGTATGCTCGGACTGTTGCTCGCCCTGTGCGTAGGCTCATACGAGTGCTGGATGATGATGCTCGGACGGCGAGGCATGGACGTGATGAAGCTGCTCCGCATCATAGGCATATCAATGTGCATATCATCTTCATCATGGATATGCTCGGCTCTCCAGATGCCAGGCAAGTCTTTGGAAGCCACCACTAAGTCAATGGCTATGGCGAAGAACAAGGAGGTCGCGGCACTGGAGCTGAAAGTGGCCCAGAAGCAAGGCGAGTACCTTGAACGCCTCCGTGCAGTGCAGGATTCAATATCCACTGCAAAACAGGTGGCGTCCATAGGCGAGGACGCGAACTGGTGGGACAAACTCGTGTATAACGTGGAAAACCTCGGCGAGACCATCAACAACTACGCCCAGCGTGCGGCGGTGGCCGCTGAGACAAAGGTAAGCGAATGGATAAACGACGTGATACGCTTTGTCGGGGAGCTGATTTTCCAGATGTCCTACTACGGCATACTTGTGGCGCAGAGGATATTCATAGCGATAATGATTGTGTTCTGCCCCATAATGTTCGCCCTGTCACTCGCTCCGCCGTGGAACTCGGCATGGAGCCAATGGATGTCAAAATTCCTCTCCCTCACGTTATGGGGCTTCGTGACCTATATGTGCCTGTACTATATAGACTTCATACTGATGTATAATCTTCAGGAGGATCTGGTGGCCTACAACCACCTGTTGCACGGTGCTGTCAACTCATGGGAGCAGATAGGCGCGCTCGGTTTGCAGGGCATAGGCTCCAACTGCATGTACGCTATGGGTATGCTTGTCGGGGCCTATATCATACGCTTCGTTCCCGAAGTCGCCTCATGGCTTATACCCGGCGGTGTCAGCAGCGGTGCCGCCTCTCCCTCAGGCAGTGTCGCTATGGGCGCGGCGATGATGGGCGGCTCGGCGGCTCTCAAAGCCACCAACGTGACCCGGAACGTGGCCGGTTCAATCGGCGCACAGGCAGGAAGAAATCTGAAACACACCCCTTAATCCGACTAACAAGATTATCATGCTGATAAAATCCCTTGAACAGAAAACACGGCTCGCAATGATGACGGTAATGGCAACCATAATAGGTTGCGCCGCCATCTGCGGGTTCACCGTGTGGCGTTGCGTGTCGCTCGTGACCGAGGAGCGCAAGCAGATATATATTCTTGACGGCGACATACCGTTCCTTGCCGAGCGTGCCGGACTTGAAGCCAATTTCATCATGGAGGCGAAAGCGCATATCCAGCTCTTCCACCAGTATTTTTTCAATCTCCCTCCCGACAACGACTATATCAAGTGGACTGTCGGCAAGGCCATGTATATGGCAGACGGCACAGCCCTGAAGCAGAAGCAGGCCCTTGACGAAAACGGCTTTTACTCCGACATCATATCATCTTCGGCTGTCTGCACCATAATCTGCGACTCTATCCAGTTCGACGAGCATACACGCAAGTTCAGCTACTACGGGACGCAGATTATCAAGAGGCGCACGCGCGATCTAAAACGCACCATGCTCACCACCGGCTATGTGGAGAATGTGCCACGTACACAGAACAATCCCCACGGACTGATGATAACCAACTGGCGTACTCTTGAAAACAAAGACCTTGACTATTAAAACCTGACTTATGAAATCACTCAGACAAACTTTCAGCGACAACCGGAGGAAAGCGCATGGCGCAATACGCTCATGGCTCCGGCCGAAGATGGGTGCCATAGGCACACGTTACCGTCTGGCCGCCCGGATCAGAAAGGCCAATTCATGGGCCACGCGACACCCTCGCCGGACTTTCGGCTATGTCGTCGGCTCCCTGCTGATGATACTCTTGTGCGACATAATAGTGACCGGGGCGCGGATGGAATCACAGGAGCCGGAACTGCAATCCATCGCCAAGGTCGAGCCTATCTTCAGCGGTTTCCGCACCATTCAGGCCAACAAGGAGGCGCAACGCCGACGGCTCATGGAGATAACAGGCGACGGTCAGACGGTCAAGCATGAACTTGACTCCCTTATCGCAATTCCACGCAAGAGCCATGCCGACTCAATCGGCATAATACGCCGGTACAGGCAACTCGAACAGATTGTAAAATCCCTCAAACATAACGATAACAATGAAAAAAATTAATTTCAGACAACCGAAGTATATCTTCCCTGCGGTGATTTTCGTGCCGCTGTGTGCGCTGATATATTTCGCAATGGAGACTTTCGGCGGCGGTGGCGATGACCCTCAGGCCGTGGCTACAGACCGTATCAACTCCACTCTGCCGGAGGCCAACGCCGAGGCTCCCGGTGACAAGATGTTCGAGATGTCACGCCGCTTCGGTGACGAAGACGCCTTTACCGCCGTGGGCGCGCTCGGCGAGGAACAGGAGGAACGCGAGGCTCTTGAACACGGCTACACCGAGGACGAGCTGAACCGTCTCGACGCGGCCGAGGCCGAGCGTATCCGTCAGCAGCAGGAGCTGGAGGAACTGGAGCGTTCCCTTGCTGAATCGCGCCGGCATATCAACTCATACGCTTACGGTGACGGCTATAATCCTGCCGACTATGAACCTGCCGTTGACCCCCGGAGCGAATATGCACGCGACCTTGAGGCGATACAGCAGCGCAGCTACGAGCGTCAGAAAGCTATCGAGGCCGGACTTGGCATAGGACAGCCCGACCCGGAGGAAGCCATGCGCAAGCACCGGGCCGACTCCATAGCAAGGGCGCGGGAGATAGAGCGTGAGAAGAACCGCCCATTGCTGGTGCTTAAATCACGGGAGACAAATGCCGACAAATTCAATACAGTGGGTAGTTCGGCCGATAATGTCGATGCTCCGCTTATCCGTGCCATGATCGACAAGACAACAAAGGCGCATGAGGGCACGAGGCTACGCTTCAAGTTGCTCGACGATGTGACAATACATGATGTGAGGCTTGCCAAAGGCACATATCTGTACGGCACCGTCACCGGCTTCGGCCAACAGCGTGTCCGCGCCGCCATCACTTCAATTCTTGTAGGCGGAAAGTTCCTGAAAGTGAATCTTTCGGTGTTCGACAACGACGGCATGGAGGGCTTCTATGTCCCGGAGTCCGCTTTCCGCGATTTTATGAAAGAGGCGGGTGCCAGCACAGTGCAGCAGAATATCAGCTTTGAGTCCGAGAGCGGCTACGGCTCCGGAATATCCGGCGAGGCCATCGCTTTGCAGGCTCTCCAGAATATGTATAACTCCGCGACTTCCGCTGTGTCGGCCAATATCCGCAAGAACAAGGCGAAAATCAAATACAACACCATCGTTTACCTTATCAATTCAGACGAAGCATATTAAACGGTAATCAACCAACCCATTATGAAAGATAAAATAATTGCAGCTACCCTCGCGCTATGCGCCGTCGCAATCCCGGCGACCGCCAAAGAGAAGATCCTTGTCAACTCGGAAGTGACAACACATATCGTCATGCCTGAGAATATCAAGATGGTGGACTTATCCACCACAAAGATTATCGGCAACCAGTGTGCCGACAACATCGTGCGTATCAAGCCGTTCATCGAGGCTGACTCCGTACTTACCCACTACCGGGAGGGTGAGCTGATGGGTACTCTCACACTCATCGGCGAGCGACATCTGGCACAGTACGATGTGGTATATACCGCCGCCCCTTCGCGTGCCGCCTCTATCCACCGTGTGCCATACGCCGGTTTGGACTCCTACATCAATCCGGAGGTATCCATGCCTCAGTCGGAAATGGCACGTTACGCCTGGGCCGTATATGGCAGCGGTCGAAAATACAATCAGGTGGTGTCTAAAGCCAACGGCATGAAGGCGATTGTTAACAACATCTATTCGATAGGCGACTATTTCTTCATCGACTATTCCCTTCAGAACAGCACCAAGATAGCATACGACATCGCCGAGGTGCGTGTGAAGCTCACAGACAAGAAGGAGGTCAAGGCCACAAACTCTCAGACGGTGGAACTGTCGCCTGTTTATTCGCTGAACCTTGCAAAGAAGTTCAAGAAGAACTACCGCAACGTGCTTGTGCTCGATAAGCTGACTTTCCCGGACGAGAAGGTGCTCCGCATCGAAATATCGGAGAACCAGATAAGCGGACGTGTCATAACCCTTACCGTGGAGTATGACGATATTCTCAACGCCGACGGCTTCGACTCCGACATACTCAAAAATCTGCCGTTCAACTATTCACCCCATATCTACAAATAATCCGGCACTATGAAAAAGATACTGTTCGCAATCATCTGTGCAGTGGCTTCTATCACGGCCACCGCTCAGGAAAACAAGATAGCCGTCAACGCCGGCTTCCTGTTCCCGTCAACTCTCAACGCCACCGTTGGCTACGAGAGGTCGTTCACCTACGGCAACGCCGTGGAGGTCTATGGAGAGATTGGCAATCACTGGAAATCGGGCGAGGGTCAGTTCTGGAAAGGCTATTACTGGGACGGCGGTATAATCTACAAACACCGTCTGCACCGTTACAAGAACGGCAGCTTCCGTGTCCGCTTCGGCCCTCAGTTCGGAGCGGTGGAGAGAAAGTTTTTCATCGGTATCGAGGGGGGCTTTGAATACAACTATGTGTTTCAGAATGGGTGCGAGTTCTCGATCATACAGAAGAATAATGTAAATTTCCTGCATGGCGACACGTTCCGCAACGGCCTCATGCTCGGATTCAAGATACCGTTCTGAAATCAGCCGAACAATTCCGAATGGGAGCCGAGACGCACAAGATTGATCTCATCTGTGTCCGGGTCAAACCATATCAAAAGGAAATCACCTTCGATATGGCACTCCATGTGGCCGGCATAATTCCCCGTCAGAGGGTGAGGACGGTTTTCTTCCGGTATCGGCTCCTCATTTTGTAGCAACTCCATAATCCTGAACAGTTTTTCAACCTTTTTCGGATTATTGCGGAAACGCTTGTAGTCTTTCTTGTATTGACTGCCGGGTTTGAGTTTTTTCATAATCCCATGGATTTTTCCATCGCCTCAATCGAGGAAAGATTCAGGGCAGGCTCGTTGCGGAGACGTCCGCTTGCCGCCTCTTCCATTGCCTCAAGTGTAACAGCATTAGGCTCGTGGTAGGCGGCATCAAGTAGAACAGTCTCAACATAATTGTTAAGGCTGCGGTTCTGCCGTTTTGCAAGCTGCTTCAATCTTTCAATGAGTTCCACTGAAAGGCGGAAGCTCTGGTTCTTTTTCAGTGCTATTTCCATATCCATATTATTTTATACTGCAAAGTTAGTGTAAATGTATTACAAAAACAATAATTCTACCATATAAGTTCCCAGACTATGGCTTTTGAAGAAACAAAGGAACAGCAACAGATGTATAACTACTTCCGTAGCTGTATCTACATATTCCTGATTATCGAGATTGTGATGAACCTGCCTATCACGTCTGACAACCGCGTGACGCAGTTCATACTCGACCTGCTCGGACGCTTCAAGATGTTCAACTCCGTGGCCGGGTGCAAGGTTGCCGAACTTGTCTGCATCTGTGTGGTATGTATCGGCACCAAAGCGAAAAAGGCGTTGAAGTTCAATCTGAAGACTATGGTGGTATATCCGGTGCTTGCAGGTCTCACTCTCGTAGGACTGTGCTTCATCTTCCATCACGGCACATGGGGTATGTCGCTCTTCGGCTTCCCTGCAAGCCGTGTCCTGTATGCCTTCTGCTCGGTGGTCGGCACCATGCTCGTTCACCAGGGACTTGACGGTATCGCCAAGTATTACAACCACAAGGTCGGCGAGGACAGGTTTAATTTTGAGAATGAATCTTTTGAACAGTCCCGTCAGGAGGTCAATACCCCTTATTCAGTGAACATCCCGATGATATTCTACTGGAAAAAGCGTATGCACAACGGCTACATCAACATTATCAATCCGTTCCGTGGTACGATTGTGCTGGGTACTCCCGGCTCCGGCAAGTCTTTCGGCATAATAGATCCGTTCATAAGGCAGCACGCACGAAAGGGCTTCGCCATGATGGTATATGACTATAAGTTCCCGACGCTTGCCAAGACGCTTTTCTATCAGTATTGCAAGAATTTGCACTACGGCAATCTGCCGAATGGGTGTGGTTTCCGCATAGTCAATTTTACCGATGTGGAGTATTCAAACCGTATCAACCCCATCCAGCGTAAATACATTCCCGACCTCGCGGCGGCTTCGGAGACGGCGGCCACGCTTCTTGCCTCGCTCAACAAGGGCGGTGGCGAGAAAAAGGGCGGCTCGGAGGCTTTCTTCTCCAACTCGGCAGAGAATTTCCTCGCGGCGATCATCTATTTCTTTGTGAATTTCCACCCGACAGGTTTTCTGAAAGGGAAAAAACTGAAACGCTATATATCGCACGAGGGCAAGAAATTGGAGCTTGTGATACGCAACTGGGACGATTTCAACGCTCTGGACGAGAACGGCGAGGTCATGCTTGACTTCGTGAACGAGAACGGGCGCGACGTATCCACCGACGAGGACAAGATGTTCGTTGACCTTAACGGCTTCTCCTATATCGACCGCATGGGTAAGCTGATATTGATTGACCGCTGCTGGTATGAGGACGAGAACGGAAACGAGGTTGAGCCGGACACTATCACAGGTGAGTTTTCGGATATGCCCCATGTGCTGTCGTTCCTCGGACGCAAGTATTCGGAGGTGTTCGACATTCTGATGATGGACGATAAGATAGCCTCGCTGATGGCCCCCTTCAAGTCCGCATACGAGAACAAAGCCAACGACCAGCTTGAAGGTATGGTGGGTACTCTCCGCGTAAATGCGGCACGGCTTGTATCCCCTGAAGCCTATTGGGTGTTCACCGGCGATGATTTTGACTTGAAGATTTCCGACCCGGTGAGTCCGAGCTATCTTGTGATTGCCAACGACCCCGAAAAGGAACAGGTCATCGGCTCTCTGAACGCTCTTGTGCTTAACCGTCTGATAACCCGTGTCAATTCCAAAGGCAATATACCTGTTAGTATCATCGTTGACGAGCTTCCCACTCTGTACTTCCACAAGATTGACCGACTGATCGGCACGGCGCGAAGCAACAAGGTTGCCGTGACTCTCGGTTTTCAGGAGCTTCCGCAGTTGGAGGCTGACTACGGCAAGGTGGGTATGCAGAAGATTATCACGACCTGCGGCAACATATTCATGGGTGCGGCACGAAACAAGGAGACTCTTGAATGGGCGCAGAATGATGTGTTCGGCAAGGCGAAGCAGACATCGACATCAATCACCATAAACGACCAGAAAATCTCAACCTCCATTTCCGAGAAGATGGACTATCTCGTTCCGGCGGCAAAAATCGCAGACATGGCTACGGGCTGGCTTGCGGGTCAGGCGGCACGTGACTTCACGGCCACCGATGAAAAGATGCTGTCGCATTTTGACATCGAGGACTCCGAGGAGTTCAAGACAACCAAGTATTTCTGCAAGACGCACTTCGATATGGCACGTATCAAGGAGGAGGAATCCAACTATGTGGAGCTGCCTAAAATTTATTCTTTCGACAGTGAGCGAGAGAAGGAGATTATGCTCAACCGCAATTTCAAGCGTGTCAACCAGGAGGTGGCCGATATGGTGAAGGAACTTCTCGGCACTGAATAATAAATTACTTATCATGGAAACTACCGCCAAAATATCCGTTCCCCTCTCGCTCCGCTTATCCGGAAGTGCGTTGAAGATTATCGCCATTCTCTCGATGGTGGCCGACCATTGCGCCTACTTCCTTATGGAGCCTGACACTCCGATGTACGACTGTCTGCGATGTATCGGCAGGATAGCGTTCCCTGTGTTCGCTTTCCTTGTTGCCGAGGGGTTCGCACATAGCCGCGACCGTATGAGATATTTTCTGATACTGTTGCTTGCCGGTGCAGTCAGTGAATTGCCGTGGTATCTGCTCAACGGAGCGGACGGCACGCATAATGTCATGTTCACTCTCTCCCTCGGAGTTGTGGCACTCGCCATATTCGACCGTATGTGTGAACATGGGCCGCTGTCGTTCATCGGTATTTCAGGTATCGCTGTTCTGGCATGGTGGCTCGGAACGGATTATGACTGGCGCGGAGTTCTGATGATAGCGGTGTTCTACATTCTCCGGCACCAGACTATGCGTCCGTGGCTGGAGCGTTCATCGACAAATTTTCCCTCTCAGGCTATTCTTCAGATTATATTCACGTTTCCTTTGATGGCTCACTACGGCATAGCCGGTGCGTTGCTCGCCTCCGCAATAATCTTCCTGTATGACGGCACCCGTGGCTTCATACGAAGCAAATCGGCCAAATACAGCTTATATGCCATATACCCCGTACATCTGATGTTGATTTGGTTATGTGGTTGACTACTGACCTTTAGTAATATCTTTGCAAAAGGCACTATCTGTTATTTGTATAATAATACGGATAGTGCCTTTTGATTCAATCTATTACATGAAGCATACATGAGTATGACCTTTGCAAAGTCTTTGTAAGAGTCTGAAAAATAAAGAAGTGATGTATTGTCGGCTATTATCGGCTATTCAATATCGCCTTGTTCATTACATGAAATTACATGACTCATCCCCAACTGGGTATATAAGCAATATCACGTCTGTTAGTCCCTTCGGGTGTTCCAACTTTAATCAAGCCTTGCGCCAATGCTTCCTTTATGACAATAGACACCAAGGGATAATTCTTTTCATCAACACCCAATCTTTCGCGTAATGATTTGTTTGTGAGCATTTCATTCGCCAAATACTTTAAGCAAGCATGTTGATAGCAAGCCTGCACACGTTCTTCCTTTGAGGTCTGTGACCATGTTTTGTATGCTGATAAAATTATTGTTGTACGAATATCAGATACGCGATACTTAATAGGCGGAAGTTGGTATTTTTCTATTGCAGAAAGGGCCTTGTCCATACCACTGCCTTTTTCCTCGCAAAATCCCATTCGGCGCATTATATCTGCAAGTTCTTCGTTGCGCGACTGATATTCATCTATAAAGCGGTCTGTGCTTATAAGTGGTTGACCCGGTGACGATATTTCGACTCTATCAGAATAAATCTCAATCATAGGGAAGCCAAGTACGGAAAAATCCTGATGAATTATCATATTTGCTGAGACTTCTCTTATCGCTATTTCAGGATACATTCTGACATCTTCACGTAATGCTTTGCCAATCTCTTCGTTTGCTGGCAGTTGACCATTTACCCAGTCAATCATTTTTGGAAAACAAACGGCATAACCTTGTTCAAAGCCCTGTTCCCTGACAGTCTCAACTTTGCTTTTCCCGTTATATACAATTACACGCATAGCCTTACGGTAAAGATTATCAAAGTCACGTAAGTCTTTTGCAAGCAGTATCGCGCCTAATTCAGTAATGCCATATCCTGTAAGTGTAGCGATAATGAATTTTTCTGAAATAAAACGGTCGATGATACTATCTACTGTTTGGGGCATAGGTATCTTCAACCGATCATAATATGTCTCCACGCTGAGTAATCGGGTAATATCAGCGGAGCTTCCACATTCTTTTACAACAGTCTTATCCAGAGTCTTACTGCGATTTTTTCTCCATAGTTTTGCTTCTTTCTCCGGATAGCCTATAAGAGGTTTTGTAAGTGAGCCTACACGAATATAGGCCGTATTCAAAAAAGTTACCGGACGTTCAGTTGCGGCTGGGATACGATAAAGAGAGATGTGCTCTTCCTCATAATCAAACTCAAAGCACTCAATGTCAATTCTTGGATTAAGACGGTTGAGGAGCCACATTTCAAGTTCCTCATTACCTTTCTTATGGCGTTTTGCCTTAAATGATGTACCAACGATTTTGTGGGTGCCATCCTCGACTCCGAACACAAGATATCCGAATGGTTTGTTTAGAAGAGCAGCACTGTTAGATAACGCCGACAGTCTTTGACCTATCTCTTCTTCCGAATGAAAATTATGCTTGAACTCAACCCATTCCGTTTCTTGAGGAAGCGAAACAAGTTTATCAAGAAGCTGCGTAAGTCCCAATGTATTCATACTACAAAGTTAATAATTTTAATCGAGCCATGCTATATTTTTATTGAGAGTCAACGCTTTTAGCACATTATAGCATTTTCAATACGCTTATCACAGCACGGATATAGCCCGGATCTTCAGCGTAGCCAATCTTTTTCAGCCACAGCAGATAATTTCCTCCCTTATATCGGTACTGTACTTTTGTGTAGTAGGCTTTGACTGATTCAGTCCAATGGTTGAACTCGTAGTATTTACCTGTGCGTGGATTTGTAAGCCCGAAAAGGTTGTGCTTGTTGCGGCATACCGGAGATTTGAACCAGCCTGTTTCAAGTATTGCCTGTGCCAAAACTATTTTCGGATATTTTATGCCGTTCTTTTCAATCTCGGCAATCAGATTTGGAATGGTCAGATCCGGGAGTCCGGAACTGACCGGTGCTTGCCGGAAATGTGACTTTGATGTGGTGACAATGCTTGCAGATAGCGTTTGTGGCATATTTTTTACGCCAATAACCGTTTCCGGGATTGATGATATTTGAGGCAATATACTATCACTCTTATTATCAGTGTTATAAACTTCTCTATTGTGCATTTCAACCGTCACGGGAGAATCTTTTGTAACGGTGTAAAACTGGGCTGCGGCATACTGTGAACAGAAAACTGCACAGGCAATCGCAACAAAAATGTTCGGAATTTCAAATTTAGCAATCATGTGGGGATAATTTTGAGGTCGACAAGCGGTTACGCCGCAAATTTATAACCTCTAATTCATTGACATGGAAATTCCGAACAAAAATCAGCAGGACACGCTCCCTTATGAAAAACTCGCCCTTTTGGGTATCGACAGGGAGAAAGCTGATATGCTTCCGCAGGACGTGAAGCAAAAACTGATGCAGGGGGAGGTCACGCCTCTTTTGCAGGTGTCTATCGACACCGGGAATGGCATGGTTATCTCATTACCCCTCAAACTTCAGCTCGCAGCCGACAAGGACGGCACCCCCACGCTGATCGCTTATCCCGTGCAGCGTGAACTGTCGGTTGACAGGAACAACGAGCTTCGCCTGTCACAACAGGAACTTGACGCACTGCGCCGTGGCGACGTGTTGCAGAAAGCCATCGACATCAACGGCGAGAAGACTCAGCAGTATCTCCAGCTCGACCCGGAAACGAAGTCAATCATCCACCGCCGCATAACCGAGGTGCAGATTGAGCAGAAGTTGAAGGACATGGAAAAGGTCAACGACATCGAGCTTGGCTCCCAGCAGAAACAGCAGGCACGCGAAGGCAAACCGGTGGAACTGTCGGTAGGCGGCGAAAAGGTATCGGTCGGTATCGACCTAAAGGAACCGCAGGGCTTCAAGGTCGTAAAAGGCGACCTCAAGGAGTGGGAGCGTCAGCAGAAACTCCGCTATGACGAGCAGCACCCCGAATATCTCGGACTGGTAATGACTGACAAGAACCGCTGGGAATATCAGAAAGTTGTCGAGCATGACTCTAAGGAACGTGCCATCAGCCTCGACCCCACGCAGAAAGAGGAACGGAAATCAGGCCTCAAACGCTGACGCACATGGCAGCTTCAAGAAAAAAAGAGCCGGGCCAACTCTCCGTAATGGATCAGTTCGACCACATGAAAGAGAAACACCCCGACGCCTTGCTACTTTTCCGCACCGGCAGCACATACGAAATCTACCGTCAGGACGCGAAAAAGGTGTCGGAAATTCTCGGAACACCAGTCTCCACCCGTACAGTCGGCAAAGAAAAGAATGTCGATGTGGCATCCTTCCCGCACGAAGCACTCGACACTTATTTGCCTCGGCTTGTAAGAGCCGGAATGAGAGTGGCTATATGCGAGCAGCTTGAAAACCCCAAGCAGAAGAAAAAGGAACAGGCGGCTAAACACGGGGAGACTACATCACAACAACCCATTAACAAAGAATCCGATATGCCAAGAAAAAAGAAAGAAAAGACTCCCCAGGAGGAGCCTGTAAAGACCACAAAGAGCGCGGTCGATGAAACGACCCCGAAAGAGAAGAAATCAGAATCCCAATCCGCCACACAGGGCGAAGCCGCCGAGCGCAAGCCCCGCGAGCCTCAGATGGTGACTGTCAACGGCGACAAGGTGACACACGGCCACGCCTACCAGAGCAAGACCAACCCGGAGGACTGGTATTTCACCGCCAAGATCAACGGCGAACAACTGAAGCCTCAGAAGATGGATCCGGCTGACCTCGTCGCCTATAAGGAGAAGGAACTCACCGTGCCGCAGCTAATGGAACGCTACTATCCCACGAAACTTATGCCGAGGGTGCCGGATGTAGCCTATCAAGTGGCAAATGTGCTGCCCGGACCCGGCGGAAACCTGACCATAGACAAGTTCAATGTCTATAAGGAGACCGACGAGACCCGCGCCGACTACGGCAAGTATAAGTTCTACGCACAGGTGGGAGACAAGAAGATGTCAACAACTGCCTCACGCGAGGACCTGAACGCATACTTCGACCGCGTGGCAACTCCCGGACAGCTTGTGGAGCGCAACTTCGGCGACCGTCTGCACCTGCAATCCCACTACGAGCAGTTCAGGCTCCCGGAGGGCATCGACCCCAAGGGTATCCGTGTCGCAAAGGACAAGGAAGATGGAAAGTGGAAGGTGTCGGCCGACCTCGGCGACGGACGTGGACGCACTTCCCGTCAGGAGCTGTCCTTCGACGACGGCTATTCGCTTTTCAAGACGAAGACCGCCACACGCGAGCAGATAGCCGCAAAATATCTCACTGAGGAGATAAGCACCAAACTCGCCGCTCCGCTATCTATGGAGAAATCAGCCTCCATGAAAATGTAAAACCGTTTCCCCACAACACTTAAAAGAATACCACTATGGCAAAATTAGAATATGACGAACTTGTGCAGCTCCTTCAGGACGGTACAATAGGCTTCCTCCGCTTCATGCTTGAAAGCGATAATGCGGAGTCCTACCTCGAATGGTGCGAGCTTCATGGCATCGAACCCTCTGAAGAATCCGCCGAGTTCTACTACGACGAGACCGAGATTGACATGATGGAGCGTCAGCTGATAGATGACGAGGATTATGGCATCTGGAACTAACGGCGCGTCCAACAGTTCAGGCCAGCAGGCTCTCGACCGCTTCGCCCAGATGATGATCGAGCGTATGGAGAAGATGAAGGGCTCGGACTGGGAGAAGGGCTGGATTGGCGGAGCCTCCTCCGCCGGCCTGCCCCAGAACATCATGGGGCGCAACTACTCCGGCTCAAACTCCTTCTTTCTCCAGTTGCACACTGCGGCGCAAGGCTACGAGCTTCCAGTGTTCCTCACATTCAAGCAGGCACACAACTTCAAGGCCCATGTCCTCAAAGGAGAGAAAGCCTTTCCGGTGATATACTGGGACATGATGGTGCGAGACAAGGACGGCAAGAGAATATCCTCCGACGAGTACCGAGCCATGAGCCGTGACGAGCGTAAAAATCTTGACGTGATACCCTTTGTCAAGGCGTTCCCGGTTTACAACATCGACCAGACCAATTTCCGTGAGGCACAGCCTGAGAGGGTGCAGAAACTACTCGACCGCTTCAAGGTGCCTGAAATGCGTGACACACAGGGTATGTACGCCCACGGGGCACTCGACCGCATGGTTGCCGAGCAGACATGGCTCTGCCCCATACAGGCCGACCGCAAGGAGAGCGGCGCGTATTATTCCCCCTCGCGTGATATTGTGGTGCTTCCCATGAAGCAGCAGTTCAACAAGGGCGCGACTCCGGAGGACATATACCGCGACGGCATGGAGTTCTACTCGACCATGCTACACGAAATGACGCACTCCACCATGACACCCGAAAGGCTCAACCGTGAGGCGGGCGCGAAGTTCGGCGACCCGAAATATGCGAAAGAGGAACTGGTGGCCGAACTTACAGCGGCCATGATAAGCCACTCCATGGGCTTTGACTCCAGAGTCACCGACAACTCGGCGGCCTACCTCGATTCATGGATAGGCGCGCTCCGGCAGGAGCCGAAGTTCATCGTGTCGGTGATGGCCGATGTCAACAAGGCTTCGGAAATGATACTCGACCGTGTGGACGCACAGCGCATATCGCTCGGCGAACAGCCTTATCTGGCGAAGAACGACCCTCTGATGGCTCCTTTGGAGGACGAGATATGCCCGTTCAGGAACGCTGCCATAATCAAGACCCGCTCCGGCGACTTCGCCCTGCGTGCCTCATACAACGGTGTCGATCTCGGTGTGAAGCCTATCGAGCGTTCAACCGCGAGAATGTATTTCCAGCTCACCGACCAACGCGAGAAAGACATATTCCTCGGAAGCGCGATACGCAAGAATTATGAATCGGAGATTGCAGGCATCGACCGCCGCGCCTCCAAGTCACTCTCAATCGTCTGAAGCTATGGCACCGGCTGACTATAAAGTTAAGTTCAAAGAACTTAAATCGCGTGTTGGTATTGATGATGTCGCCTATTCGCTCGGCTACCGCCTCGACCGCAAGGCAGGTGTGGGCCGGTACATCGAGCTTGTGCTGGGCGAGGGACGCGACAAGCGCGACACAATCATCGTCAGCAACCGCCGCGACAAGGCTTCGCAGACTTTCTTCCGGCGTGACGGCTCAAAGGGCGACGTGGTGTCGTTCATACGCGAGAACCTTTCATCTTTCAATGTTATCGGGCTTACCGAATGGCAGAAGATAGCGAAAGTGATGGCGCAGTTCGCCAATATGCCGGAGCCGGATTATGACCGCGACAGGGATTATGTACGCTCGGCATCCGCGCCTCAGGTGTTCGACCCTTCGCGCTACCGTGTCAAGGAACTGGACGCGGCCAATATCCCCCGGCTGTTCGCACAGCGCGGACTGTCGGCAGATACGGTCAAGGCTCTCGCCCCGTTCATTTCCCTTGTGTCTGACAGACGCAACGAGAATTTCAACGGCTACAATATTGGCTTCCCCTACACGGAAGCCGGGAGTGACAAGACTGTGGGATATGAGATCCGCGGCGTGAGCGGTTACAAGTCAAAGGCCGCCGGCACCAATTCCTCCACGGCGGCGTGGGTGGCCGACCTGTCGCACGGCAACAACGGTCTCGTGCGTCATGTGTTCTTTTGTGAATCCGCCTTTGACGCTATGGCTTTTTTCCAGCTGAACCGGCCCCGGTTAGGCGAGGATATCGCCCTTGTCTCCCTCGGCGGCACGTTCTCCGACCGTCAGGTACTGGGCGTGATGGAGCGTTTTCCAAACGCCCGTGCCTACGACTGCTTCGACAACGACCTTGCCGGACGCATCAACGGACTCCGCCTCATGGCTCTTGTCGAGGACATTCCACTCAAAATCACCAAGACACCGGAGGGCTTGATGGTGGAGGCCAAAGGCAAGAGTTTTCCGGTGTCACCCGACCGCTCCGCCTACACTCAGTTTGAGCCGCATATCTCCGTGCGTTACCGCATGGGGCAGTGGCAGCCTCCTAAGGACTTCAAGGACTGGAACGACTGCCTGTTGGGTAAACGCTCATCAATCAAGATACTCCCTACCAAACATGACCGTGACGATAACCTCGCCGAGCAACGCGCTTCCGGCTTAAAAATATGACTGACCGATGAAGACTATCAAACCGAAAACAGCCCTGCTCGCACTATCCCTCCTTGTCATTCCTGGAGCGGACATGATGGCGCAACAGACCGACCCGACGCTCACGGCGGCGGTGATAGCGCAGACTGTGGAGCTTAACAATATCCACAAGAAGCGTAAGTCAACCCAGGAGAAGATCATTGCGGCTGAAGCCGCCGTGACAGTAGCCCTCGACCGCGTTCACTCCGTGGAGAACAAGATGCTTGAGTATCTTTCCAACGCCCAGGGTGCCATGCAGAATCTCTACCAGATAAAGCGTGCCGGTGAACTGGTGCTTACGGAGATACCCAAGAACTGTGATCTGTTGCGTAAATCGGTACCTGGGCATCTTAAAGGCACGGCCATAGCGGTGCTGGTGTCCGATGAGCTGACTGACGCGGCCACGCAGATGGCGGCTCTCTATCCCTTCATGCAACAGCTTGTCACGTCGGGTAGCTACACTGTCACAGGTTCTGATGGCAAAAAAGAGAAACACAAAGTCAACCTGCTCAACTCCGCCGAGAGGTACTATGTGGCAAACGAGGTGGTGACACGTCTGGAGACAATCAACACCGACCTGTGGCTACTGGCGTGGCAGATACGCACTCTCTCATGGAACGACCTGTGGTTCTCGCTTGACCCCGACGGCTGGGCCTCGGTTATGTCGGGAAAGGCTATCGCGGAGACCCTTGTGTGGGAGTGGAACACGATAAAATACAGATAAACGAACTATCAACAACATTTTTTACATGGATACAGAAACAAAGATTATCGGCCGTTGCCCTGTGTGCGGCGGCAATGTGGTGAAGACCTGCAAGGGCTACCGCTGTGAGAACAACACCGGGGAGGACGGCAAGTGCGGACTCTTCATCAACGGGGTTATAGGCAACCGCAAGATGGCGGATGCCGAGGTCGCGGAACTGCTGGAGAAGCGGAGCATATTGCTCGACGGCTTCGCCACAAAGGAGTGGAAGACTTTTCCGACCGTGCTTGTCATGGCGGCTGACGGCTCGATCAATATGGAGTCGGTGGTGGCACACTGCCCCCGTTGCGGCGGCGAGATCCGCGTGGGCGCAAAGGCTTTCAACTGCTCCAACTACCGGCAGGAGGGAAGCCCCTGCGACTTCGTGATATGGCGCAATATCGCCGGGCATCTCATGACGCTCGATGAAGTGCGAGAGATATGTGCCGATGGTGTCACATCCCACGAGGTCGAGATGTTCGGCGAGAATGGCTCTGTCTATCGCCGCAAACTCGGCTTATCTCCCGACAAACTAAAGGTTATCAAGGTATGAAGCCGGGAACGAAACTCGCCATACTGCTCATAAGCTGTGTGGCTATGTGGGGCGGCATAGGATATGCCTTCCACTACTTCGGCCAGCCGTCGAAACGGGCGCAGTCGGTGGCGGAGAAGGCACTGATGGCCTCGGTGGATAATCCGGAGTCGGTAAAGGTCATAGCGGTCAGCAAGCCTGACAGTGTGTTCGGCCGCAACTACATCAACAACGACGAGAAAATGGCGATAGCCATGTCGATGATGAAAGTCAACGAACAGGTCATGTCCCGGACAGACGGTCTTCAGAACCTCGATTTTGAGGACAACACCGTTTCCGAGCTTGTCGGCCGCCAGATGTCGGCGATGTCCGCTCTACGCTCGATGGTGGGCTTTGAGACTCCTGACGCTCCACGCAAGCCGTTCTCCGGCTGGAAAGTGAAAATAGAGTATGAGGCTCTGTCGGAAAGCGGCTCTCCATACCGCTCGGAATACTGGTTTATCCTCGACCGCGACGCACAGTGCGTCGTAAACTCTTTTGAAATACCTCTTTTATAAATCCCTAAACTGAATACAACGATGAAAGAACTACTTGATCAGATCGAAAAACTCACATCTACATTCCTGAAAGACGCCGCCTCCCAGCTCGACAAGGGCAACAGGGCTGCCGGACTCCGCGCTCGTCGCGCATCCCTCGAACTGGAGCCGTTGCTTAAACGCTTCCGCAAACTCTCGCTGGAAGCCGCCAACAACAAGGCTGAATAATCCGCCCTCGATAGGACAATTTCTTTGCTGCCAAAAACCGGGACTCCCTGTGCGTGAGCATGGGGAGTTTCCTATTATTTAATCCAACCTTTTTTCAGTACCCGGAATGAATAAAAAGGACTATATATGATGAATAAGCAACTCAGTAGAAACTGGTATCTTAGTGTGTCTTTTTTTCCACTTATAAAATAATTTATTCTTAATAAGATTCCTGAAGGTATCAATAAGGCAATCAGCATCCAAATAGACATTAAATCACCCCGAGGCCATAAGTGAAACGAATCTACGATAGCACACACCACAATATAAACGAACAAAAATATATTGCAAAATGTAAATATCAGATATAATTGTTTGAAATTAGGAATTTTTTCGCAATTAAATTTCATCGCTTACCTCCTTTCCTCCAGAGAATAATGAACAGGACAAGGGATAAAAAATAGGTTATCCACATCAGAGTGGACAAACCATCTATATACATATAGTATCGTTCCTCTATTATGTCTATATTGTATGGTTCAATAATATACTTTGCATCTACATAGGCATTAATCCACGTCAATATGCCAACGATGAATATTGCGATAAATGTTATCAAGCCAACTATCTTCTGCCAAGTCTTCATTAATCTATCAATCTATTGGGAATTGTTGCTCCATTGAATCTATTATTTCCTCAAGTCGTGGATAATACTCTACTATATTCGGCTCTTGTCGTTTATTCATCCACTCAATTTGCTTTATAATAACATCCTTTACTATTTCATAATCTTTCGGAGAAATAATACGTGTTAATGTCAAATATTCAAACGCCCAATCTGCACCAATATCCGGTAATTGTTGCTTGCCTTCCAATATAGGTACAATTCTGCGATCATACATATTCTGTAAGTTGGCATAATGACTAAACACTATCTCAGCACACTCCTTGATAGTGTCACATAGTTTACAATATTCCGTATCAATAGTGGACTCCGTAAAAATAAATTTGTCCTGTCTTTCAAGCATATTACCGCTAAAGCCAACCGATGGATTATCTCGTTGGTCCCGCAACGTCTTGAAACTATACGCCTCAAACCATTTTTTCAATATATCAAAGCGCACCATATATATTGGATATATTGTCAGCATATTATCTCTTATCCAATGATCCAACTCAATCATACTACCAATGCCATTTTCATGCCAGATGAAACAGTTGTCTCGTTTTCTGAACTTGAAATCCATAAGGAAATCCTCACTCTTCAACCGCTCAATTATATATGTGAATATATGTGACGCTTTCATTTATTCAAAATTTAATAAACTTACCGTTAAGCGAGCTGGGCAAAATATGTTCATATGTCCCGGCAGTCCTTAAAGTGTTGCAAATAGAATCATTAAATATTATATGTCTATTCCTTGAACTAATTTCAACATATTCCATATCATCTTTTAATGACAAAGGTGTTGATGCAATAATCATCACAGAAGACGAATCTGAAGAATATACTCCGACATGGCTATCTCCATTATTAATTTTGTTTTTGCTTATTTCAAAGGTAGTGGGCGTAAACTCAATCAGATAATAGGAACCCCCGACATTTCGATATGATTCTACTGAACCTTCCAAATGATAGTCCACCTTTGAGAAATATTCATCTTGGCCGTGGTGATAAGATGCAGACGTTGAAAAAAAGATAACCATAACCCCGACAATACCGGCCATGATTATCAAAATCACGACTAACGACCAACATATAATCCGTATGTATTTACGTCTCGCTGTCATTATAGAGATATTATTGGTTAAATCCATAGGCTGTGACAACAGACAGTCATTATCAAAAGCACATAAAAAGATAATCGCTTCCTGTCGGTGGAGAGGCGATGACGGGAGATGCCAATTATTTTTGCTCGGTCGGGAGGCATTGCTGTCGGATCGGCATAAGAGCCTATCGCAAAGTTAATAAGAATATTTGACATTAGGGTGGT
>OFGI01000363.1_pt1 | contig 36942 bp, 30 predicted proteins | sample 1521751 | NCBI WGS metagenome assembly OFGI01 (sample SAMEA3504115, study PRJEB24116) | mouse gut metagenome | biome: mouse gut; feature: mouse-associated habitat; material: faeces | place: Denmark | collected 2011
TTAAAGATGATCTATACTCTTCCTCATCCATATTGCCTTCATAGGGTATGTCATACTCATTATCGTATTTCTCTAAATCATAAGCCGCCATTGATATTTTTCGTAACAAACACGGAACACAAGTTCCGCATGATACTTTTGTACTCGTATCATAACGAGGGTCATGCATAGACCTACTACAAGAACGTGTATCCTTTATATGTCTTTTATAATCTAAACTTAGTAAATTTACCATTTCTCCCTTCGTCATAAAAAGAAAAGGGTGATTTAGTTGCACTCTAATTCCAACATTCTTCAATATAGTTTGATACAAATAAATAGTTTTAGGATGAGTTGTCTTAGTCGTTCCTCGCGACTGAAAAGACGGATTTAATGTCATAATTCCATTCTCGTTAATATTAACAATTCCAATTCCTTCTTTTACCGCTGTCATAACTGCTAACGAAAAAAACAACAAGGATCTTGTCCTTTGAGTATATGTAAACTTTTTCTGATTTACTCTTGAATAAGTTCGAATACCCAAATTTCCAATCCTATTATTTAAAAAATTGGCTACATTATTTATAGCAGAAGTATCTACATTGCTTGTCTTATAACCACAATATAAAGTTTTTTTGCCTTCTATTTCATTTCTATAAGCACCACAAAATGAATCCAGACCTCCTGAAAGTAAGGAAATATTATCCGCCGTGGTTTTGATAAAAGATAATTGCTGTGCCTCAAATTCATACTCTACAGGCTCAATATCTATTTGCCATTTATCTCCATCACCTTCTGTGACAAATCCAGCTAATTTTTCAATCAGTTTAGTGTTTTCTCGCCATATAGGGCAATTTTTTGAATCAACGTATGCTATAATTTGTAGAAAACGTGGATGATCTGATTGTCTTTTAAATGAAATATCTGCCACATAAATCTCTAAAAATATATTCAGCAAATCTATAACCATAGTATTATCTATTTCTACAAAAGACATATCAGATATTAATTGATTTAATCTAAGCTCTACAACACCATCTTGAGTATGAGCAATAATCATGTTTATCACTCCCTACTTCTTATTCAATGTATCTTGCAACTTTTTTATCAATTCCTCAATTTGGATTTCTCCATTGCTACAATTTTCAATTAGTATCATAAAATTTTCTTTAACATACCTTTTAGAGAACTCTTCAATACTTTTGTTAAATGTTTCTGTCGAGATATCTCTAAACATACTTGTTAACGCTTCATTTGCATCTTCCCTAATTATCATACTAATAAATATTTCACAAAAAATACTCAAGAACTCTGTAGGCTCAGTTAGTTTGCCTAATAGCATATTTGCCATAGCACTCTGAAAAGCAGATAATATTAATATCGAATCAATTTCTCCATTCTCTTCTTCTATTCTATCCAAAATAACCTCTATTATTTTTTGAACCTCAATAACAGTCAATTCTTCTCTTTGAATATTATAATCCTGTAAAAATGTATCTAATCCAACTTCTTTTACTCTCTTAAAACAGGCAAATCCGCCACCTGCAAGCACCACAAAATCTTTATCCCCAAAATAACCCTTAGTCTTCTTTGAACGTAAAGTTTCAACAGCAACCTGCGGAATTACTTCTTTGCAATCTACTGATGGATTTAATTCTATCGTGTCTTTCAACAATTTCTTTATTTTTGCAGAAGTCTTTCTAACCGATGAGCCCATATCATTTGACGTTCAAAATCTAATAAATTGATTTCACAACTCCAATTATTCCCTTGTATACAATAATAATAATTTACCATCTCTTGCTACCTTCCTCATCAAAATAAAGCCATCGTTTTTCTATACATACTGCGTTTTTCGTTTTATCAACAAACCCTCTTGCTTTTGTGTGCAATCCAGCATAAAATGATTTCAGCGGAACGCTCCGCTAGGGTAAAGTTTTTGTAGGAAAACAGAATAGAAAGAAATAGGAAAGCACCTTTTTCTGTGTTAGGATTTGATTGGCGAAAAAATCCAAAGAAAGAGGTGCTTCCATGATCAACAGTATACAACAGTTTCAGGCAGAAGGGGTAAAAAAGTTAGAAAAAGTTTTTAACAGCTATGCATCAGACATGACAAAGGTTGCGGAGATGGTACAGGGAGTGACGGACAGTGTCATTGGATTGGGACTGTCCATGATTGCGGAGGAATGGGAGTTCTATGATACCCTACTCCATGACAGAAAAGAACTGAGACCGGGATGGCGGGTGGTGCGCAGGGATGAAGTGTCCAAACTGACATCCCTTGGTGAAGTGACCTATAAAAAGACTTACTTTCATAATCCTCAGACGGGGGAAAGATGCTACCTGTTAGACAGGCTGATGGGATTAGGATCAGGGGAACGCATGACAGAGGATGCCGTGGCAAGGATCTACGAAGAGGCGGCGGACAGCAGTTACAGGAAAGGCGGCATGAATGCCAGCATATCAGGTGTGGCAGTGAGCAAGGAGACCGTGATGGAGAAGCTGCACTGCCTACAGTTTCCCAAAGCAGAAGATACAAAAGAAAAGAGACAGGTAAAGGTGCTCTACATAGATGCGGATGAAGACCATGTGGCATTGCAGTATCTGGAGAAAAAGGGAGATACAAAAAGCGCCCTGAAACATACCTTCATGCCAAAACTGGTGTATGTCTACGAAGGCATACGGGCAGAGGGAGACAGACATGAACTTGTTGGAGTAAGATACTTTGGCGGCGGCTGTGAAGGGACAGAGGGGACGCAGCGGTTATGGAGAGAGGTATATGACTATATAGCAGGGACTTATGATGAAGAAGTGCTGGAACGCATCTATGTGAACGGGGACGGGGCAGAATGGATCAAGACAGGGGCGAAGGTACATGCCAAGGCGAAGTTTGTGCTTGACAGATACCACATGCATAAGTACATCATGGCGGCGACCTCCCATCTGGGGGACAGTGCGCAGGATGCCCGGAGTGAGATATGGGGCGCGATAAACGGGAAGAGGAAAAAGGATGCGGCGGAGGTCTTTGAGAGGATCATCGGCATCACAGATACAGAGAGCAAACAGAAAGCGGTAGGGGCATCCAGGGATTATATCCTGGGGCACTGGTCTGCGATCATGAACGGGGTGAGGAACAAAGAGGATGACATTCATTGTAGCGCAGAAGGGCATATCAGCCACATCTATGCGGACAGGATGAGTTCAAGACCCCTTGGGTGGTCAAAGACAGGAGCGGATAAGATGGCGCGCCTTAGGGTGTATAAAAAGAATGGCGGGGATATGCTGACGCTCGTAAGATACCAGAAACAGGAACTGCCAAGGGCTGCGGGGATGGAAGAAGTGATCTGTTCAGCGGAAGAAGTATTAAAGAGCGAGCGAAAGAACCGAAAGGCACAGGGAGCGCTGGCAGAGCTGCCTGTCTACACGATACCGTATACACAGATCAGAAAGATCGCGGCGCTAAAGAATCATATCTGGGGCTTGTAGGAAGAGAAAAGAACAGGTATAGTAAAGAAGGTCAATCAGTCTGACCAGATCAAGGGACTATTCTGTCTATCCTATTCCTACAATAAACTTACGCTATCCAAAGAAATAGTAATATTGTAGGAACACAGGAATCATGGTACAATAAGAAACGGAAACAAAAGGCGGAATCGGAGGATAGCAAAGGGTAAGGGCATGGAGAATATGACGGAAGTAATGGAAAAGAAAAACGGGATGACGGGAAGCTCGCTGAAGATGATAGCGATTATTACGATGTTTATCGATCATGCGGCGGCTGTTATTTTGGAAAGAATGTTGTATGTGCAGGGATTTTCGATGGACACAGTGAACTTGTATATCGTTTATGCCGTCATGCGGCTGATCGGAAGGCTTGGTTTTCCTATTTTCTGTTTTTTGCTGATAGAGGGCTTTTGTTATACTCGGAATGTGAAAAAATATGCATTGAGGCTGTTTTTGTTTGCGCTCATATCGGAGATACCTTTTGACCTTGGCTTTATGGGAAAAGCATTTTACTGGCAGTACCAGAACGTATTTTTTACGTTGTTTATCGGTCTGCTGGTGTTGATCGGCTTCCGTTTTGCGGAGGAAAAAATGCAGTGGGGAAAACCTCTTTTGATCATTTTTGATTTTCTCTTGTTGGCGGCCGGAATGTATGCGGCCAACTGGCTGATGACAGATTACAGCGGCATGGGAGCGCTGACGATTGCGGCGATGTATTTATTCCGCAAAAACAGAGTGCTGGAGGCGGGCGTTGGATGTACAGTTCTGACAATGATGTCATTAAATGAAGTGACTGCCTTTTTTGTATTACTTCCGATTCATAAGTACAATGGAAAAAGAGGATGGAACCTGAAATGGTTCTTCTATATTTTTTATCCGGTTCATATCCTGCTGCTGTATGGTATCGCATATGCTATGGGATTAGGGGATATTATGCTGCGATAGGCGGACTTTAGCGTTTTTTAATGGATTTTTGTGAATGGTTTTATTGCATTTTAACGGATAAGATTTACAATATAAGAAAGTCAGGGGCGTGTACGTAGCGCTGCCGGCGGAAATAAAATCCGTACTGCAGTATCGGATGACAGAAAGGCATGGTTATATATTGTGAAAGAAAAATTGATACGGTTTATGCAGGGAAGGTATGGGGCATATGGGCCGGACCTGTTAAACAGGTTTTTACTGGGAGGAGCGCTGGCGCTCATGGTATTGTCGCTTTTTGTGCGCTGGAGGATTGCATATTGGGGGGCGCTGGCTTTTCTCGCATATGCATATTTCAGAATGTTTTCTAAGAATTATACGAAACGGTATGCGGAAAACCAGGCGTTTATAAAACATACGGCAAAAATCAGAGGATGGATCGGCAGACAAAAAAATATGATGCGCCAAAGAAAGACGCATCATATCTATAAATGTCCACAGTGCAGGCAGAAGATCAGAATACCGCGTGGAAAAGGAAAAATTGCGGTAAAGTGTCCGCAGTGCGGAACGGAATTCATAAAAAAGAGCTGATAGCTATTCTACTTTGACTTCCAGATATCCCAGCAGTTTGCTCATATCATAGTGGCTGATTACGCCAAGGTTGGAATCATAGAATTTGCCGTCATAATGTACGAGATAGTGGCAGTACCGTCCCATTCTTTCCATCATAATGCAGCATTTGGGGAGCGTCGCTTCCTGGCCTTCCGTATAAATGATAATGTCGGAATGGTCGATGCCGTAATAATTCAGGGCGGAAATGACTCTGCCCATCGTTGCCTGCCATTCGCGGCAGTCCATTACGCTGACGACTTCTGCAATAGTGATTCCGGCCAGCATGGCGACACAAGTTTGGCCGCAGAGGCCGTCTTCCGGCTGGATGATCACTTCCATGCTGTCGATTTTGCGAATGGGGTTGTCAAAGCTGTAAGGGCTGTTCTGGTTCATCTGGATAATGCTGCCGGATATGTGTAAAAGGATTTTATGTGTTCTTGTAATATCCGCATGAACCAAAGACTCGCTTTGGAGGTGGATCTTGTAATTGCCCGCTTTGTCTTCCGGAAGCAATTCACAATCGATGATTTTATTATCAAATATGATCGCCGCCTGAATCACATCGCGCTGTTTGCAGACTTCCCAAACATTAAAAGGAATATGGATAGAATAAATGTCGTTTAGTTTTTCGATTTTACCGTTAAAGAAATACCTCATTTTTAACCTCCTTCAAGTTATAGTATGAATGTATCAGATTTTAGGACGGATGAAAACACTTTTTGCACAAGTTTTTTCCGGGTATTAAAAAAAGTACATAAAATACATTTTTCAATCTTATGTTTTCCTGCTATAATCATGGGAGTAGAATCCGTAAAACGGAAAAGCAGCTGGGGCGGGGAGGAATGCCTGTGAGAAATGAAAAAGAAATGATGGATTTGATATTGGGAGTTGCCGAAAAGGACGAGCGTATCCGGGGCGTGTATATGACAGGCTCGCGAACCAATCCGAATGCCCCAAAAGATGTCTTCCAGGATTATGATATCGTGTACATCGTGCGCGAAACGGGATCTTTCCGGGAAGACAGGGAGTGGATCGATGTGTTTGGCAGACGCTTGTATATGCAGTATCCGGACGACAGGCCGGAGCCGGGGACGGATATCGGGCAGTGCTATGGATATCTGATGCAGCTTGCGGACGGGAACAGGCTGGATTTGCATGTGGTAACGCTGGAGTTTGCCTTGAAGGATATTGCGCACGACAGATTATGCAGGATATTGATGGATAAGGATATGGTTTTGCCGGAGATTCCCCGGTCAACAGATGAGGATCATTGGGTGAAGCGGCCGGAGGAAGAGGACTATTTGCATTGCTGTAATGAATTCTGGTGGATTTTAAACAGCATCGGAAAAGGGTTGTGGAGAGGTGAAATTCCCTATGTCATGGACATGCTGAATATGCATGGGCGGCCGGAACTTGTGAAAATGCTTGCCTGGAATGTGGGAACCGAAAGGGATTTTGCATGCAGCGTGGGAAAGTTCGGAAAATACTTACACAGATATTTGGCGGAGGATCACTATGAAAGGCTGATGAAGACCTATCCTCCGGCAGAAGAAGAGGCCATATGGCAGTCGGTTTTCGAGATGTGCGGCTTGTTCGATGAAACGGCAAGGAAGGTGGGCCGGGAGTTGGGCTATTCATATGATGAAAAGGAAGCCCATCATAGCAGACTATATCTGGACTGTACTTCTGTCTTGCCAAAGGGAGCCAAAGAGTTTGTCATGGTACGGAAAATGAAAGCCGGGGATGAAGAGAAAGCAGCCGGCATATGGCTGGAAGGAAATCTGGATGCCCATGGTTTTGTGCCGGAAGAATATTGGAAGGGGAATTATGAGGAAGTAAAACGCCAGCTATCGGATTCGGAAATTTATATATACGAGGACGATGAAGGAATAGAGGGATTCGTAGGGCTGGAAAATGGATATATTCAGGGGATTTTTGTAAAGAAGGAGATGCGTTCCAAAAGAATAGGAAGAAGTCTGCTGAATTTTTGCAAAGGAAAATATGAAAAATTATCGCTGCATGTATATGCCGAAAATGAAAAGGCTCTTAATTTTTATATGAGGGAAGGTTTTCGAACAGATGAGAAGCGGCTGGACGGCAGCACGGGACAGCAGGAATACAGGATGATGTGGAGAAAGGGCTAACAACAGGGAATATGGACAAAACGAGAATCAGAAACAAAGGAAAAGTGGTATTGATCTGCCTGGCGATGATGGCGGCTTCTGCCTGCGGCAGTCCGTCCGGGGAAAAAATAGCAAAGGTACAGGGGATATATGCGGATCTGGTGAATCTTCATAATGAAGTAGTGGAAGAATATGCAAGTCTGGAAGACGATTCCCTTCATGAGGAATTGGATGCGATGGCAGAAAAGATAGAAGATATCGGGCAAAGGGATGCGCAGGGAATGACGAATGCGGAATTAGATGCGGTCGCAGATGAAATGAATGGCTATAAAGTGAAATATGATGAAATGCTGGAAACCATGCAGGGAATGAAAAACGGGGAGACGGAAGACAAAATATGGGAAGTGCCCGTAACGATTGAAAACAATACCGGAGTTGAGATTTACAGTTTATATTTATATAAAGCTTCCGATGAAGATAAGGGAGAGAATTTATTAAAGGATATGGGCTGCATGGGCGGATTTCAGACGTTGAATATTTTAAACCTTTATATGACGGAGGAGGAAACACTCTGGCATTTGGAAGCGGTAGAAGATTCGGGCAAGGTGGTAGCGTCCGTGGATATCGATCTTTCCGAAAAGATCGAAAGTGGAGCAACGATTGTTATGAAATTCAGTTTTGACAGCATGGAGGGATGGGTGGAAGTCCATTGACGGAACGATTCGGCGCAGGTTTTGAAAAATACACAAACAAAAGCCTTTATTATCTGTAAAAACCAACAAAAATTAAGAAAAAATTAAAAATGATTAGCATAAGCCCATTTTTTAGGGTAAAATAATATTTAGAAGGATACTTGTCGATTTGGTTTGGGAAAAGAAAAAGAAGGGATAAAATGTTTGAGAAAGGTGAATTTATTGTGTATGGCAACGCAGGCGTATGTGAAGTAAGGGATATAACGACTTTGGACATGAAGGGGGCGGCAAAAAATAAGCTCTATTATATTTTGAGCCCAAGACATCACAGGGACAGCAAAATATTCACGCCGGTAGAAGGTAACAAGACGGTTATGCGTGCGGTTTTGACAAAAGAAGAGGCAGATATTCTGATCGACAATATTAGGGACATCGAAGAACTGTGGGTGGGCAACGATAAACTCCGCGAAGAAAAATACAAGGAGACGATGCGCAGCTGCGAATGCAGGGATTGGATAAGGATTATTAAAACGTTATACCTGCGCAAGCAGGAAAGGATTGCCCAGGGGAAAAAAACGACAGCAATGGATGAAAAATACCTTCGGATGGCAGAAGATAATTTGTATTCCGAATTATCGGTTGCGTTAGGAGTGCCCAAAGAACAGATGGAAGAGCATATCGCGAACCGTATGGTTCAGAAAGGGGACAAGGCTAAATTTTAAATTAGGTCTTGCATTATGGAAAGAAATATGGTAATATTTCGAACTTAACACTTGTGAAAGTAAAAAGCGGCTACAGCTCCAGTAATTATGCGGGTTGTAGCCATTTTCTTTTTGGAAACGATTTGTTCTTAACCAGGCTAATTACAGATTACGAAAAATAAATGATATTACATTGTAGGGAAAACTTTCATATGTTATATTGTTTATGTGGAAAGTTAATTATATATCAATCAGAATAACATGAATATATAAGAAAGGAAAAGCATATGAACAATATATTTCTTTTACTAACAATTATTGGCTTCTTAGGGATTCCTTTTTTCATGGCATGGGCTGTCATCTGCATGATCCGAAAGCGGGAATTATCATTTGACCGCATAAATCAAGGGGTTCCATTGGATTTCATGCTAAAAACAGATAAAATGAAGCTGCCGCTTCACGAATTTTCATTCGTTAAAGCGACAGCCTTTTTTATTCCCTATTTATATATTTCCACGTGTTCTTTATTGACATACGTATTATTACGTGTTATCGTATTATTAGATAAGGAAAGGAGATACTAAAGATGACAATGACTCTAAAGGAAATGATTAAATTCCTGAAAGAAAACAATTTTGAAACAGTCGGCCAGAACGGTTCGCACATGAAAATGAGAAATTCTGTTACAGGAAAAACAGTTATTGTTCCTTATCACTCCAAAGACTTGAAAAAGGGAATAGAGCAGGCAATATTCAAACAAGCCGGGTTGAAATAGTCCGGCATCCTATACAGGAGGTACACTATATGCAAAAGTTATTTTATCCCGCCATTTTTCACAAAGCAGAAGAGGGAGGTTTTTGGATTACATTCCCCGATATCCCCGAATGCATGACTCAGGGCGACGATATGCAGCAGTCTTATGAAATGGCCGTTGAAGCTCTAGGCCTTGCGCTTGCCAGTCGAGAAGAAGAAAAGCAGGAAATCCCCGCCCCTTCCGAACCTTGCAAATTCACGGTTTCTGACGATGAATTTTGTGTGGTTATCGAATTTGACATGCTCGCATACAAAAAACGTACGAATTCAAAAGCCGTGAAAAAGACCCTCAGCATTCCGGAATGGTTAAACGAAGAAGCATCGGCACTCGGCATTAACTTTTCACAAGTTCTACAGGAAGCCCTCATGCAAAAAGTCGGTATCAAATAACATCTCTCAGACAAATATCTCAAAACTAATAACGTTGGGGGCCGTACGAGATTTAAAAAGGCCTGTGCCATGGCGAACATGAGAATTATTCCTGCTACAGCCGCACCAAAGGCACATTGTCTTTTTATATATGCAATCCAGATATAAAGGACACAGGCTAAGATCCTAAATTTTAAATTAGGTCTTGCATTATGGAAAGAAATATGGTAATATCCTAACTGTTGGTAAATGCTTTTATACATTTGCTGACAGTTAGAATATTTTTTGCGGGTGTAGTTCAATGGTAGAACACCAGCCTTCCAAGCTGGACACGTGGGTTCGATTCCCATCACCCGCTTCAGGTATGGGTATGATAGCATACCGGCGCCGAGCGAGGCGAGTGTGCATCGCAAAGCGCGGATCATGTCGTAAGACATGGTACTGTGTGTTCGTAGCTCAGCTGGATAGAGCAACGGCCTTCTAAGCCGTGGGTCGGGGGTTCGAATCCCTTCGAGCACGTTTGGACATGCAGATGTCTATATGGTGGGTATGGCGCAGTTGGCTAGCGCGCCAGATTGTGGCTCTGGAGGCCGAGGGTTCGAGTCCCTTTACCCACCCTGGTCGTTTCAGTGGGCGTAAAGTGATTCGCAAGGGGCAGGATGCCGATAGTGGGCTATCGCCAAGCGGTAAGGCACAGGACTTTGACTCCTGCATTCGCTGGTTCGAATCCAGCTAGCCCAGTTCGTACATATGGATATTGCAGATCACAGATATCTGTATGGGAAGTATATTTTATATGGGCCACTAGCTCAGGTGGTAGAGCACTTGACTTTTAATCAAGTTGTCCGGGGTTCGAGTCCCCGGTGGCTCATTAAATTGAGAGATCGGGTTGATCAAGGGGGCTCGAACCCCTGGTCGAAAGTTCCTGGTGGTTTGTTAGGCGGCAGTCCAGCGATGGACTGTCCTTTATTTTATAGGAAATTGTTCCGGATTTTTGAGTTCGCGGAGCGAACTCGCAATGCGAGCGCAGCTCGCTATTTTATGCGCAGGGATATCTGTGGGAAGGTTTCAGTTGGAGTTTAGAAATGCGTAACAGGGAAGAAGTCCTGTTGCCGGATCGCGGAACACGCGGAGAAAGGACATGGTGATATATTATGGAAGAAGCAATGATAAAAGAAAATAAAATGGGTGTGCTGCCTGTCAATAAGCTGTTAATTACGATGTCCCTGCCGATGATGATATCGATGCTGGTGCAGGCCCTCTATAATATTGTGGACAGCATCTTTGTGGCGCAGATCGAGGAGAAGGCGCTGACGGCGGTGTCCCTTGCCTTCCCGATCCAGACGCTGATGATAGCGGTTGGCGTGGGAACGTCAGTGGGTATCAATGCGCTGCTCTCCCGTTTTCTGGGGGAAAAAGAGTTTGGGAAGGCCAACGATGTGGCAAAGAACGGCATTTTTCTGACGATACTGAGTTATCTGGTGTTTTTGCTGATCGGAATTTTTGCTGTGAAGGGTTTTTATGCCAGCCAGACAACGGATGCGGTGATCAATGCGTACGGTGTGGAATATCTGACGATCATCTGCGTGGCTTCCCTGGGGATATTTATGCAGTCCACGTTTGAAAAGCTTTTGCAGTCCACGGGAAAGACTTTTTATGCGATGATCACCCAGGGGGCTGGTGCGATTATCAATATTATTCTGGATCCGATCCTGATTTTCGGCTATTTTGGTATGCCGAAAATGGGTGTAGCCGGTGCGGCTGTGGCGACTGTGATCGGGCAGTGTACTGCGGCAGTGATGGCTATTATTATGAATATTAGAGTCAATACGGAAATTCATGTCGGGATGAAGGGATTTAAACCAAGCGGCAGCGTGATCAGACAGATCTATATCATTGGTGTTCCTTCTATAGTAATGCAGGCGATCGGCTCGGTGATGACCTACGGGATGAACCGGATCCTGATCACTTTTACGGACACGGCGACAGCGGTATTCGGTGTATATTTCAAACTGCAGAGCTTTGTGTTTATGCCGGTATTTGGCCTGAATAACGGCCTGATGTCAATTCTTGCCTATAATTACGGCGCAGGCAAAAAAGAGCGGGTAATGAAGAGTTATAAACTGGCAGTCTGCTACGCGGTGGCGATCATGGTCGTGGGTGTCATAATCATGCAGTGTATTCCGGATAAGCTGTTGCTGCTGTTCGATGCATCGGATCATATGTTAGGCATTGGCGTGCCGGCACTGCGGATTATCAGCGCCTGCTTCATTCCGGCGGCATTCGGCATTGTGACCGGCGCTGTGTTTCAGGCGCTGGGGTATGCGTGGTACAGCATGATCGTCTCTATCTGCAGACAGCTTCTTGTTTTACTTCCGGTGGCCTATCTGCTGGCGCTCACAGGAGAGCTGCAGAATGTGTGGTGGTCATTTCCTGCCGCAGAAGTGATGTCCGCGTGCGTGACAGTGTTCTTTTTAGTACGGATCCGGAAAAATGTGATTGCGCATATCGGGGAGTGAAGGGGTAAAGCGGCGTGTCTATCAGCGTAACAGCCCGGTCCGACAGCTGAACTGTTACGTTCAGAGAGGAATTAACGCTTTACACATTTCGAGATATTGGATATAATGATCTGAGGAACGAAAGGGGTAAAGCCGGGGGCAGGGAGAGTTGTATCCTTTCAGAGGGGCAGCACAGTAACAAAAATAGCGATAGCAGGATGCAGTTATGGCGGAATTGGCAGACGCGCAGGATTTAGGTTCCTGTACTTTACGTGTGTGGGTTCAAGTCCCACTAACTGCAGTAAATTTTAAAGATTACCTGGGGTGGGAGCCTGCTGTATCAGGGAAGCCCTGTGGGAGAAGAGTATGAAAAACGGAAACGAATCGGGTGCAAATAGCGGAGTGATACTTGCATTTATATTCGATAGCGGCAGGATCGAGGACAGTTTTTATGGGAATACGGTGTTTAAAAGTGTTTTCGGCGGCAAAGAGGTCATGAATAACTCGGGGAAAATAATTGTTTCGCTGGGGGATATCATGGACTATCGCGTTTATGATGATATAACGCCGTATTTAATACGAAATGAATTGTGTACCATAAAGAGAAGTAAAGAGCGATATCACGACAACCTGTTTGTTTTTCTTCTGGAAGATATAGATGTGGATATCGCACAGGATATAGATCTGCGCTTACGGGGGGAGATTGAGGCATATATCGGGATGACATCGATCGATATAAAATCCACTGATGTGCGCAAACAGTTCTGGAAATCCCTGATACGCAGCTTCAGCGTTGAATATGATTCTATTACAGCCTTCGATATGGCTGAAGAGGAATCGTTTCCATATTATGAGGCGGCTCTGGCTCTCGGCTTCCATGTAAATTACGATAATTTCCCCTACGGGCTGGGCGGATATGGCAGCAATCTGTTTTCCACACGTCAATCGACGTTGATTCAATCCGCAGCTCAGCTGCGATTTGTCAAAGGACAGAGCGATTCGGACCGTGGGATTGAAGAAATGAATTTTTCTCTTGTCAAAGAGGTGGGGATTGCCGGCATTCAGATCTGGAAGGCGATCGAGGACATAGATCATATCGACGTCACGAAGGAGAATGAAAGGTATCGGTTCACCGTAACAGATTATCTGTTTACTTCATTGTACCAGGCGGCTCAGGGAATGGAGAGGCTGCTGAAAGTGATGATGGAGTTGTATGCCTATGATAAAACTGAGGAGAAGGAGCGGGAGAAAATCAACAGCTTATTGTACAGCCATAATCATGCTGCGATGTTCCAGTTCCTGTCTGAGAACAGCGGTCTGAAGATCAAACCGAACTGCAAAAGGCTTTTGAACACTTTGAGCGATTTTTATGCAAATGCGAGATATCACAGATACCGTTATGGTGATGACAATGCGCTGGAACTGAAAATACTGAGAGATTTTGGCGCGGACATCGGCAGTGAAAATTTTGATAACGCGGTGAAACACTTTTACGGCAAAGCGATGGGACAGACCGCCCATGCGTTTTATGAGCATATCAGGGAATTGTCATATAAATTAAATATCTTTGTCTATGAACTCCAGTGCGGCTCTGTTGCAAACTTCGCATTAAACAGTTATTATGGGGAAGATTTATATGCTTTGCTGGAGCAGATAAGGCAGTCAAAGAAGGAACTGATCTGGTATCTTATGAAGGAAGGGAATCAATTGCCTGCTGCGGAATTTTCTGATGTTTTTCCGGTCCTGCCTTTTGAAGAGTGTGATGTGACGGAATTTCTGAGTGATCTGATCTGTGACAGAAATGCGTGCAGCAGGCTTTACGATTTTGTCTCGGACGCCTATGACGAGCTTGTGGAGGAAGATAAGGAAAGCTGGAAGGGGCGTGTGAAGGCGATCGATGCGCTTGTCGGGAATACGGACGTGCATTTTGGGAAATCTGATGACGTATATGATGAGGATATGGATGCGGATGAACTGGCAGACGGATAAAATTAATATTTTAAAATTTTTTTAAAATTACCCCTAAAGTTTTTTACGAACAATCCGAAATATGTAATAGCAGCGGAGAGATGCCGTTGATGGCTGCAGCAGGAGGAGGTTAACCTGGGGGCTGAATCATTGCAGGGCAGCAGAACTTCATAAAAGAAAATCAGCCGTTTAAAGCGGCACACAGTTACAAGATGTAACTTACAAACAATCAATGAACCAAAAGGTTCTAACCGGCACAAATGGAGTTGTGGCCGAGTAAAAAAGTAAATGGAGGTACACTATGGTAGTACAACACAATCTTACAGCAATGAATTCCAACAGAATGTTGGGCGTAACCACAAGCCAGCAGGCTAAGACAACTGAGAAGCTGTCTTCCGGTTACAAGATCAATCGTGCAGCAGATGATGCAGCAGGTCTTGCTATTTCCGAGAAAATGAGAAAGCAGATCAGAGGTCTTACACAGGCTTCCGCAAACGCACAGGATGGTATCAGCGTAGTACAGACAGCAGAGGGCGCTCTGGCAGAAGTACACGATATGCTGCAGAGAATGAACGAACTGGCAGTTAAATCCGCTAACGGCACACAGTCCACATCTGACCGTGAGTCCATCCAGGCAGAAATCAGCCAGCTGATCACAGAAATCGACCGTGTTTCTGAGACAACAAAGTTCAACGAAACATACCTGTTAAAGGGCGACAGAGACGCTGTAAAAGGCTATTCCTATGGTTACGCTGTAATTACCGCAGGTTCCGCTCAGGTAGCTCAGGTATCTATGACATCAGGACCGAATGGCCTGACAGCAAAGATCACCTTCAAGAGTGATGCAAGTGGCGCAGCTCAGAATGAGATCGCTAACGCTCTGAAGAATTCCGGTATCAACATCACCGTGAAGAAGACAATCTCCACAGCGGCAGGTAACGCAGATAAGGTTACAAAGACAACTTCCTACTCCGTATCCCTGGTTGGTGCAGTGGCTGATAAGTACACGATCACAACGACCGGAACAAGCGGAAAGGAATTTGCAATCAAAGACAATACAGGTAAGATCATCGCTACGATCACAGCAACAGGTCTTAACAGCGCTATCACAGCTGCAGGTACATATTCTGCAAACGTTGTGGCAAACGGCGTAACCGTTGCGTACCACGCAGGCGAGAGCTTCGGATTCTACGACAAAGATGGCAACAGACTGGCAGAGAACGCGCTGAACAAGTACTTCACATCTTCCATCAATGGAACAAGTGTGACCAGCTCTGCAAGATCCGATGCACCGGTTGTATATGATGCAGTAGGCAACATTGTGAAACTGACAGAGATGGCTTCGAAGGTATCTGCTACACAGGATATCATGGGCAAACTGCAGGTGGGTCTGCATGTAGGTGCTGATGCTACAAACAACAACCAGATCACCATGAACATTGAGACCATGAGCGCGAAAGGCCTTGGTATCTCTGGTGTAAGAGTTGACGATGCAGACAGTGCACTCAGAGCAATTGAGACGATCGCTGCAGCTCTGCAGAAGGTATCTGCTCAGAGATCTGATCTCGGTGCAGTACAGAACAGATTAGAGCACACGATCAACAACCTGGATAACGTTGTAGAGAACACCACATCCGCAGAATCCGCTATCCGTGATACGGATATGGCTTCCACGATGGTTCAGTACTCTAACAACAACATTCTGGCTCAGGCTGGTACATCCATGCTGGCTCAGGCTAACCAGAGCAACCAGAGCGTACTGTCCCTGTTACAGTAATTGGCTTGGTAATCTATCGGTTATAGTGACCTGAACCCTGGGATGTAACATACAGGAATCTATACTGAGAGATGACATATCATGTTGTAGGAAAGCTATAACAGTAGTATTTAATCAGATAAGGGCGGCGTCAAAACCGCCCTTATTTTTCTAAGGCTCAAAAATATTCAATAATATGCACGGTGCCGGGCAGTACATAAGCCGCGCTGATATGGGAGGTAACTATGAGCGACAGACCGATACTATCGATTTCAATACTTTGCTCGGGAAGAGGAAAGACAACAAAGCAGTGTCTTGATTCCCTGCATTCACTTCGGAAAAAGGTGTCCAATGAACTGATTATCGTGGATACCGGATGTGATGAGGAGATGTTGGGACTGCTTCGGACTTATACGGATATTATCATTCCCTTTGAGTGGTGCAACGATTTTTCCAAAGCGAGAAATGTGGGAATGGATGCCGCGAAGGGCGAGTGGTTTATGTATCTCGACGATGATGAGTGGTTCCTTGACACGGATGAGATCGAGGAATTTTTTACATCGGGGAATTATAAAAACTATTATTATGCCTGTTATATTCAGCGAAACTACATGAGTCTGAACAAGGAGCTTGTGACGGATTCCTGGGTGTCCCGTATGGTGTGCATGAAAAATAACCCGAGGTTTGTCAGCAGTATCCACGAGTATTTTTATCCGCTGTATGATCCCTATATTTTGCTGCATTCCGCAGTAGGACATTTTGGGTATTGTTTTGCAAACCGGGCGGAAGAGAGGGCCCATGCAAAGAGAAATATTCCGCTTCTTCTGGACATGATTAAAAAGAGAAGGCGCGAAGTGCGCTGGTGGACACATCTGTTGCAGGAGTACCGTTCAACGGATGAGTATGCGAAACTGGAAGAGTGCTGTCTGGACGGAATAAAGGAATTTAAAAATGACAGTACGCCGAATACCAACAGGGAGAGGGGCGCTTTCTACTGCGGAGCGTTGGAGTCGGAGATCAAAACCTGCTTCTATGAGGAGGCGGAAAAGAATTTCAGAAAATTTGTGGCGGACAGACGGAATACGGATTACTGTCAGGCGCGTCTGTATAATCTCGGCGCTGAGATCTATTACAAGAAGGGCGATTACAAAGAGGCGGTCCGGTGTGCCGAGAAATATGTGGAGTACTATGAGCTGCTGTTAAAGGATGAGCGGAAGCAGCAGGAGGAGATCGCTTTCTTTGTACAGTTTGCCCTGGAGGACTCAGGGAGAAATTCTCTGTTCTGTATCTATATTGTGGCGGCAATGAGGCTTGGGGATACTTCCATATTCAGGAAGTATTTTGATATATTCGAGTGGGATGGCCCGCTTGTATTGTATGAACATTTTACAGATGATCTGATCGATGCGCTGTCAGAAGTTCCCTATGATGAAGAACTGGTTCCGCTGTTGGAGACCATGGCGAAGCGCCCCGGGTACAGTTATCTGTGGGATGCTATCAAAAAGCTGGAAACTGCGGGAAAAGAGTCTGAGGCAGGAAAGAAAAAGTTTAACCAGATTGCACAGGACTTTATGGGAGTGGATGCACCCTACTATTACTTGTGGTATATGAAGATCCTGTATGCGGCGCACATTGGGGAGGCGGAACAGATGCCTGCATATTTCAGGCGGCTTTTCGGCTGTGTGGCGGATGTGTTCCAGCTGGATAAAAAGATATATGATATCGCGGAAGAATACGGGATTGATCTCTGGGAGTGCTTTGAGAGCATACAGTTTGATAACTGGAAAATTGGTGTGGATTCCTTTTTTGAAAACAGTGAATTTTCCCTGAAGAAGAGTATGGAGACATATGTAGAACGGATAAAACCGGCCGAGATGACAGAAAAATCACTGGTGCGGTATGAGTATTTTTCCATGAAAGCGGCGGAGGCCAAAGTCGTCCAGCGCTATGCGGAGGACAGCTTTTACGATATGCAAGACAGATTTCGGATCTTTACGGAAAAGACACTCTCATTTTATCGGAAATATTTTAAGGAGAGCGCCTTTGAGGGTGAGATGTCTCTTCTGCCGAAGGCTTGTCGTGTGGCAGCGAAATGGCAGCATGTAATACAGGGGCAGCTGGATAATGACAGAGAGAAGGTCACCAGATATTTAAAAGAATGTATCGGGCTGTTTCCGGATCTTGATGATTCTATCCGTTTTTATGTCAGGTGCTATGCGGCTTCCGAGGAGCTGAAGCTGGATGCCAAAGAGAAAGAGGCAAAAGAAGCGAATGCGCAGATGCGTACGCTGGCTATTCAGGTGAAGGCGAAGATACCGGGACTTTTAGCTCAGGGAATGGCGAATGAGGCGTACCAGATCCTGCAGCAGTTGAAGAATCTGGTGCCGGATGATGAGGAATTGCCGGAGCTGGAGAAACGGATCGTAGCCAGAATGTAGGGACGATCTGGCAGAGCGGTTTGATTTTCTGATATTCATTTCCGGTATTCATCGCAGGACGCAGAGTGGATATATGGTGAATGCCGGGAAAGTCCGTAAGAATGTGTAAATTCAGTGGGAGGATCCAGCCCTTTGATAAAGGCATATTATGGCATCTATTGACTTTATACATAATCTATATGATAATATAATGCGTGGCTGATTTATAACTACCGGAAAAACAAAAAACATATGAAAAGGGATGAGCGGATCGGAATAGCAGCATAAAGTATATGTTCCTTATTATATAAAACTGTTCTAACAATATGGGGGCAGAATGGAAAAAAAGAAGATAAAGGTAATTACATACGGAACATTCGATTTATTTCATCAGGGACATTACCGCCTGCTGCAAAGGGCAAAGCAGCTGGGGGATTACCTGATCGTCGGAATTACTACGGAGGGCTATGATAAGACAAGAGGTAAGCTTGGCGTGGTAGATTCCATTATGACGCGTATCGAAAATGTGAAAAAAACAGGATTTGCGGATGAGATTATTATAGAGGATTCTCCGGGACAGAAATTCAGCGATGTCAAAAAATATAATATTGATATTTTCACGGTGGGCTCAGACTGGACCGGACAGTTTGATTATCTGAAAGATTACTGCAAGGTAGTTTATCTGGAACGGACAAAAGATATTTCCAGCACAATGCTCAGAGAGCAGAAACAGCATATTCAAAGAATAGGGATCATTGGAACCGGCAGGATAGCAGGCAGGTTTGTGCCGGAAGCAAAACTGGTCAGCGGGGTCAGCACGCAGGGGGTGTACAATCCGCATAAAGAGAGTGCTTTGAAATTTGCAGAGGAATGGGATATCAACGCTTATACGGATAAAGAGGAGTTTTACCGGGATATCGATGTGGCTTATATTGCGTCGCCCCACGAGACACACTATGAATATATAAAAGAGGCGTTAGCTCATGGAAAGCATGTGATCTGCGAAAAACCCCTTGTGCTGCAAAGAAAACAGGCGGAAGAGGTTTTTGCCGAGGCGAAGGAAAAGGGACTGCTCCTGTTCGAGGGGATCAAGACAGCTTACTGTCCCGGATTCCAGAAGCTTCTGGGGATAGCCTGCAGCGGTATAATCGGAACGATTCGGAATGTGGAAGCATGTTTTACAAAGCTGGAATCCCCCACAAGCAGGGAGTTGACGGACAGGCGCTTTGGCGGCAGTTTCAGAGAGCTGGGCAGTTATGTGATGCTGCCGATTCTGAAATTATACGGTACAGAATATAAAAAAATTGAATTTGATTCCATAAGGGATGAGAATGGGCTGGATCTGTTTACCAGGGTTTCTCTGCGTTATGCAACCGGTATAGCCACGGCTACCTGCGGACTTGGCGTAAAATCGGAAGGGAGGCTTCTGATTTCCGGAACGCTTGGATATATCATTGTGGAAGCGCCATGGTGGAAAACATCCTATTTTGAAGTGCATTACGAAGATGCAGGAAGAGTGGACAAATACTCGGAGATCTTTCTGGGGGATGGTCTGCGGTACGAGATCAGTGATTTTGTGGCGCTGTTAAACCATCATGAAAAAAATGCTTTTAAACTGACCAGGGGAGAATCTATTGCGCTGTCAGGGATTATGGAAAGATTTGCAGAAGGGGAACAGCTGGCAAAGTGTTGATGCTTTCAGGGGCAGGATCTTTTGAGAGACTGACTCAGAGGACACGGGCGTGTGCGGTACGGATGAGATGGAGCAGAAGACGTTAGAAAAACTTCAGATGACAGAGTTGGAAATGCTTAAGGAACTGGATCGTATTTGCAGAGAAAACCATATCCCCTATATTCTGGATGGCGGAACGATGTTAGGTGCAGTAAGGCACGGCGGTTTTATTCCCTGGGATGACGATGTGGATGTACGTATGCTGCGGGAAAGCTACGACAGGTTCTGTGAAGTCTGTAAGACGGAACTGGACGGCAGATATTTTCTGCAGACCTATAAAACGGATCCGGGTTATCGCTGGGGTTATGCGAGAATTTTAAAAAACGGTACGGTATTTAAGCGGAAAGGGCAGGGGAAAATGAGAGCCCGGAACGGGGTGTTTATTGATATTTTCCCGGATGACGTTCTGCCTGATACCTTTTGGGGAAGGAAACGGTGTACCTGTATCTCCTGGCTTTGCAGAAAACTTCTCTATTCGGAAGTAGGCGCTCTCAACAAAAGCAGATTTACCAGCTGGCTTGGATTTAACTTTCTGAATATGTTCCCAAAAGAATGGGGCCACAGGGGATTTGAGTATTTGACTGAGAAATACAGGAACACGGATTCCCCTTATATAAGATGCCTTTGCTGGGGAGCAGAATTTGAGACGGAAGGTTTTTTAAAAAAGTGGCATATGGAAACGGCAGAGTATGTGTTCGCAGGACTGAAAGTCCCGGGGCCGGCGGATGTGAAAGGTTATCTTTCTCACATTTTCGGCGATGATTATATGATGCTGCCGCCGAAAGAAAAACAGCGGCCCGGGCATACGGCGGATTATATCGATTTTGGGGAAGATGTTTGAGGGCGGCTTTGAAAGCCGTTTTTATCGCAGGAGTGCAGACAGGAACAGGATGAGTTCGGAGGAGTTCAGAGGAAAAGAGATCATAATATACGGCGCAGGCCATGTGGGGCGGAAGTTTTGCAGGGCGTTAAAAGCGCAGGGGTCAGGCAGTCAGATCAAATGCTTTGCGGTAACCGGAGAGGCGGAAGAAGGGGCTTTGCTTGACGGGATTCCGCTTATGTGTATCTATGATATTCCCATACGGGAAAATACGTTAGTCTGCCTGGCGGTTCATGAGACACTGCGGGATGAGATGGAAAATATCGTAAAGAAACTCACGAAGCAGTATATATGGATCTATCCGCATCTTTATGAGCTGATGTTTGGAAAGCCGGAAGCGGTGGAGACAGAGATAGATATTTCTGAAATACTGAAAACCTGTCGGGACGATTTCAGACTGGCAGTACGGCTTGCGGTGATGGAACAACATGATGGAAAAAATACCTTCGGGTATGACTTTTATAAAAGAGCGCAGGGAACGTACTGCATGGAACATACGGTGACAGAGCGGCTTGGACAGTTTATCAGGCTTATGGAAGACTGGCGCAGGCAGGGATACAGGCGGGAATATCCGTTAGTCCTCAACAGAAATTATGAAGTGATCGATGGCAATCATCGTCTGGCGGCGGCGGTATATTACCGGCTGGAGAAGATTCTCTGCAATATATACCCCACAGAGATTCCGCTCACGGAAATTCATGGAAAAGAGCCGGTCATGTCGATGGAGATGCTGCAGAGGCATGGATTTTCGGGAGAAGAGATAGAAAAACTGGTTGAAATACAGGAAAGGTATTTAAGGTTTTATGAAAAATGAGATGGTTGGCGGCATCGCAGTCAGCGTGATCATTCCGGTTTACAATGTGGCTCCATGGTTGAATGAATGTGTGGAGTCGGTGGTGGACCAGACATTTTCAGATTTTGAAGTGCTGTTAATCGATGATGGTTCTACGGATGCATCCGGCAAAATGTGTGATGATTGGGCAGAGAAGGATGCGCGGATCAGGGTGATTCATAAGGAGAATGCGGGGCCGTCAGCAGCCAGGAACAGAGGAATTTCGGAGGCAAAAGGAACCTGTTTTACCTTTCTGGACGCCGACGACAGGCTGGATCCGGAGTTTCTTGAGAAGATGTATCAGGGGATCGCTATACAGGAGGCGGATCTGGTGGAGTGTGACGTCTGGCGGTTAAACAATATAACAGGAAATAAAACTCTGCGCAGGGTATCCGGGGCTATGGGGAAAGTATACTCTCCGGAAGAGCAGATGGAGTATGGTTACACAGCCATCTGGAAATGTATGTTCAGACGGGAACTGTTCACGAAGAATGCTCTTCAATTTCCGGACTGTCACAGTGAAGCGAGGGCATTGTATCCGCTTTTGCTGTGTCTGAGTAAGAAGAGGGTTTATATTCCCGAACCGCTTTACTGTTACCGCCTGTTCAGGGAGGGATCCCTGTCCGCAGCGCCGAGAAAAACAAAAGACAGTGGAGCGGAAGGGATAAAAGCATATGAAATTTTACTGGAAAGTTTCAGGCAGTACGGGTTTTACGAAAGCTGCAGAGAGGTTTTAAAAAAACTGGTTATAGTGAAACTGTCTGACCTGCTGGCAGCTTTTTTTACCCAGAGACAGCCGGAAGAATTCGCCGTACTGACAGAAGAATACCGCAAATTTATCAGAAAAAACTTTCCGGAATATCAGGACAGAAGTTATCTGGCGGTGGGCGGATATAATCTGAACCGGGTCCTGAGTAATATGGATCTGCTGCATGATCCGGCGGGCAGAATCAATTTTTCCAGTCTGATCAGCATAATGCATCCGGTAAAAGAGCAAACAGAGTTTAAACATAGAAACCGGTATCGGCAGATCATGCTGCAGAGGGAGGCGGATAACCGGTTCTGGAGTCTTATGAGTGAGCGGAGACCGGATTTTGTGGCGCTTGACTTTATAGAGGAGCGATTTGATCTTCTTGCCTGCCGGGGCGGCTTTCTGACAAAGAGCGATGCCTTTGAGGGCTGTGAAGAAAGGCCGGAAGCGGAAAGAATTATTTTGCGAAACAGTGCAGAATGTTTGGAGCTGTGGCAGGAGAGCGCCCTTGCATTTATACGGAGGATGGCGAAAGAGTTTCCGGATACGGATATGATTCTGATCAAAAGTTATCTGGCGGAAAAAAAGGGGGATATAAGAGACCAGGAATTTTATGCGGACCTGGATGAGATCCGGAAGATAAATCGGATTCTGGAACAGTATTATCGTTTTTTTGAACAGCATTGCAAGAAGGTTAAGACGGTGGAAGCGACGAAGTGTCAGTACTATTTTACGGACAAGGAGTATGAGTACGGGGTGATACCCTCCCATCTGAATGAGCTGGTGAACAGGGAAATTGCAAATAGAACAGAGGAATGCATCGGGATATGAGCAGGATAGCGCGGAAACTGGAAGAAAAATATAACCTTCTATTCAAAAATTATGATCTGGAGTATCCGCTGGAAGCGAAAAGGATCAACGGAATCATCAGGGACTCTCTGCAGAGGTTTTTAAAAGATTCAATAACACCTGCTATTTATTGTAATGGCGGTCATACACAGATGCTTATGGCAGATTTTATGTATGATCTGAAAAAGGTGAAGTATCTTGTGGATAATTATGCTGCCGGAGAGGACGCAGGCTTTTCCATAATCAAAGATAAAGAGCTGGAGGAAAAGGGGATCGATGCGGTGGTTTTGTCCACTTTTAAATTTCGGGAAGAGGTGAAAAGAAATCTAAAGGAAAATCATCCGGGGATACCGGTGTTGGATATTTATGATGAGTTTGAAAAAAACGGGATAAGGATGCAGGCGGATTATTATTATACGAGCCATCCCTATCACAATTATCACAGCATCAATGAGCTGCAGAGAGAAATAAGGGCGGCAGCGGATGCGGAAAAACCCGAGAAATTAAAAGAGCTGGGGGAGCTGTATAAAAAGTTACTTGCAAAGTATATCCAGATCAAAGATTTTAGGACGGCGCTTGTAAAAGTGCGGGAAATGAGCAGTTGTATTGCAGGATATTCAGAACATGCCGATGTGGACAGAGGAGAAAATGCCTGCACAGCGGTCAGGTTTGATATGGAGGCACTGCGGAAAGATCTGGAAGAATTGTACGAACTGGAAAAACAGGCGGCAGCCTGCGTTTCAGAGGACGCCGTACTGATGTTATGTCTGGATGCTCTGCGATATAGAGATCTGTCCGAACAGGATATGCCGAAATTAAAAAAATTACTGGATGAGACAGCGTATTGTTTTAACAGGGCGTATTCTTTTTCCACATCAACTTTTGAGAGTCTGGTGCCGGCCTACAGTGAAAACGGTGATCTGAGAACCGGATATTATGAAAAGAATGCAGTGGACAGGGAAGACTGCAGATTTATCAAAACAGCGCAGGCACAAAAACGGAAAATTTATATTTATGGAGACGTGGAACACTATATAGAAGGAAAAAATATTAACTACAGCGATACTGCCCAGACGGCGACAGAAAAATTCTGGGATTTTCTGATAGACAGCAGTGATGAAAACGGCGGGTTGTTTTATTTACACGAACAGTATGAAAGCCATTTTACGTTTTCCAACCCCTATACAGAACATCCGATCAGATCGGAGGGAACGGCCCTGCTCTTTGATTTTTTACCGATGAAAGGCGGGCATTTGAGGACTGATTATAAGAGACAGCACAGGGATGCGATCCGCTATCTGGATGATGTGCTGACGCCTTTTCTCGAAAAACTTTCCTGCAGGATGGTGCTTTATGCAGATCACGGAACGCTTATTTTAGATCAGGATACGGAACTGTCAGAGGTGGAGAATATGGAGTATATCTGTTCCGAGGGATGGACGAGAATTCCTCTGGCGATCCGCTCCCCGGAAACGGGAGTCGGGAAATGTGATGATCTGATTAGTCTGATGGAAATCGGCCCGATGGTGATCAGTCTTCTGAAAAAAGAGAATTATATGGAAACTTCCTGGCGGAAAACGGAGCATATCAAGATGGCCAGATCGGAGCTGTATAATCCGGATTTCCGGTTTCTCTATGGGATGATCGGGAAGGAGCAGTATCTGCAGGCTTTTGAGTGTTTCGCATTTGAGGACGGGTGTAAGCTGGTCGTCTTTGGGAATGGTTATACGGAATTATATTTACAGCAGGGAGATGGCGATATTGCGGCGGAGAATGCCAGAAAAAAGGCGGAACTGTTTCAGAAAGTCAGAGATGAGGTTACGGTGTGTGATGTGAGTAAAATTGATTTTAACTGATATCGGCAGATATCTGCTTCAGGATATCTGTTAAGAGGTAAGCAAAAGCGAGATAAGTGAGGGAAAAGATGAAGACCGTTTATACATGTTTTTGTACAGATGAAATACATGAAGGGCATATCAATATCATCAATCAAGCAAGAACTTACGGGGAAGTTATCGTGGGAGTCCTGTGCGATTATCAGATGATCCGGTATAACCGTTTTCCGGCAGTTTCCATTGAAGAGCGGATAAAAATGGTGGAGAAGATCGAAGGCGTTTCCAGAGTGATTGTCCAGGAGCAGATACTGTATGATGAGATTTTAGCGGAATTGAAGCCGGATTATATGATCCATGGGGACAACTGGTGCGAGGGGCCGCAGAGAATCCTGCGGGAGAATGCCGTTAAGAATTTGGAAAAGTACGGCGGAAAACTGATTGAAGTGCCGTATACATGGAATGACGCGGTGAAAAAGATCGATGAGACTGCAAGAGAACGGCTCGCCATGCCGGAATTTCGCAGGGGGAGACTGAAGAAGCTTATAAAGATCTGCGATATTGTGAAAACCATAGAAGTTCACAGTGGACTGACAGGCCTGATTGCCGAGAAGACAGTGGTGGGAGACAGCAGCGGACTGGATCAGTTTGATGCGATGTGGATCTCGTCTCTGTGCGATTCCACAGCGAAGGGAAAGCCGGATATCGAGCTGGTGGATATGACATCAAGAATACGGACCATAGATGATGTGATGGATGTGACAACAAAACCGATCATCCTGGATGGGGATACCGGTGGATTGGTGGAACATTTTGTGTATAACGTGCGGACATTGGAACGAATGGGAGTTTCAGCCGTTATCATAGAGGATAAAGTTGGACTTAAGAAGAATTCTCTGTTTGGGACAGAGGTAGAACAGACCCAGGATACGATCGAAAATTTCTGTGAGAAGATCAAAGCCGGGAAGAGAGCTCTGCGGACAAAGGAATTTATGATCATTGCCCGGATCGAGAGCCTGATTTTAGAGAAAGGGATGGAGGATGCGTTAAGCAGAGCCAGAGCTTATGTGGATGCAGGGGCGGACGGTATCATGATCCATTCGAGGAAAAAGACTGCGGAAGAGATATTTGCGTTCTGCGATGCATTTCGAGCCGAAGATAAACAGACGCCTGTTGTGGTGGTGCCCACGACTTACAGCGATACCTATGAATCGGAGCTGAAGGCCCATGGGATCAATATAGTGATCTATGCAAACCAGCTGACCAGAAGCGCTTTTCCGGCCATGGAACATACTGCGAAGACGATACTGAAAAACCACAGGGCGAAGGAAGTGGAGGAGCAGCTCATTCCGTTTAAGGAGATTATCACTCTGATCGATCCGATCTGAAACAGTGCGGCAGGAAGGAGAAAACAATATGGCGGAATATGCGGTTCTCTCGGATATTCACGGAAATTTATATGCGCTGGAAGCTGTGATGAAGGATATGTCTTCGTTTGCGGTAGAGGGTGTGATCCTGCTGGGGGATCTGATCGATTACGGGATGCAGTCGAATGAGGTAGTTGATTATTTCAGGGATGGCTGCGGCAGAAAAATAATCTGCAATCTCTGGGGAAATCATGAACGGGCGGTCATGTTGTCGGATTTTGAGAGATTTTCTTCGGGACGCGGCGTGGAATCTGCAAGGCATACGGCGGATTCGCTGACAGAGGAAACGAGGCGTTATCTGGATGAAAGGATGCGGCATGAGGGCAGGGAAGAGTTTTTGCTGGGAGATCTTCAGTGTCTGGCAGTGCACGGTTCAGCGGAGGATGCCTATTGGAAAGCTGTTTTTCCGGAGGATGTGCACGGAGATTACAGGAACTATGATCTGGTGCTTTCCGGGCATTCCCATTACCCGCACGTCTTTACGAAGTTTTACGAGGCGGAGGATACAGCGAGAAGAAACAGACATGCGGTGTTGTTTTTAAACCCGGGTTCGGTAGGGCAGCCCCGGAATCATGATCCACATGCTCAGTATATGATTTTTGACACGGCAAAAAGACATGTGGCCATGCGGTCGGTGGAGTATGATGTGGAGGCGGCGATGAGGCTTTTTGAGGGCAGGGCGGTGGATATGTTTTACAGGGACAGACTGAAAAACGGAGTGTAGCAGACCGCGAGTTTGGAGAGGGAGAGCTGGTAAAACCGAAAACAGCAGGAAGAAAACCAGAATATTTTGATAAGTATGGCAGGTGAAGAAAGCGTGGATAAATTATATGTGATCAGCGGTGTGACAGGTATGACAGGAAATGAACTGGTACACCAGATTCTGGAAGATAAGACAGCTAAAAATCATATTTTAGGGTTTGATAACTTTTATGCCTCATCATTGGAGACGGTCAGAGACTGTCTGCCTGACAGGCGCTTTGAGTTTTTCGAGTATGATATCAATGACGCAGGCCAGATGGAGCAGCTTGAAGGCAGAGTAAAGGAAATAAAGGATGATTTTGGAGAGATCATTTATATCAATTGTGCGGCGGTAGTACATACGGAGCATTTTTATCATGTACATGAAACCTTTGAGACAAATGTGCTGGGGATGAAAAGCTTTCTGGAGCAGGCTGCCAGGGTGGGGGCACAGAAATATTTGAACTGTTCCACGTCGGAAGTCTATTCGATGAACTCCTGGAATGAAGATGGCGGAGTGAGGGAAAGCGATTATATCACGATGGCGGATGCGGAGCACAGCCAGCGTACCAGCTATGCGACAGGAAAGTTGCTCACAGAATTTTTTATGAAGGATGCGGTGGAAAGCGGAAAGATACTCGGGTGTTCCATCCGGTTTGCAAATGTGTACAGCAGAAATGAACGATATCCTAAACATATTATCCCGTTTATTATCGACAGTTTCCGGAGACAGGGAAAAGTAGTTCTTTTGGAGAACAGCAGAAAGAATAAACGGACATTCCTCCATAATTATGACAGCTGCAGCGCGGTACTGGCGCTTGCAGGAACAGGCAGCGCGCTGGATGGCAGTATTTATAATGTGGCGACTGATGAGGAGATATCGATTATAGATCTGGCAAAACTGTGTGCGGAGAAAATGGGAATCCACGATCCGATTATTGAGTTTAACGGATACAGGGAGTCTGATCCGGAAAGAAGGCTCCTTTCTACGGAAAAGATCCGTGTAAGGACCGGGTGGAGACCGGTGGTAGGCCTGGACAGGGGACTGGAGGAATGTATTGCCAATTATATAGGTAGAGAACAGGACAGAAAACAGGCTTGAAAGTTCCTGAGGGGATATCAGTGAAAATGTCTGGAGATGACTGTAGAAATGCCTGAAAGATTGGTATGTTAAGGTTTTGTGCAGAAAGTGAGGAAAAGATGCGGGCAGCAGTGATTACGGTGGCCGGCATATCCAGCCGCTTTAACGAAGGAATAGAGGAAGATAAAAAATGCCTGAAGGCCATCTATACAGAGGGGAATACCTCAGATACGCTGCTTTCTCATCTGGTAAGGAAATGCAGGTATGCAGACAAAATCATTATTGTCGGCGGTTATAAGTATGACGATCTGGAAGCGTATATTGAAAGGCGGTTTTCCGAAGAAGAAAAAGCAAAGATCAGACTGGTATACAATGACCACTATGCGGATCTGATGTCAGGCTACAGCCTGTATCTTGGCCTGGAGGAAGTGATCAGGCTGTCCGATCCGAAGGAAGTCCTTTTTGTGGAGGGAGATCTGGATATAGATGACGGATCCTTCAGGGCGGTGGTGGAGGAGAAGGGGGACGTTCTCACCTATCACTGCAGACCGATCCTGGCGAGCAGAGACGTCCTGTTCTATCAGAACGGGGAAGGAGCTTACAGGTATCTTTTTAACAGTTCACACGGACTGCTGCGGATAGAAGAACCTTTTTCCTGCCTTTATAATTCCGGACAGCTCTGGAAGTTTACGGATATGGAAGGGCTGAAAGAGGCAAACAGGGCTTTTTATATTCAGGACAGGCGGGAGACTAACCTGCTGATCATACAGAAATATCTGGATCGCATAGAGCCGGAAAAGGTAAGGCTGCTTGCGCTGAAACGGTGGACAAACTGTAATACCAGAGAGGACTATGGAAAGATCAGAGAATATTGGGCGATGGATAGATGAATGCACCACAGGGTGGCTGATGCAGGCGAGACAGAAGTACCGCAGGGAAGTATGTGCAGAAGAGATGGATGCACCGCAGAAAAGAAAGCAGGAGGCGGATAGATGAAGTCATTACAGGAAAGGCTGCAGGTGATAGAGCGGCATATAACGGAAGAGAAAATAACGGTCATGATCATCGGACTTGGCAGCGTGGGGACTTATCTGTTGGATTATCTGGTGAGCAGAAATGATCCGGCGATCCGCATCGTAGTTGCAGGGCGCGACTATGGAAAGATGGAGAAGAACGTCAATATTGTGCGGGTGGCAGGGCTCATACGTGAACGGAACAGATCTCAGATCGATATGGAGGCCGGGGTTGATCTGACGGATATCGATTCCATCCGGAGGGCAATTGAAAAACATGCGCCGGATTTTATCGTAAATTCCAGCAGAGCTTATCCGGGGTTGAAGTACGGCAGTATCAGCTGGGCGAGTGTACGCGCTTATGGAATCTGGAGTCCGTTAGCGATCTGTTTCACTAAAAATATCATGGAAGCCTGTGAGGCGGCGGACACAGATGCGGTGGTGATCAATACTTCCTACTCGGATGCGGTGATTCCATGGCTTAAAAGTGCAGGGAAGGCTTATCCGGATTTTGGATCCGGTAATCTGAATCATCTGGTGCCAAGGATCAGGTTTGCTGTGGCAAAGATGCTGGGAGTGGAAGATTTCTGGAATGTGGATGTGATGTTTGCAGCAGGACATTTCCACGATGTCTGCATCAGTAAGGAGGGGCAGGCAGAGGGCGTGGATCTGCCGCTTAAGGTGTATTACGAAGGAGAGGAAAAGGATCTGCCAAAGGAAGAAATATTTGCAGCCTGTAAGATCGCCATGCCGGTGGATGCTCAGAGAAATATGATGAACGCATCCAGCAATTACCGGATCATCACGGCGGTGATAGATGCGGTCAGGACAAAGAAAGAGCAGAAGATATTTTCACCGGGAGTATTCGGAAATATAGGCGGTTATCCTGTACAGGTTGGATATAGAGACGGGAGAATAGACGCATGGATAGATGAGACGGTATTCGGCTTTGAAGAGATGGAGCGGGTAAACAGAGAATCCTTGGCGCTTGATGGAATAGAAGATATCAGGGACGGCAGGCTGTATTATACAGATGCACTGATCGAGAAGGCAGTGAATGCCTTTGGGGCAAAGCTTCCTAAGTTTGTGGAGTATGAGCAGATCGAGGAAGTGGCGGAGTTTATTATTGAGGAGATCATTTTGCCGCAGGTTGGGAAAAGAGGTTAGAGCCGGTTGGTCTGGCTTTCCTGCTATGCAGATGCAGAGTTTATATGGAACCTTGACAATTACATATCTTACATTGAGGAATTTGAGTAGATATATTTGAAAATCCTTGCTTTTTTATATCTCTGGTGATATAGTAGGTATACATTCTAAAACTGTATTTTGACAGATACAGTTCTGATTTGCGCTTTTAGCGGCAAGTAAAGGGGCAGTTCGCTCCAGGATTACCTATTATGAAGCAGGCGGAAAAGGGAAGGGACAGGAAAACCAACTTAACTTACCACTTTATATTATTTCACTTATTGAACATAAGACAAAAGTGGAGTATAATGTGGTTATGCAGATTTTGCGGTATATGATTTATATCTGGGAAGACTTTGAAAAGGAAATGACAAAGAAACATCCCGGGATCAGCAGCCGGAAAGATTTTCGGTATCCGCCGATCTTACCTATCGTGTATTATGAGGGGACAGGAAAATGGACGGCACCCATGGACATATCAGAGCGAATCCTGTGCGGTGAGCTGTTGGGAAAATATTTACCCCATTTTCAGTATCAGCTTTTGTGCCTGCATGATTACAGCAACGAGGTCCTTCTGGAGAAAAGAGATGAGATTTCTCTGGCAATGTTGATCAATAAAATTCAGTGTCCGGAAGATTTGTCGGCTTTTATCAGTATTCCGGGTGAACAGGTGAGTGAGATATTGAAAGATACGCCGGAATACCTTCTTGACACGATGGCAAAGGTGCTGCGGGCTTTGTTGTATAATATGAATCTGCCGGAAAGTGAAACAGAGGGTGTGGTTTCCAGAATTAAGGAGCGGAAAATGGCGAGACTGTTTGAAAATGTAAAGATAGATATACAGGCGGAGAGAAGGAAGGCAGCGGAGGCAGAGAGAAAACTGGAAATGGTTCGCAGTGAGGCACAGAGGAAAGCAGAAGAGGCGCAGAGGGAAGCAGAAGAGGCGCAGAGGGAAGTAGAAGAGGCGCAGAGGGAAGTAGCGGAGGCACGGCAGGAATTGGAAAGAGTTCGCGGTGAGGAAACGCGGGGATTTGAAATATGCAGATATATTGTCAGAATGATTAGAAAGAACTGTGCGGAATCCGAGATTGTAGAATCAATGATGCAGGAATTCTCTCTGAACAGAGAACAGGCGGAGGACGAATACAGGAAAATAATGAAAGAATAAAAAGGATAGCAGTCCAGATGAGATGACAGTGGTTATCTATTTTATAGCTTGAGCTGAAAAACAGAATACGGATCTATGAGAAACTCCCGATGTATGGTATGTGATTGTCTTACGGAGGGAGTTTTTGTTACCATGCAATTGTAGAATATTTTGTGAACTGCAGGAAATCGATAGGAATATCGCAGGGAAGGTGAAAATATATGAATCCTTTGGTGAGTGTGGTTATGCCGGCCTATAATGGTGAAAAATATATAGGTGAATCAATAGAGTCCATTTTAAGGCAAACATATGATGATCTGGAACTTATTATTGTGGAGGATAAGTCCACAGATCATACGCTGCAGGTGATACAGACATATTCTGATACGAGGATACATTTATATACTAATGAGCGGAATCTGGGAATATCCTATTCTACGAATTTTGGAATTGATCACAGTAACGGAAAATATATTGCATTGTTGGATGACGATGATCTGGCAGTATGCAGGCGTCTGGAATGGCAGACTGCATATATGGAGGAACACAGCGAAATAGATGTGTTAGGCGGACGAAGCGCCATGATCGATGAAAACGGAAATTTTATAAAATATGATATAGAACCGATCTATAATCCCAAATATATTAAGGCAAATTTGCTTTTTCATAATCGGAAGTTTGCAAATGGAACAACAATGATTCGGAAAGAATTTATGGTAAAAAATAATTTGAGGTATCAGGATGATTGTCTGGGTATGCAGGATTTTAAATTTTTTATTGACAGTTCAAAAGTTGGTACGCTGACATCGATAGACAGACTGGTACATTTAAAACGAATCCATGAAGGAGAAGAGACGATCAGGCAGTTGACAAGTTGTGGAAAGGAGCGGTCAGAATTATTTGCGCGATTCCAACGGGAATCTTTGAAGAAAAGCGGTTTTTGCCTGGGGGAGGACGAGTTAAGGACAATTTGCGAACTTTTGCCGGAATATACATTGAAGAAGTATTCCCGAAAAGACGTCGAACGCTTATATAAAGCGCTGAGGGAAGTAGTAAGGCAGGCACGGGAGATGAAGATTGATTATCTGGAGGAACTTCAGTATGCCTGCAAAAAGATTCTGGGAGAAAGAATTCTGCCTAGAACAGATATATTTGACTGGGGTGATGAAAGATAAAGGGGAGATGGTTGATATGTTGATATCAGTAATTGTACCTGTATTTAATACAGCACAGTACTTGCCAGTTTGTATAGAAAGTATATTGAATCAAACGTATCGCAATATTGAAGTAATACTTGTAGATGACGGCTCAGAAGATGAGAGCCTGAAAATATGCAGAAATTATGAGGGAAGAGATTCCAGAATTGCAGTAATAGAGGTCAGACATCAGGGGTTGGTAACAGCGAGAAAGCTAGGTGTAGAAAAAGCAAAGGGCGAGTATTGTATTTTTGTGGACAGTGATGACTGGATCTCGACAGACTTAATTAAAGAGGCTCTTTTTCTAACAGAAGGCGGAACGATTGATATTGTGAATTACAGTCTGCAGAATGTTGACGGCAATAAAACGACAGATTGGAGTTATACCGTACCGGAAGGGATATATGAAGAAGAACAGATGAAATTTGTATATTCAAGAATGATGTTTGATTTTGAGGAGGGACGTCCCGGTATTATTCAATCGTTATGCAGTAAGATGATTAAAAGAAATATATTGCGGGAGGGTATCGCAGCCGTAAATGAGAAAATTACATTGGGAGAGGATGCAGCAATTGTGTATAAAGCCATGCTTTTATCAGAAAGGATTGCAGTTACAAATAAATGCCTTTATTTTTACAGGGTACGACAGAACTCCATGTATCATTCCAAAGACAAAGATGTTTTTGATAAAATGTGTTGTTTTCAGGAATATATGAAAGGAATATTTGAGGGATATGATAAAGAATATAAATTGAAGGAGCAGTTGAAATATTATTTGATGTCATTTGTCCGCAAAGGGTTAGAAGATATCTATGGAATAAAATTGTTGAGTCTGTATCGCGTCCCCTTTAAAACAGAAGAGCTGCGCGGAAAAATTGTATTATATGGCGCCGGAAATGTAGGCAGAGCATATTACAGGCAGTTGAACCAGGAAAAAGAGATAGAAATTGTCGCCTGGGTAGATAAAGGACTGAAAGGGGAAAAATTATATAATTGCACGATCGAAGCACCAAAAATACTTAAAAATGCGGAGTATGACAATATAGTGATAGCGGTAAAGGAGAGTGCTGTCGCAGAAAAAATCAAGGAAGAATTGTCCGTTATAATTTCGGAAGAGAAAATATTGTGGAGGCATCCAAAAATCAATTGGTGGGAGAGGGAGATTACTATTTAAATTTAAAGGAGGCTTTATTATGGGAAAAACGGTGATATACGGGATCGGCAGAATTGGGAAAAAGTATATAGATCAGTGTATGTTGTGTGAGATAACAGATTTAAAATTAGTGGATTCTAATGCTGATTTGTGGGGAACTGAATACAGAGGGATGAAAATATGTGATCCGGAATCTGTTATGTGGCAGGAGTATGAATTAATCGTGATTTCTGTTGGTGATATCGGGAGCAAATACAGTAAGGAAATATTGGATAGACTGGTAAATGCCTATAAAGTTCCGAGAGAAAAAATTGCAGATTGGCGTGAGACAATAGTGCTGTCAGGGAAAGAGTCATATAATTTGGGGAATATGGTGCTTAGTAAAGAGATTGATAGGGGAATCATTTTTACGGGAAAGAAATTTGGAAATAATATAAAGGAAGAAACTTTAAATGATTTGGAGAGATTCTATTTTGATGGGGAACATAAGACTTTAAATAAATGGATGCATTATTTTGAAGCTTATGATCGTTTTTTTTCGAGGTATAGAGGAAAAGACATCACAGTGCTTGAAATCGGAGTTTTCAAGGGTGGATCGCTGCAAATGTGGAAAAATTATTTTAAGACTTCTGCCAATAAGGTGCATATTTATGGTATAGATGTGGATCCTGACTGTAAAAAATGGGAGGAAGATGGCATTAAGATTTTTATTGGTTCACAGGAAGATCGAGAATTTTTGAGGAAAGTCAGGGAGGAGATAGGAGAGGTTGATATTTTGATAGATGACGGCGGCCATACAATGAATCAACAGATTGTAACGTTCGAGGAATTGTTTGACCTGGTTGCTGATGATGGGGTTTATCTGTGTGAAGATCTGCATACATCCTATATGGAAAATTATGGGGGTTCCTATAAAGGAAAAACTTTTATTGAGTATTCCAAGAACCTGATTGATTATTTACATGCGCAATATTCAGAGACGGATCAATTGAGAGAGAATAAATACTCGAAGGCGATCAAATTTATTACATATTGCGACAGTATGGTTTTTATTGAAAAAAAGAAAAAAACTACGAAAAGTATCTGTGCCTGTATATAAAGTATTTTGAATATAAGATATTTGATAAATAGAGGGATTAAATGAAAAATATTAAAAAACGGGATGTTTTGGAAACAATCAGTTTATTGATTGAAGGAAATGATTTTGTGGCCGCGCAATGTAGCAGGGCAAAGGTGACGGAAAATATGCCGGATATTCTTCAACAATGTCAGGAAATGGCAATAATATTGGGAAATTGCCTGGAGTCATTCGGTGAGGAAGGAGAAAAGTTAGTACCGGTTTTAGAAGCGTATTGTGAAGAAATTTATCAAATCAGTCAGAACAGCCAAAAGGAAGTCAATGAGAATGTATGTAAAAATATAGCGAAAACAACTGTAGAACAGTTGGCTGATTTAAAGAGAAGTATAATTGAGTATATTCCGGATGATAAGCTGGAGATAGTTTTTTTACCGTATAAAGCATCTATGTGGGATTCACTGGAAAGTGTTTGGAGAGCGGCGGCAGATGATCCGGAATGTGACGCTTATGTAGTGCCAATTCCTTATTTTGAAAAAAATCAACAGGGAGAACTTGCGGTGATGCATTATGAAGGAAATCAGTTCCCGGATGATGTACCGGTGGTTCATTACATGGATTATAATCTGGTGGAAAGAAAGCCTGATGTAGCATTTATACATAATCCATATGATAAATATAATTATGTAACCAGTATCCATCCGGCTTATTATGTGACAGAACTGAAAAAGTATGTGGGAAAAGTGGCGTATATTCCGTATTTTGTATCACCGGAACCAAATCCGGACAGCATTGAGGTGCAGAAACAGAAGAAAGGTTTTGTGATACAGCCGGGGGTGATGGATTCGGATCTGGTTTTTGTGCAGTCAGATGCTATGAAAAAGTTATATGTGAATATTCTGGAAAAGGAGATTCCCAATATAAGCAGGGAGTATTGGGAAAATAAAATTTTTGGCTTGGGCTCTCCGAAGCTGGATCGTGTTCATAATACAAAACGTAATGATGATCTCCTTTCTTCGGAGTGGTATTCTCTGATTTATGATAGTAAAGGAAACCGGAAAAAGGTTATTCTTTATAACACAAGCCTGCATGATTTGCTTAACCAGAAAAATATGATGGAAAAGATCTCTGATACGCTGACATTTTTTAAAGAGAGAGAGGATTGTGTATTATGGTGGAGACCTCATCCGTTATATGAATCAACGCTGGCATCTATGATACCAGGATTACTGCCGGTTTACAGAAAGATAGTGGAGGATTATAGGGCAGAAAAATGGGGGATTTTGGATGAAGGTGAGGATTTGGACTGGGCAATTGCTGAAACAGACGCCTACTATGGGGATGGAAGTTCTGTTGTGGAACTATATAAAGAGGCGGGAAAACCTGTATTATATCAGGATACCAGAGTAAAAAATGCGGTGGATGAAGAAGTGGAGATTCCGATATGGCCATGTGCTTTTTGCGTGGATGGGGATGATATCTGGTTTGTGCATGGGAAAATAAATATATTTGGCAAATATAATAAAAAATCAAGGAAACTGGAGGAAATACAGACAATTCCAGATGAGCGGGTATTTCAAGATACTTTATATCAGGAGATATATAAGCAAGGAGATAAGATATATCTTATTCCAGCTTGGGCAAAGATCGGAAGAGCGTCGTGTAGGGAAAGAGTGTAGATCTCGGTGGTCGCCG
>OFGI01000402.1_pt1 | contig 34305 bp, 34 predicted proteins | sample 1521751 | NCBI WGS metagenome assembly OFGI01 (sample SAMEA3504115, study PRJEB24116) | mouse gut metagenome | biome: mouse gut; feature: mouse-associated habitat; material: faeces | place: Denmark | collected 2011
GAGGACGGATGGACGACCGCAAACTGACCGTTTATAATGGGCGAGGTGCTTTCAAAAAATCGCCGCCGCAGATTCTTTTACAGGGAAACTGGCTGGAACAGGCCGGTTTTTCCGCTGGGGATAAAATTACCGTGAAATGCCAGCAAGGGCGGCTTGTTATCACGAAGAATGAGCCGGAATCAGATACCAAAGCGGAAAGTTGACAAACATAGAGGTTTTGAATGAATTTTTGAGGAAGCCTATTCCATCTGGAAGGACATTGTAATATAATAAAGCCAGAAAAATCGGGAGTTGTGGAGGTAATTATCAATGAGAAATGTTTACGATAATAGTGAATTTTTTGCCGCATATGCGGAAATGGGAAGAAGCAAAGACGGTCTGAAAGCTGCTGGAGAGTGGCATCAGTTGCAACCGTTATTCCCTAAATTACAGGGAAAAAAAGTTTTGGATTTAGGATGTGGTTACGGTTGGCATTGCAAATATGCCGCACAAATGGGAGCTACTGAAATTCTTGGTATTGATAGTAGTCAAAAAATGATTGCAAAAGCAGTAGCTGATAACTCTGATGACAAAATCAAGTATAAAGTTTGCGGTGTTGAAGAATACATTTATCCTGAAAATACTTATGACCTAGTTGTTTCTAACCTGGTACTGCACTATATCGAAAATTTAGCTAATGTTTATCAAAAGGTGTATTGCACATTAAAAGTAGGTGGGTATTTCCTATTCAATATTGAACATCCGACTTTCACCGCAGGTGTTAATGAGGATTGGATTTATGATGAAAATGGGAAACCTAAATATTGGCCAATCGACAATTACTATTACACAGGCGAAAGAGAAACCAATTTTCTTGGTCAACGAGTAATTAAACAGCACCACACATTAACGCAGATATTGAATCCACTTATAAAATGTGGTTTTCAAATTGAGGCTATTGAGGAAGCAATGCCTCCGGCAGATATGATGGGTATGCCGGGAATGTGTAATGAAATGCGTAGACCTATGATGTTGTTGGTTAAGGTTAAAAAGGTTTAATAAACAACTTCCAGTTTATCAAGCCACGTTCTCAACTAAATACCACCAGCACAAAACCGCTGCCACATGGAAACATACACAACCATGCAACAGCGGTTTTTTATTTCCGTTTTTTTCTCTGGCCGACATAGCTTTTGAAGAATTTCGATTTTTCAAGGATATGTACAAGTTGCCGGAACTCCACATCAGACAGCTTGTTATAATTGATACCCAGCCGCTTGCAGTAAAGCGCAGCCTGTTTTTCAAGAGGGCTTCCCTTGAAATTTGCAACATCCTCTAAATCCTGTTTCAATTCTTCGGCAATGGTAGTTGGCGGCGCACTCTCACTGTCAGACTTGTGTACAGCACGGATATCACGAACGATTGCGCTTATATCGTCCTGTATCATGTGGCTGAAATATTTGTCATCCTCAATGTGTGCAGCCTGTAAAATCCGGAGGTGCGGGTCATCTTCCTCAGGGCGGTAGCGTTCTATAATTTCGTGCCGGACAGTATCGACAAGGGAGGTGAGGTTTTAAATCTGTATGGAAGCAATCCCATCCACATAAACCTCAATGTCAGCCAGAAACTTTATAAAAGCCTTGTGGGTGGCAAGTTCACATAGCTGGCAAGGGCAGGTTTTGAAATCTGCGTCAACAGAAAACCAGAAGGAGGACACAGAATGAAATTTTCAAAAAGCGAGCTGGACATTATCTACCAGTATGCCGCACCGACCAAGGCGGAAACCCTTGCGGGCATGAAAGAAATCGTGCCGGTGATAAAGGACTTACTGACAAAGGCAATCGTGGAGAACGCCATCCGAAAACTGGAAAAGATACCGGAGCCGGAGTGCAGCCAGTTTGTTGCCGCCACAAAAGCCCGGTTCCTTGCAGAGCGTGACAATTCCATCCGCCAGCGGCTTGCGGCGGCAAAGGCACAGGAGCCGATTTTGCAGGGGCATGACCTGTCAGGGATAGAACGGTTCCACCCAAAAACCCGGCACATGATTACGCTGGAAGTACAGAAGCAATGCTTTGTCGGTTTTAAGGGGGAGAGGTTCCGTTTCTTCCTCTCCGATGAAGGTTACCGGAACGTAAAACACAGCGAACAGGAAGGGGAAATCAAGATAAAGAGCCATGCCGCGTTGTCGCCGGGAAGCTCTATCCTGACAAAAAGCCTAGACAGCAGGAACGGTAAAAACGGCAGAAAAACGGAAAGCCGGAAAATCTCCCTCTGAAAGAGGGCGCATTATCCGAGATTTTTAATTATCCGGGGAAATTCTTAAAAACCTTTTGTATGCGGGGGTTCATGCAAAAAATCTCGGATAAAATTTATCCACATGGGCATAGTACAGTTAAAGCTATCAAACAGGAGGTTTTAACCATGGGTTACCATACAAGGGAAACCAACACAGTGCCATGCGGATACCACGAATTGAATCCGGAAATGGAGGCTCTTTTAGCGGAGTACCTTGAAGACGGGAAACGCAAGGGGCTTCAGGAAAGCAGCATCCATCTTCACGATAAGATTGGGCACTACTTTTTATCCGCCCTGGCTGATACAGGCTGCGCAGCGCCGCAGGCAATGAACGCCCAAAATGTAGGAGCCGCGTGTTTAATGGTCAGCAGCAAATGGTACCTTTCACACATCCGGACATTCCTCAGATATGCATATCAGGCCAGACATACCGACAGGGATTACAGCGGCATCGTTCCTCTTTTCAAGAGGCCGCAGCCGTACCCTTCTGTTTATACAATAGAAGAAATCCTGAAAATTGAAAATAGCGTAGACCGGGACTCCCCACATGGAAAGCGAGATTACCCAGTGCTGCTTCTTGCGACACGGCTGGGGATCAGGAGCGGGGACATCTCATCCATGACATTCCGGGAACTGGATTTTGGCAGGAACCTGATTCTGCTTACACAGCACAAAACCGGCGTTGACATTGAACTTCCCATGGTCCCGGATGTAAAGGCCGCCCTGAAACAGTATTTAGAGGAAGAACGGGCCTGCTATGACAGCCCGTATGTATTTCTCCGCATCGTTCCCCCTTACAGCCATATCTCTGTGCAGGCAATCACCAAGATCGTCAGGACTGCCATTATGGCAGCTGGAATTGATCCGGCGGGACGCAAACAGGGCGCACATGCTTTCCGGTCGTCCCTGGCAAGTTCCATGGTCAATGACAACATCCCTTATGAGGCGGTAAGGAAAGCCCTTGGGCATACAGACCAGAACGCCATCCAATCCTATGCCAGTCTGGATGTGGAGCAGCTGCGGAACTACGCCCTCCCGGTCATGGAGGCGACAGGTACATTTGCCGCTTTTCTGGAGGGGAGGTGGCGCCTGTCATGACACAGTTCCAGTCGGTTTTCAAACATGAGCTTGCAGAATATCTGGAAATCAGCCAGGGGACTGTCAGCGATGATACTTTGCGGAGTACACGCAGAACCCTTCTTTCGTTCGATTCACTGCTGGTGGCAGAAAACGCCGACAGGGTTACGGAAACAGCCATCAATCACTGGATCAGGGAACTCCAGCAGATAAACGCGCCCAAAACGGTCAGCGATAAGGTAAGCTATCTCCGCAAATTTTTGCGGTACCTTCAATACAAGGGGTACAGTGTTTTCATGCCCGCCTGCCCCAAAACATCAGACAGCTATGTCCCATATATTTTTTCGGACAGGGAAATCCAAACGCTTCTATCCTGTGCCGACAGTTGGGCCAACAAGCATACAGACCCTAAAATCCGCCGGACGGACATGGAGTTCTGTATGCTGCTCCGGATGCTCCTTGGGTGCGGGTTCCGCCTGGGAGAACCGCTTGCCGCCAGGGTAAAAGATATAAATTTCCGCAATGGGACCATCCTGATCCGCCATGCCAAGAACAACAAACAGCGTGTTGTTCCAATGGACAGGACATTGACAGAGATGCTGGAAAGATACTGCATTGCTATGGGGATCAAAACAGAACCGGAAAGCTGTCTGTTCCCGGCAGCCAGGGGCCAAGAGTTTTCCGTCAGTAAAGGAACCTTTGATTTTCGGTTTAGGAACCTCTTGCGGGAAACCGGCCTGTATGTACAGGAAAAATCCCATTCCAGAGGGCAGTGCCTTCATTGCTTCCGTCACTATTTTGCCATCCATTCATTTGCGCAGGCAGAGAAAAACGGACGCCCGACAGATGACTCTGTTCCTTTCCTGTCAGTCTATCTTGGACACCATGACATGGACGAAACGGAGAAATATCTGAAATTCAGTGGTGATATGTTCCCTGAATATACGGAGCTGTTTGAAGATTATGCCGCTGGCGTATTCACGGAGGTGGCGTATGAGGAAAAATAAACTTCCTGAATTCATGCTCCTCCTGGAACAGTTTTTTACGGAATATATGCCGCTCTCGTCAGGGCTTTCCCCTAATACCACGAGATCCTATAAACATGCCTTCCGCCTTTTGTTCCAGTATGTTTATCAGGAAAAGAAGAAAAATGCTGGTGAAATCCTCTTCCGGGATTTGAATTTCGAGACTATTGACGGCTTCCTGAAATGGATCGAAGCAGAACGGGGATGCTCAGTATCCACAAGGAATCTCAGGCTTTCAGCATTGGCCTCTTTTGCCGGTTACGCACAGAACAGGAATTTTGAAGCAGCGACTGTGTTTGCAAATGCGGTGAAAAGAGTGCCTGTAAAAAAAGAGGCCGTCCAGCCGAGGACCACCTTTACGCTTGATGAAGTTTCAATCCTGCTCCGGCTTCCTGATCCCGGGAAACGGATGGGCTTCCGTGACCAGGTTCTTTTGAACCTGATGTATGCCAGCGGAGCCAGGGCACAGGAAATCTGCGATCTCAAAGTCAGGGACTTCCTGGCCGAGAAAAACCTCTATAAGCTTACAATTACTGGAAAGGGAAACAAAACCCGGAGGATCGTGATTGCAAGGCCTAGCGGAACTCTCCTGGAACGATATCTGGAGGAAACGGGAAAGGCCGGTCGGTTGGAGGCCTACATCTTTTCCAGCCAGACCCATCCGCAGATGAGCATTTCCTGTATTGAGGAGATTTATAAAAAATATATCATGCTCGCAAGAGCAGGGCATCTGGAAATGTTCCTTGAAAAACGCTACACCCCGCACACCATGAGGCATACGACCGCCACACATATGTTGGAAGCCGGGGTACCAATTATGGCAATCAAAAATTTCCTCGGACATTCCTCGATCTCCACAACAGAACGGTATGCTGAACTTTCACAGGGAACTGTAAACAGGCATATCCGGGATTGGAACGAAAAGTGGTTTTCCCATCAAAAAGAAAATCCTGTTACACAAAAGAAAGAGCATCAGCTCCCTGACTTCCTGAAATAGTTCTTACATTATCCGAGGCAACTTCTCTGAAAGCCTTTTATGCTGGCGGTTTTGAGAGTTTCCTCGGATAATTGATTATCTCGGATAATGCGCCCTTAGTTCCTAAGGGATTTTGCCGTTTCCGGCAGTTTTGTCCTTTTTCTTGGAACGCTTAGAAAGGTACTTCGGGCAGTCAACCACAACCGCCCGGAAGCTCTGTTTACATTCGTGCTGGCATTTCCGGCACAGTTCGTTGTAAGTGATACGGCTGCGGTCATTTAAGAAGAACGACCATTCCAGCCGCCGCTTGTTGCTCATTCTTGCCATAACCGGCTCCTTTCTCCGTTTCTATCTGATGTACGCAGATAGGCTGTTTTGGTGTAGCGTTTCGGTATCATTTTTAAGGTTTTTTCCCTCTGTATACCCCTTTGTAAAGTGCGGCAGTATTGCAGTCAGGGAATGATAACTCACGCTTATTTGTCGCTTCTCGGTACGGTTTCGGAGCCTTTTGCCATCCATTCAAAGAAAGCAATTTTGCTGACCTTGATAAGTCTGCCCCTGCGGAACGCTGGAAAGCCGGGTGTGTGTACCAGCTCATAGGCGCTCGCTCTTGAAATTCCCATAATCTGCTGAATGTCCGCCACATCCAGAACCAGCGGTAAATCCTCGTAGCTGTTCAATCTCTTTTTATCGTTCATTCTGTTCCTCCCATAAATCAAATAGGTTAAAATGCTTCCTGTTGCCGTTTTCCCCAAAAGCCGTTTTCCTGCCCCATTCCTGCGGTGTTTCCCTGCATTGGTGCGCCGGATGCGTCACTTCTCCTGCCGGTCATATCCCTTTTGGACGGTCATTCACTTGTCAAGGTACTGTGCAGTACGAAATTACCAACTGCAATCATCATAGCGTACTATCCTTGGCAAAACAATGATTCTGCGATACCATGAGTGTAACAGATATAACTGAATTATATAATTACCATAAACAAAGGCAGGGGATAGGGATGGAGAATCAGTTTATACGACATGAGCCATGTTTTGAGAGGATTTTGTTTGTCCTGACGCTGGACAGGAAGAAAATGAAAGAGCGGATTTTGATTGGGGAAGAACAGCAGATCCGCTTCCGGCTGAACGGGAGCCAAAACACAGAGGTGCTTTGTGATATGACACGCCCGCTGGGAACTTTTTTGATAAACTTTGAGCGTGACACGGACAGAGATTGGAACTTATACGGGCTTTCTCCACTGCGGCAAGCCCTCCACTCCAACCGATGGAAACAGCCGGAGCTGGAGCAGGCGGCAAGCGAATTTCTCTGGGGAAAATATCTTAGCAATGACCCTCTGAAAATGTATGTGGCGTTCCGTATCTGGAACAGCTATCTGCTTTCCAGAGAACCCCGTGACCGTAACGCTGCCTGTGACCGCTTCATGGATAAAATGAGCAGCCTGACCGGGGTATTCCATAACGAAGCCATGAGCTTTGACAGGGAGACAGGAAAACCGAAACATTTTCAAGCTGGCAGCCTTTATTTCAAAGGCGCACCATCAGAAGATACCCGGCTTGACCTCTGGTTCCCGGACAACCGTCGCACAGAAGAATGTGTGTCTGCCTATGCGTCTCTCTACCCGTTGATTACCTATTATCTGAACAGGCTGAATGACTGGGGGCTTTGCTTCCGGCAGTGCAAGGTCTGCGGGAAATATTTTCTGGCAAAGAGCCAGCGGTATGAGCTGTGCAGCGACAAGTGCCGCAAAGCACAGGCGCTTCAAAACAAGCGGGAATTTGACGAGAGGGCAAGAGAAAATAACTATGACCTGCTTTATAAAAATGAATGCCAGAACTGGCGCAACAAAATAAACCGGGTAAAAAATACCGCAGGCTTTCCGGCTGACCGTCTGGAAAAAATACAGGCTGCCTTTGCTGACTTTAAGAAAGAAGCCTTACGGAGAAAAAAGGATGTAAAAACAGGAACAGCCAGCCCGAAAGAATTTACGGACTGGCTGTATCAGCAGAGTAATGTTATTGTGCCGCTGACCGAATACTAAATTTTTTTCTCGCTGTAAGTTTTCTGTGACATTTGGTTGATACTATAAAAAGAAAAAGGATGTGATACTATGCGAATACTGGTTGTTGAAGATGACCAGCTTTTGAATAAGACATTAAGCTATAATCTGTCGGCTGTCGGATATTCCGTGGATGGGGCTATGTCAAAGGCAGTTGCCATAAGATTTCTTGAAAAACAGGATTATGATTTAATTGTTTTGGATGTTAATCTGCCGGATGGGAACGGATTTGATATATGCCGTGAGGTAAAAGAACACCGTCCCGATACCGCCGTGATTTTTCTAACTGCCAATGATATGGAAAGCGATATGCTGAAAGGATTTGAGTTGGGCGCAGATGATTATGTAACAAAGCCCTTTCCTGTCAGCGTGTTCCAAAAGAAAGTATCTGCTTTACTGAACCGCATTTCAGCACAATCCGGCGGCGATTTCTACGATGACGGGAATTTATATATCAATTTTTCCGAACTATCAGCATGTCTTGCAGGACAGCCGATTACCCTTACATCGTTGGAATATCGTTTGTTAAAAGTGCTGACAAAAAATTCTCAAACTGTCCTGACCCGTCAGGTATTGCTTGAAAAGCTGTGGGATGCAGATGAAAATTATGTGGATGAACACGCACTTACCACAACGATCAGCCGCATCCGCAGTAAAATTGAAACGAACCGCCATTCCTACATCAAAACCGTTTACGGCATGGGCTATATGTGGATTGGAGGAGTGCAAAAATGATTTCAAAAAAACTCTCCTTAAATAAGGTCTGCATAGTACTGGCAACCACCATTTTACTTTTATCCGTTGTCATGTTTTCGGTTCTATATATCCTGACCAGAGAAATGTCTGTGGTATTTTGCGGCATGGTGTTCTGTCTGCTTTTTCTACTTTGTGTTACTGCTTTTGTGATGCTGGTACGGCGAAAGCTGACTTTGTTTTCTGAAATGCTTTGCTGTACCTTAGACGAAATGATGAATGGAAAAATAGATATATCGCAGGTTGCCGAAGAAGAAAGCTTATTTTACAAAATCAATCATCGGCTGGTGCGTCTTTATGAGGTTATGCAGGAAAGCAAAAACAGCGTTGCCAGTGAACGAGCTGACTTACAGGAATTGATTTCCGATATTTCTCATCAGGTAAAAACACCGATAGCAAACTTAAAAATGGTAAATGCCACCTTATTAGAACAAGAAGTGACACAGGATAAACAGCGGGAATTTCTGCTTGCCAGTGGCACACAGCTTGATAAACTGGATTTCTTAATGCAGGCTATGATAAAAACTTCCCGGCTTGAAACTGGTGTTATCTCACTTGAAAAGAAACAGCAGCCAATCTATGATACTCTTGCTATGGCTCTGGGCGGTATCTTTCTGAACGCTGAAAGAAAGCACATACAAGTTGAAGTAAACTGCCCTGAAACATTGGCTGTTTCCCATGACCGCAAATGGACAGCAGAAGCCTTATTTAACATATTGGATAATGCAGTTAAGTACACGCCGGAGTACGGTTCTGTTTGTGTTTTTGTTGAAAGCTGGGAAATGCACCTGAAAGTCAGCATTACCGATACCGGCAAAGGTATTCCCGAAAACCAGCAGGGAGCAATTTTTAGGCGCTTTTATCGGGAAGAAGATGTCCACGATATAGAGGGAATCGGCATTGGGCTGTATCTTGCAAGGGAAATTATCAGCTTACAGGGTGGTTATATACAAGTAACTTCTCAAGTAGGAACAGGCTCAACATTCTCGGTTTTTCTTCCCCATGAATAACCTGTTTTTTGAAATATCACAGGATTGTGACATTTCAGGGTAATTTACTATGTTGGCTGTGACATTTCTGTGAGGATTGCCCTTTATAATGAAGCCATCACAAGAAAGGATGGTGTAACTCTTACGGACAATACCCAACCCGTTTCTACATCCAACTGGTTAGTATTGATGTTGACAAGATAAAAGACTATATAACAGAAAAGGGAATGGACCATGAGGGCTTTTGTCAAGGTCAATACGGTCTGATAGCCTGTGATAATCCAGGGCTGTTTCCAGATAATATGACACTTCATTTTCAAACTGGTCAGTTAAACCAATATGAGGTTATTCCAAATGATAAAACAATGGAAATTCCTATTGGCGGTTTTCTTCCCGGCAGTTATTACGGCGGATTAAGCTCTGATGCGCCTTATGTCTTTGTTAGTGATGCCGGTATGGAGAAACTTGCTCCCGAAGCATATATTTCGTCACTTGGAATTGATATCACTGCCTCAAACGAAAAAATGGTGCTTTCTGATATTCGTGAACTCTGCAATCAGTCGGGCAAAATCTCTATAATTTCAAAAGCTGAATTGACAGAGGGGTTACATTCCGCCAAAATCACACTCTACACATTAGGCGGTGGAATTGCTTTCGTTCTGGCTTTTATCGGCGTTCTTAATTTTGCGCAGTTTTCAGTTACCCGGTTTGGATGTTGTTTATCATTATAGTTGTTCTGACTGCTTTTTGTTGGTTGGTTCCCTTACCATTTGTAAATCGTATGATGAAGAAATCAACTGTTGAAAGATTGCGTCAGAATTAAATTCTTATGCAGCAAAACACCGGATACAAGCTATTATTTGATTGCTGCATCCGGTGTTTTGTTTTGAAGTTATGTTTAAGCGTGGGTTCATCATATTTGGTGTGGTATCTTTAACTATGGGAAACTCTGTTTTCCCATTTGGAAACCGCCAAATTATCTGGCAGGAGGCAAAAAATAGCTGAAAAAGCCGGATCTGGAAACAATCGTGGAGGCGCTGCATAACGCAATTTACCATCTGCACCGGAAAATATCCCTTGTAACGCCGGATATTTTCTGCTATATTTACATAAAAATACTGGACAGAAACGAAATGCAGGTACTTTTATGAGTGAAAAAGTCTTAATCGTGGATGACGAAAAAGAAATAGCGGATTTAATCGAGATCTATCTGAAAAATGACGGATATACCGTATATAAATTCTATAATGGCAGGGATGCCCTGAAATGTATCGAAGAAACAGCGCCGGATCTGGCGGTGATAGATGTGATGCTGCCCGATATCGACGGCTTTCGGCTTTGCCAGAAGATAAGGGAGCAGTTTTATTTTCCCATCATCATGCTTACCGCGAAAATAGCGGATGAGGATAAGATTATGGGGCTGACGATGGGGGCGGATGACTATATCACAAAGCCGTTTAATCCGTTGGAGGTAGCAGCCAGGGTAAAAACCCAGTTGAGGCGGTATATGCGTTATAATAACCAGGCTGGGAAAAGGACAGAGGAAACGGAAGAACATGATATCCGGGGTTTGCTGATCAACAGAGATACGCACAAGTGCAGCCTGTATGGAAAAGAGTTGCAGCTTACGCCGATTGAGTTCGGAATTTTGTGGTATCTTTGCGAACATCAGGGCACGGTGGTGCCGTCAGAGGAACTGTTCGAGGCAGTATGGGGTGAAAAGTATCTGGACAATAATAATACGGTCATGGCCCACATAGCCAGACTGCGGGAGAAGTTACATGAATCGGCGAAAAAACCGAAATTTATTGTAAATGTATGGGGAGTTGGCTATACCATTGAAAAATAAAACATTTCACAGGACAGATGAGTTCAGACAGCTTAAGACGAAGTTTTTTTTAAGCGCCATGGGGATGGCTGCTTTTGCGGCGGGCTGCATTTTTTTACTGTACGCCCTGATTTTGAGAGGAAGGTTTGCGGACTGGATCGTGGCGCTAAATCAGAAGGCTTTCAGGCTGGATTATACTGCTGCAAGGACTTTGTATCAATGGACATTGCGTAACCAGATAGGACTGGTATTTACGGTCGGAGTGGTGTTTGCGTTTTTTATTACATTCCGCATTTACTTAAACTGGTTTACAAAATATTTTAAGGAGATCAATCGGGGTATTGAAGAGATAGGAAATGAAAACGGTGGGGAGGTGTCCCTGCCGCCGGAACTTTCTGCTGCGGAAAAGAAGATAAATGAATTAAAGCATAACCTTGAAAAACAGAAGCTTGATATGAAACTGGCAGAGCAGCAGAAAAATGATATGGTAATGTATCTGGCCCATGATCTGAAAACGCCTCTTGCCTCTGTGATCGGCTATCTGAATCTGCTGCATGATGAGGAACAGATTTCGGAGGAGTTGAGACAAAAATACCTTTCTGTAACTTTGGATAAGGCCGAGCGGTTGGAAGACCTGATCAATGAATTTTTTGATATAGCAAAGTTTAACCTGTCAGATATTACGCTGCAGTATACGTGGGTAAGCCTGACAAGGCTGCTTGAAATGCTTCTGTATGAATTTCAGCCGATGTTACGGGAGAAGAATCTGGACTGTAAACTTATGGTTCCGGAGGACATTATGTTAAGATGTGATGCGAATAAAATGGAACGTGTATTTGATAATATTCTGAAAAATGCGATTCTTTACAGTTTTGAAGGGACTGCTATAGACGTTGCGGCTGCCCGGCAGGGAGAAAACATCGTCATTACGTTTACAAACCGCGGCGATACCATTCCGGAGGAAAAACTGGAACAGATATTTGAACAGTTCTACAGGCTTGATAGTTCCAGAAGTACAGGAAGCGGCGGGGCAGGTCTGGGCCTGGCCATAGCAAAACAGATCATTGAGCGTCACAACGGATCGATTATGGCGAGAAGCGAAAATGAGACGGTTGAGTTTAAAGTCACCTTGCCGATTTCGTAGGTAAATTGTAAGAAATTCTGCAGCAAATCATAAGGATACTTTGGGTGTAAACGAATAAACAGCACTCCTGTTACTGGTACAATAACAGTGCCGGAAACAGGAGTGCTTTTATGATGCGCAGGTCCGCACAGGGAAATTTGGCAAAAGCCGGTATCTGTTGTCCGGTAAAAAGAGGAGAGGAGGGACTGTTCTCATGTCAAGAAAAAGACTGACGCAGGTATTTCCTTTTCTGCTTCCGCTCCGCAGATGGCAGAGAAAGAAATTATTTTATTATCGGATGCAAAAAGACGGACGCCGCTATGCAAAAAAGATAGCTGACGGTCTGCTGCCCTGTGTGGTATTTGAAACTTCGATACCGATGTTAAATGAAAACAGCGGATTTGATATGCAATACCAGATAAACAAGGTGCATAATCTGAAACTTGCTGCCAGGACGATCGACCGGGTTCTCATCGAACCGGGTGAAACATTTTCCTTCTGGCAGCTCGTAAGATGGGCGGACCGGGAGGAAAAATACAAAAATGGATTAAATCTTGTGGATGGAAGAATTGTACCATCGTATGGCGGTGGATTGTGTATGTTGAGTGATACGCTTTTTTGGATGTTCCTGCATACGCCTTTGACGATTGTGGAGCGGCATGGACATGCAGTTAAGTCGTTCCCGGGTGCATCTGAAGACCTTCCCTGCGGGACGGATGCGACTGTGGGCGAAGGGTGGCTTGATTTGAAAGTCCGCAATGACACGGATAATACCTTTCAGGTTGAGATCCGTTTTGACGATACCCATATACATGGACGTATTCTGTCACAAAATCCGGTGGATGCTGAATATTCCGTGTTTAATTCTTCTGTTTCCTATCAAAGAAAGGGAGAAAGGATATATCAGACGGCTTCTGTCTGCCGTGCGGAGAGAAACAGAAATACTGGAAGGAAAGAGGAAAAGGAGTTGTATGTGAACCAGTGTGAGATTGCTTACAGACTTCCGGACGGGGTAAGGATAGAGGAAGGCGGTGTATGAAATGGATAAAAAAAGAATAGCGGTTATTTTTGGGGGGAATTCCACGGAATATGAGGTGTCGCTGCAGTCGGCTTTTTCCGTTCTTGAAAATATTGACACTGACAAATATGATGTCTTTCCTGTCGGGATCACCAGAAAGGGAGCGTGGTATCACTATACAGGGGAGAATGGAAAAATAAGTGGCAATACATGGCTTGCGGACAGAAGAAACCTGTTCCCGGTTACAGTTTCGCAGAATCCTTCCGCAAAGGGGTTTCTGGAGTTTCGCACGGACGGCTGGCATATCATAAAAACAGATCTGGTATTTCCCGTGCTGCATGGAAAGAACGGGGAGGACGGCACGCTGCAGGGGCTGTTTGAACTGGCGGGAATCCCGGTTGTGGGCTGCGATACGCTTTCATCGGCAATCTGTATGGATAAAGATCGAGCACATAAGCTGGTCAGCCTTACGGGGATATCTGTTCCCAGGGCAGTAACCTTTAGCGATTCTGACAGAAAAGAGGCGTGGAAGGAGATCAATGAAAAACTGTCTTATCCCCTTTTTGTAAAACCTGTCCGGGCGGGCTCGTCCTTCGGGATCACAAGGGTAACGGAAGAGGCGGAACTGGACGGCGCCATAGAGCAGGCGTTTGAACATGACAGGAATGTCATCGTTGAGGAGGAAGTAAAGGGATTTGAAGTGGGCTGCGCCGTGCTGGGCATCGATACACTGATGGTCGGAAGAGTTGACGAAATCGAATTGTCGGGAGGTTTCTTTGACTACACGGAGAAGTATACGCTGAAATCTTCAAAAATTCATATGCCTGCAAGGGTGGACGCGGAAGCGGAAAAACGGATACAGGATGCAGCCGTGAACATATACAGGACGTTAGGGTGTTCGGGGTTTGCAAGGGTGGATATGTTTTATACCCCGTCCGGAGAAATCGTATTTAACGAGGTGAACACGATTCCCGGCTTTACCGAGCATAGCCGTTATCCGGGCATGATGAAGGGAATCGGTCTGTCTTTTCCGAAGATGCTGGACAGGCTGATCGGTCTGTACCTGTGATGGGGAAGAGTAGCGTGAGAAAACAGGCTTTCATTACGATTTGTACCGTCAACGGAAAGGCGGCGGAAAGGAGATCAGGATGAGTATCAGAAGAAGGATCATCGATTATTCGAGAGGAAATAATCTGCACTGTTTCTGGCTTCTGTACAGATTGCAGAAAAAGACGGGCGAGGGGTTCATGCATGATGTACTTACCTTTATGATGAGCCGGTGCGCCCACCGGCACGGAGGATATATCGGCCCGGATACAGTAATAAAAGGTAATCTGACGCTTCCCCATGGACTGCATGGAATTTTTATTTCAAGGTATGCGGAAATTGGAGAAAATTGCCGGATCTATCAGAATGTGACGATTGGCGAAGTGGACAGGAGAGCCCCCGTCATAGGAGACAACTGTCTGATCGGAGCAGGCGCAGTTATCATTGGCGGCGTAAAAATCGGCAGTCGGGTGAAAGTGGGTGCGGGCGCGGTAGTATGTACAGACATTCCGGAGGGCTGCACAGTGGTTTCGCAGCCGGTACGTATCATAGGAGAAAAGAAAGAGCATGAAGGAAATGGAGAGGAAAACAGAACGGGCATGGATCGAGGTAAATACGGGGAATCTGTGTCATAATGTAGAAACTCTGAAAAAAGCCATGCAGCCGGGATGTGAACTGATGGCTGTCGTAAAGGCGCAGGCCTACGGGCATGGAGCTGTTCTGACTGCTTCTTATCTTAATCAGATGGGAGTTTCGGCATTTGCCGTTGCCACGGTGGAGGAAGGCATCGCTTTGAGAGAAGCCGGCATCCGTGGGGAAATACTGATACTTGGGTATACGGACGTGAGGCGTGCAGAGGAATTGAAGGAGTATGATCTGATGCAGACTTTGATCAGCTATGAATATGCGGATGCTTTGAATCAGCAGGGCGTTACCGTAAAGGCACACATAAAAATAGATACAGGCATGCACAGGCTTGGGATAGCATGTGGGGAACTGTCTGCGGTTCGGAAGCTCTTTTTTATGGAAAATATCAGGGTATGCGGGATGTTTACGCATCTGTGCTGTTCGGACAGCAGGCAGCCGGATGACATGGCATTTACCAGAGGGCAGATCGAGAAGTTTTATAGTCTGGCAGATGCTTTGCGGGACAGCGGGATAATCCTGCCGAAATTACATATTCAGAGCAGCTACGGCCTGCTCAATTATCCCGATCTTGTCTGCGATTATGTAAGAGTCGGCATTGCTCTGTACGGAGTCCTCAGCGCTCCAAATGATGATACGGTATTAAAGCCCGACCTGCGTCCGGTGCTTTCTCTGAAAAGCCGGGTGGTGCTCATCCGGGAAGTGAGGGCGGGCGAGAGTGTGGGGTATGGCAGGAGCTTTACAGCCGGGCACACTGCACGGATCGCCATCCTGCCGATCGGGTATGGTGACGGTTTTCCGAGAAGTTTGTCCGAAGGAAAAGGCAGGGTATTGATAAGGCAATATGTGGCGCCTGTTGTCGGACGTATCTGTATGGATCAGCTCGCTGTGGATATAACGGACGCAGAAGGCATAACTGTGGGGGATACGGCGACGTTGGTGGGTGCGGAAGGTTATGATGAATTGTCTGCCCCTGCGGTTGCGGATCATTCGGACAGTATCAGTAATGAGCTGTTGTGCAGGATGGGAGCAAGGTTACCGGTTATTACCAGATCAGAAGACAGGCGATTCCATACGCCGGAATAAAGGGCAGAAGAACCGGCATAAGATACTTCCCACCAATGAAAATACAGACCGCGATAATCGCCCGATAAAGAAAGTCGATAATAAAATTCTGGTGTCCCTCGATTTTCCTCACGCTGCTGCTTTCTGCGTTCATAACGGCACCTCCTTAATATTGATACTGTTTCCGATATTTCAAGAACATCAGTGCAGACAGGGCCAGGGCCATAAGCTCCGCTACTGGCGTAGCCAGCCAGATACCATTTACTCCCAAAATCGCGGGCAGGATCAGCATGGTAATCAGCATGAAAACGAATGAGCGGGAGAAGGCGAGAATTGCGGAGACAATGCCGTTGGACAATGCGGTGAACATTCCGCTGGCAAAGATATTAAAGCCAATAAAGAACAGCGCCAGGGTGCAGATTCGATTTCCGGTGACTGCCAGATCATAAACCGGATTATTCGGTCGGGCAAAAATGGACACCAAGGGCTTTGTCGCGGCGAAGGACGCTGTCACCGTCACAAGGGAAATAACGGCAATTACTTTTAAGCTGGTGGAAACCAGTTTCTTCAGCTTTTCGTGGTTCTTCTCACCGTAATAGTAGCTGAGCATGGGAGCGACACCATAGGAATACCCCGTGTAAAGGGAGCTTGCAAACATCAGGACATACATGATGATGGTCACGGCGGCAACGCCATCTTCACCGACATAATGGAGCATCGTCCAGTTGAACATCATCGTAATGATGCCTGTGACCAGCGCAGTTGCCATTTCAGAGCATCCGTTTGTGGCCGCGTTTGCAAGAACCTTGAAGCGAAAAGCGGGCTTTGTGAAGTGCAGAAGGCTCTTTTTGCGGCTGAACACAGACAGGCCGACAACAGCGGTCACAGAGTAACCCAGGCCCGTGGCAATGGCCGCGCCGCTGATCCCCATATCCAGAAAGCCGATAAATACATAGTCAAGCACAATGTTCAGCACACCACCTGATACGGAACAGACCAGTGATAAGGTTGCTTTTTCGGAAGCAATCATATAGAGGGTGAAATTGTTCATCAGCAGGATCGGGATCGTAAAGACAAGATAGCGGCTGAGATAGGAAGTACAGTAGCCGGCAACCTCCTGGGACAGCGCCATGCTCCCGAAGATGGTTTCCATCAGGAAATAACCGAGCATAGTCATGACCAGTCCAACCACTACGTTTACTAAAATCAGGAATGTAAAATCCTCTTTGGCTTCCTGGGGCTTTTGCTCTCCCATCTTTTTCATGATAACCGCACTTCCACCAGTTGCCAGCATGGTAGAGATAGCTGTCACCACCTGGATCACCGGGGCCGTCAGATTGATGGCGGACAGTGCGCTTGTGCCAATCAGATTTGATACGAACAGGCCGTCAGCCATAGTGTAAAAAGACATAAAGACAGACATTGCGATGGTAGGGACTGCAAATTTGAGGATATTCCTCAATGTGACTGGCTTGTTATAAGCATTTTGTTTTTGCATCATGATTCTCCTTTTTTCTTGTTTTTCTCCAGTATATGTGCTATTCTAATCCGTACAGTAACTGTACAGTCAAGAGGTGTTTTGAAAAATGGAGAAAAAAATAAACTGCTCACAATCGGTCAATTTGCGGCACTGCATGGCATCAATAAGAAAACTCTGATGTGGTACGATGAAATCGGCCTTTTTCATCCATCGTTTATCCATCCCGAAAATGGATACAGATATTACAGCTACTATCAGAGTGCCATTCTGGAAACAATTCTGCTGCTACGGGAGTTAGATGTACCGATTGAAGAAATCCAGGCATTTATGAAAAACCGTTCCGCTGCCAGTATGAAACGGCTTTTGCAGGAGAAAATTGATGATTTGGACCACAATATGGCACATTTGAAGGCGGTTCGGAAAATGCTATCTTACCACCGTCAGAATATGCAAATATTATTGACGATGGATTTATCGGAAATCAGCATTGTACAAAAGAGAGAGCGTAGTTTAGTTACCGTAGACATCAATCAGGACACTACGTTTGATAAGCAGGTAGAGATGATTACCGCTGAAACGAAAAAATATCAGCTTCGCCGTCTGCATGATGCATCCTATGGGACAATGCTCCTGCGTGTAAGCACGAAACGTTGCCATCCGGGGAATAAAAAGACATTCCCCGGATGTGTGGCTATCGCCACATAAAAAAGACATATACAACCACTCCTGCGTGTAAACACGCGTCGCGGTTGTATATGTCTTTTTTTACGTTTCTCAATGCTATTCCATCTTGTTGACAGCCAGATTCAGGCGGGAAACCTTTCTGGATGCCGTATTTTTATGATAGACGCCTTTTCTGGCAGCTTTATCGATCGTGGATGTGGCAGCAAGCAACGCAGCCTTTGCAGCTTCCCTGTCCTTCGCCTCGATAGCAGCATAAACTTTCTTGATCGCGGTCTTGGTAGCGGACTTGATGGATTTATTTCTTGCAGCTTTCGTCCGGTTTACCAGAATACGCTTCTTTGCAGATTTAATGTTAGCCAAGATGATACCTCCAATGATTTCTACTGTTCGTTCGTAATTTTTCTGTAATCAGCTGTGCCTGGCAGCCTTTCCTGTAGGGATGACGTTACCTTGGCGAGACACGGGCAGCCAACGTAAACATACGCATTTTATTTTAAAGTCAGAAGTCATTTCTGTCAATACATAATTTTATATAATTTGCCAAAAATATTACTATTCAGGCATTTATTTGAATAGAAATGTAAGAGAAAGATAAGGCGGGGTTACTTATGGGACTTCAGGTAAGAACAGACCTGGCGTTAGAGGCGAAGGAGACGGTGCAGAAACCGGACGAGGAGATCCGGGGCGTCAGGGTGGAGGAAGAAAAAGACGGGGAAAAGGAGATATATATTACCCGGGTGATGATCGAAACAAAAAATGGTGCGAAGATCATGGGCAAGCCAATGGGAACCTATATCACATTGGAGGCGCCGAATATGGCGACGCCGGATGAGGATTACCACCGGGAGATATCGGAGAAGGTGGCCGGTCAGATAAGAGAGCTTTTGCCGGATGAAAAAGAGGAGCTCTCGGTGCTTGTGGTGGGGCTCGGCAACCGGGACGTGACGGCGGATGCCCTGGGGCCCAATGTGGCGGACCAGCTTCATATCACGAGACATGTGGTGAGAGAATTCGGGAAGGCTGCCTACAACAGGAATAAAATGCATATGATCAGCGCCATTGTGCCGGGCGTTATGGCTAAGACAGGCATGGAGACCTGTGAGATCATCCGGGGTGTGGTGGAACAGACGAAACCGGATGTGATCATTGCCATCGACGCGCTGGCGGCAAGAAGCACGAAGCGCTTAAACCGGACGATCCAGATCACGGATACCGGCGTACAGCCCGGTTCCGGTGTGGGAAACCATCGCCATGCGCTGACACAGGAGTCGTTAGGGATTCCGGTGATCGGCATCGGGATCCCCACAGTTGTGGATGCGGGAACCATCGTCGGCGACGCGGTGGAGCAGGTAGAGCGGGAGATGCTTTTCTGTTCGGATATGCATTCCTTAAAAATGGCGGAACTGCAGAATATGTATGTGACAACAAAAGATATCGATGATGTGGTGAACAGATTAAGCTATACGATATCGGAGGCAATCAATATTGCGTTGGAACTATAGAGAGAGCAGAGAGAAGGGAATCCTTTTAATGGGGCTTGCCATGGCGGCATTTCTGATATTTTTATGTCCGGAGGGGGAACTGGTGGAAAAAGTGTACGGGCAGTTCTTTCCTACGGCTGCTTTCTGCATGGACGCGCTGGCCTACGGGGAGGAGAGCGTCACGGCAGAAGGCAGGATGATGGATATGATAGCAAAGGAGCTGCCCTTATACAGCTACAGTATTTCCTATTTCGGAGACGGCCTGATGAACCAGTATTATAAGGAATATGTGGAGATCCTGATGCAGGAGGCCAAAGAAGGCACGGAGGGAAATGCGGCAAAGAGCCAGGCGGGAGGAGAAAACGGCGAGTCCGGACAGGAACCCGGCGTCGGTGGCAGTGCTCAGGCAGAAAGCAAAGAGGGCAGCGTATCTGGCAATGAAGGGACAGGCGGGACTGAGCAGGAGGAAGAACAGGAGAACAGCGGGAATGAAAATACCGCCGGAAATGAGGAGCAGCGTTTAAACGGCGAGGATTCTTATTTTACGATCACGGACGGCAGCCTGCCCGATACCGACAGCTATCAGGAGCTGATACATACAGAGAAAGCACAGAATATTTCCATTGAGGATTATCAGGAGTTTGAAGCGCTTGCCGGGAAATTTTATACGGTGGACGCCAGCACCTATACCACGAAGGAGGAACTCAATGCGAAGAATTTTATGGCGGCGGACATGAGGATCGATAAGAATACAGAGGGCCCTCAGATCCTGATCTATCATACCCATGCCCATGAGGGTTATGCGGATTCGGTGGCGGGAGATCCGAATACGACAATCGTGGGCGTGGGGGAACAGTTAGCGAAGATCCTGCGGGAGGAGTACGGCTATCAGGTGCTGCACAACACGGAACAGTATGACGATAACAGGGATTACGCCTATTCCAATGCACTGCCTGCGCTGGAACAGATCCTTACGGATCATCCGACGATACAGGTAGTCATCGATCTGCACAGGGATTCGGTAGCCGAGGGAACCAGACTGGTGACGGAGATCGAGGGAAAGCAGACCGCCAGGTTTATGTTTTTCAACGGGCTTTCGAGAGTGCGGGAGGTGGGGGAGATCAGTTATCTGCCTAATGAAAATTTACAGGGGAATCTCGCCTTTTCGTTTCAGATGCAGAAGGCTTGTGAGGAGTACTATCCGGGGCTTACCAGAAAGATCTATCTGAAAGGATACCGTTATAACATGCACCTGAAATCCCGGACGCTTCTCATTGAGATGGGCGCCCAGAATAACACGGTGCAGGAGGCCATGAATGCCTGCGGGCCGCTTGCGCGGATGCTTGATATGGTGCTTGCCGGGGAACAGAACTGATACAGCCGTTGCTTTAAACAGACGGCATCAGAAAGCCCGCTCACGTTTTCTGCGGCGCCCGGACCAGAACAGCCAGAGTAGAAACCAGACCGCGCATATTGGCCGCCTTGCAGACAGAAAAACCGTCCAGGTGAGGCAGCATGATGTCCAGGATCATCAGATCCACGGGATCGTTTTTAGTACCATCAGCGCTTCCGCACTATCTTCGGCCGTAAAACAGCTGTGGCTGCCCTGCCGCATATAGTCGGCGATGATCTCCCGCATATTTTTTCATCTTCCACAATCAGAATCTTTGCCATGGGATCCACTCTTTCGCGTTTTCTTATGCAGTTCATTATATTTCTTTTGCCGGGAGAATACAATGAAGGATGGGGACAGTTTGATGCGGCGAAAGCGGTGGAAAAGATCAGGCAGCTTGATACCACACGGACCATCGACCACGCCAGCGGATGGAACGACCAGAAAATTGGGGACTTTAAGAGTAGCCATGATTATAGAAAAGACTTTTGTATGGAGAAGGATGATCTGGGACGGGCAGTGATCCTGACGGAGTTCGGGGGGCTTACCTGTCAGATTAAAGACCATACGTTTGATGGAAAGGTCTTTGGCTATACAGCCTATGAAACCACGGAAGAACTGCAAAAAGGGATGGAAGAAATTTTTGGAGAACGGCTTCTGACTGCAAAAAGTGAAGGCCTTGCGGCTTCTGTCTATACGCAGCTGACAGATGTGGAGTTGGAATTGAACGGACTGATCACGTATGACCGGAAACTGTTTAAGGTTCCGGCAGAGAGGATGGCGGCATTAAACGGAAAATTAAAGGAACAATAAGGAACAGGAGGCGGAAGGTTAGTTAGATCCGATCCGTTACCAGCCCGGATAGACAGGCATATCTCTGATGCAACCCTGCTAAACGCAGCGAGTTGCAGAAAAGATGCGCCTGTCGGTCCGGGCGTCCGCATAACCAATCTTCACTATGTTCAGTTCAGCGGCTGTCTGCCGTAAACACTCATAATGATATCCTGGGGATAATCGCCGAACTGGTGTCCGAACAGATTCAGGCCGCCGCAGTACTGTGCGTCCGGTTTTACGCCGATCCTGAGTTTGATGGAATCGGTACAGGAGAGCCGGAGCGTAGCCATGTTTTCGGCGGACACCTGTTTTTCATTGATAAAACAGCCTTCCTCCGTCACTTTGATCCACCAGAGGTCGCCGTACTGCGTGTTCAGGTCGTCCCACCAGAGAGGTGTCAGGCGGCCGTGCCTGTCCCCATAGTCCCCGGGGCTGTGGATCGTGCCGATCTCTTTGTCGTTGAGCCATACGGTGATATCGGAGGGCCAGTCATTTCTGTTGCCCGGAAATTCGGAGCATAATTCCAGAGAAAATACAATATGGCTTACGCTGCCGCCGATAAAACACTGATTGGAGAAACGGTATTCCAGATACCCGGAAGATATCCAGATCAACTGCGCATGAATGCGGCCTGGCACACAGAAAGCGGAGGTCTCGTCAGTGGGAACCAGATGGACATCCCCGGAGATCATACCGCAGGGGGCGCTCACCTGATAGTCAAAATAATTGCCGATGGGCATGGACTGCTGAAACAGAAGGCTGATCTCCCGCTCCGGATTTTCGGTATAGAAGTTTAGCAGAATGGAGTTGAGGACGAGAATACAGTTTTTCTGAGAACCTCTGGAAGTCGGAATATCACAGATGGAAATAAGCCCTGCTTTTTCCAACATATGCACGTGGTGTGCCGCGCTGGACAAAGGGAGATGAAAATGGTCGGCAATTTTGGAGATGATGGCCGGACTGTCGTACAGATATTTCAGGATCCGAATGCGCTCCGGCGAGGATAAGGCCCTGCCGATCAGCGACAGCTGCTCGGTGTCTTCCAGATTAAGTTTTAAGGAAGTAAATTTAAAGGATTCGTATTCGTTGGACATGGGGGCTCCTTTAGTTTTAACCGGTGAATGATGGCATACAGTAATATTGAAATCTACTGCTATAAGTTTAACGTCTTTTCATTATGAAGTCCATAGTGTATTTTATGGCCTTCATATCTGCCGTCGGCAACTAAGTGCTTGAATTCATTTTTTCCAAAAGCTTCGCAGATGGTTTATTTCCCGATCCGTCTGTCACCTTCGATTAAAATTGCTTTTTTTCCGTTGCTTTTTTCCTTCCAATCCAGCAGTCTTTCGTATATTTTCCTTTTTAAAATTATGTTGTTTCCTCAATTTTTGATTATGCGCATCTGCAAAAAATATTTGCCGATTCCGCAAAAGCTTGCTATACTAATGCGTGAGCACTTATCGTGTATTGGAGGAAGGCAAACAGGGACACGATCATTGCCAGATGGTATCAGTATTTTGGAATGTAAGACACAGGCCGGGAGGGAAAAATGGCACAGACAGACCAGAGTAAAATCAGAAATTTTTGTATAATCGCGCACATCGATCACGGCAAATCCACGTTGGCGGACCGGATCATTGAAAAGACCGGGCTTTTGACGGACAGAGAGATGCAGGATCAGGTGCTTGACAATATGGAGCTTGAGAGGGAGCGGGGCATCACGATCAAGGCCCAGACCGTGCGGCTTGTCTACAGGGCGAAGGACGGGAACGAGTATATTTTTAATCTGATCGATACGCCGGGCCATGTGGATTTTAACTATGAGGTGAGCAGAGCCCTTGCGGCCTGTGACGGGGCGATTCTGGTGGTGGACGCGGCCCAGGGGATCGAGGCCCAGACGTTAGCAAATGTGTACCTGGCCCTTGACCACGACTTGGATGTGTTTCCGGTGATCAATAAGATCGATCTGCCCAGTGCCGATCCGGAGCATGTGATTGAGGAGATCGAGGATGTGATCGGGCTGGAAGCCCGGGATGCGCCGCTAATTTCTGCAAAAAACGGCATAGGCATTGAGGATGTGTTAGAGCAGGTGGTGGCGAAAGTGCCCGCACCTGCGGGGAGTCCGGATGCGCCGTTGAAGGCTTTGATTTTTGACTCTGTCTATGATTCCTATAAGGGGGTGATCGTGTTCTGCCGCCTGCGGGAGGGCAGTGTGAAAAAGGGTACCCGGATTAAAATGATGGCCACCGGCGCTTCGGCGGAAGTGGTGGAAGTAGGGTATTTCGGCGCCGGGCAGTTTATTCCCTGCGAGGAACTGCAGGCAGGCATGGTTGGTTATCTGACGGCTTCCATCAAAAACGTGAAGGATACGCGGGTAGGCGATACGATCACGGATCTGGACAACCCCTGTGTAGAACCGCTGCCGGGTTACAAGAAGGTAAATCCCATGGTGTACTGCGGTGTCTATCCGGCGGATACGAACAAGTATCCGGATCTGCGGGACGCGCTGGAAAAACTGCAGTTAAACGATGCTTCCCTGTTCTATGAGCCGGAGACGTCCCTGGCTCTTGGATTTGGATTCCGCTGCGGTTTCCTGGGGCTTTTGCATCTGGATATCATTCAGGAGCGTTTGGAGCGGGAGTACAATCTGGATCTGGTGACAACAGCGCCAGGCGTTATCTATAAAGTTTATAAGACAAACGGGGAAATGATCGAGCTGACCAATCCTTCCAATCTGCCGGATCCCTCGGAGATCGATTATATGGAGGAGCCTGTCGTCAGCGCGGAGATCATGGTGACTACGGAATTTATCGGCCCCATCATGCAGCTTTGCCAGGAGAGAAGAGGGCGGTATCTGGCCACGGAGTATATCGAGACGACGAGGGCGCTGTTAAAGTATGAGCTGCCTTTAAATGAGATCATCTATGACTTTTTTGACGCGCTGAAATCCCGTTCCAGGGGTTATGCTTCCTTCGACTATGATCTGAAGGGGTATGAGACATCGAAGCTTGTGAAGCTGGATATTTTAATCAACAAGGAAGAGGTGGACGCCCTTTCCTTTATCGTGCATGCGGACAGCGCTTACGAGAGGGGAAGACGGATGTGCGAGAAATTAAAAGGGGAGATCCCCAGGCATCTGTTCGAGATCCCGATCCAGGCGGCGGTGGGCGGCAAGGTGATCGCCAGGGAGACCGTGAAAGCCATGCGTAAAGACGTGCTGGCAAAGTGCTACGGCGGCGATATCACGAGAAAGAAAAAGCTGCTGGAGAAACAGAAAGAGGGTAAGAAGCGGATGCGCCAGGTGGGCAATGTGGAGATTCCACAGAGCGCCTTTATGAGTGTACTGAAGTTGGATACGAGGGACTGAGGGTTCTGACCATGAGAGAAATAAAAAGAAAGCCTATCGCGCTGTATGTCCATATTCCGTTTTGTGTGAAGAAATGTGACTACTGTGATTTCCTCTCGGCGCCGGCTTCGGAACAGGAAAAGAAAGATTATGTAAACCTATTGTGCAGGGAAATAGAAAAGGAGGCTGCCTGTTACCCGGATTACCGGGCAACGACAGTCTTTTTTGGCGGTGGAACTCCTACAGTGCTGCGGCCGGAACAACTTGAAAAAATTTTATGTAAACTAAAAAAGCATTTTTTTGTGGATGACGCACAGAGAAAGGCGGAGATCACGCTGGAGTGTAATCCCGGCACTGTCACGGAAGAGGATCTGAAAAAACTGAGGGAAGCCGGATTTAACAGGCTCAGTATCGGTTTACAGTCCGCACAGAATGCAGAGCTGCGAAGACTGGGGCGGATCCACACTTGGGAAGATTTTCTGAAAACCTGGGAATTTGCGAGAAAAGCAGGATTTGGGAATATCAATGTGGATCTGATGTCCGCATTGCCCGGACAGAGGATGAAGAGTTATGTAAATTCGCTGGAGCGGGTAACAGCGCTGCATCCGGAACACATTTCCGCCTACAGCCTTATCATTGAAGAGGGAACGCTTTTTTATGAGCGGTACGGGGAGGCGGATGCCCGGAGGAGGGCGGAGGGGGCAGACAGGAGACATCTCCTGCCGACAGAGGAAGAGGAGCGCCGGATGTATGAACTGACGCAGGAGATCCTTGAAAAGAATGGATACCGCCGCTACGAGATCTCCAACTATGCCCTACCCGGTTATGAATGCCGTCATAATATCACATACTGGAAGCGGGGGGATTATCTGGGATTTGGTCTTGGGGCAGCCTCTCTGATGGAAAACTGCCGTTTTGCGAAGCCGGATAATCTGCGGGATTACCGGAAACTGCTGCAGAGGGATCTGAAAGAAACGGAAAGTCGGGAAGATCAGGCGGATCGGGAAAATAAAGCAGACCGGAAGGATCAGCGGGATCAGGACGAAGAAGCAGCCACAGAGAAGCGCCAGGAAATAATTATAACGACGGAAGAAAAAAAGGAAACTTCGGACAGAACACTGCATCAGGATTTCCAGGAACTGACCAGACAGGAACAGATGGAAGAATTCATGTTTCTGGGGCTGCGGCTCACAGCAGGGATCTCGCGAAGGGAATTTCAGGAATATTTTCTGACGCCGATAGAGAATATTTATGGAGCTGAGTTAAAGAAACTGAAAGAGGAGGGGCTGTTAATCTGTTCAGAGGATAGAGTTTACCTGACGAAGCGGGGGATAGACGTCAGCAATATTGTATTTGAAGAGTTTCTACTGTAAAACATTGAGCGTTGCTGAATCAATGTCAGTTAGCACCTTATGGCGTCCGGTACCGTTACCTGACTGACAAACCCAAACTCAAAATCCCCAAAGAGATTTTCCGTGGAACAGGCACTCTGGAAAAGCATGGAATCATAAGATATAGAAAGCGGTTCCGGAGGCTTTTTGTGAAAACATTCAGTAAACCATTAACACCAGAGGAGGAGGCATATTATTTAAAGGAGTATCATTCCGGCAATGAGGAGGGAAAGCGGGAGGCAAAAGATGTTCTGACACTGCGGAATCTGCGGTTGGTCGCTTATGTGCTCAAAAAATATGCAGGTGCGCCGGAGGATATGGAGGACATGATTTCCTGCGGCACTATTGGATTGATCAAAGCGGTGAATACTTATGTGCCGGAGAAGGGCACGAGACTTGCTACTTACGCGGCAAGATGCATCGAAAATGAAATACTGATGCTGTTAAGAGGTCATAAAAAAATATCCAGGGAGGTATCGCTTTATGAATCCATGGGGACGGACAAAGAGGGAAATGAAGTAAATCTTCTTGACCTCATAGAATATGAACAGCCGGGAGCACTGGAACAGTTGGAAAATCAGGAAAGTGTAGAGAGGCTGCGGGGGGTTCTTGGTAAAGTTTTAAATGGACGGGAGAGAGAGATCATTGCATGCCGCTATGGGTTGAGGACCGGAGAGGAAGTGACCCAGCGTGAAGTGGGCGAGATGATGGGAATTTCCAGAAGTTATGTGAGCCGTATAGAAAAACGTGCGCTGCAGAAACTGCGCATGGCGTTGGAGGAAAAAGCGGAACTATAGAAGTCAGTCCGGTATCTTTTAAGTATTTTTAATAATTTCATCACAGCTTAGACATATTTTGGAAGTAAAATAAAAAGTAATAGTTTTCCCTGCGCTCATAGCGGCAGCAGAGAAAAAAGAAAAAAGCAGGATGAAATACCAATGAACGATACCGAATACTATAGGCTGGTCCGCCCTTATGAGGATGCAATGAGCATGCTGCTCATCAGAATCAGGGTATTGGGTCATTCTCTGTATAATAAGGAAGAGGAGCAGCTTTATCATACGATTCAGAGCAGAATCAAGACAAAGGACAGTATAGAAAATAAATTAAAAAAGAAAAATCTGGAAGCTTCCGAAAAAAATGCAAAAGATTATCTGCGGGACATTGCGGGAATCAGAATCATCTGTCTGTTTCTGGAGGATATCTATACGCTGGTCGAGCTGCTGACAAGGCAGTCAGAGTTAGTTTTTATCAAGGAGAAGGACTACATCAAATCGCCCAAGAAGAATGGTTACAGAAGTTACCATCTGATTATCGGTGTGCCCGTTTACTGTGCGGATGCGATGGAGATATTTCCGGTGGAAGTGCAGTTCCGCACCATGGAGATGGATCTCTGGGCCAGTATGGAGCACAGGATCCTTTATAAGGCATCACCGAAAACAGACAGTGAGAAAATAAAGGAAGAGCTGATGCTGTACAGTGAAAAGCTGGGGGAATTGGAGAATTATTTTTCCACCTTCCGGTAACAGGTCTTTTAGAAAAAAAATAAGTGCACAGTATTTTTTGCTTGCAAATTCCAGGTTTGTCTTTTATAATCTGTTTATCTGTTAATTCTTTTTATGTTTTAAAGTCTTTCCCTGTGGAGGATCCACAGGGAGGTCCGGGTTTTTCTTATATTTCCAGATTTGTGATACAGGGAAACAGCGCAGAATATTTCGGAAAGGTGAGGCGTATTCCGAACAGAGTGCTGCCATGCTGTGTTTCCTGATACCGGAGAACTGCACATAACAGGCACAGAGTGCGGAAAGGCAGTATATGTACAGTACGGTAATATCAGGAGGTATCCGGGGAATCTACAGCTATCTGGTGCAGGTGGAGGTGGATACGGCCCAGGGGCTTCCGGGCTTCGAGATGGTGGGATATCTGGGCAGCGAGGTCAAGGAGGCGAAGGAGCGGGTACGGGTAGCCATGAAAAATGCGGGATATGTGATGCCTGCAGGAAAGATTACGGTCAATATTTCCCCGGCAGATATTCCCAAGGAAGGGACGGCCTATGATCTGCCGGTGGCGATAGCAGTTTTATGTTCCATGGAGATCGTACCGAAGGAGGCGCTGGAACACTTCCTGCTGATAGGAGAATTGGGATTAAACGGGGAACTGCGTCCGGTGAGAGGGGTGCTCCCTATTGTGAGAAAGGCGAAAGCCGCAGGCTTTACGAGCTGTATCGTGCCGAAAGAAAACGGGAACGAGGGGGCAGTGGTGAAGGGGATCGATGTATATGGGCTTACCTGCCTGCGGGAGGCCGCAGAGTTTTTGCAGCATTACAGGACGCCGCCCTGCGCGCCGGCGAGGGTAGATTTTGAGAAGCTTTTTTTGAGTGAGCAGGATAATCAGCCGGATTTTGGAGATATTCAGGGACAGGAAGGAGCGCGCCGGGCGGCGGAGATCGCGGCGGCAGGCTTTCACCATCTGTTGATGATCGGACCGCCGGGCAGCGGCAAAACAATGATCGCAAAGAGGATTCCTTCCATTTTACCTCCTATGAGCATGGAGGAGAGCCTGGAAGTGTCCACGATCTACTCTGTGGCAGGCCTGCTCAAGGAGAAGCAGTCTCTGGTGTGCAGGCGCCCCTTTTTAAACCCTCACCATACTATATCGGAACATGCTCTGGCAGGGGGCGGCAGGGTGCCGCGGCCGGGGGTATTAAGTCTGGCGCACAGAGGAGTTCTGTTCCTGGACGAACTGACAGAGTTTAAAAGGGCAACGCTGGAGATACTGCGCCAGCCTATGGAGGATAAGGAAGTGCAGATCGCCAGAAGCAGCGCCACCTTCACCTATCCTGCATCCTGCCTGGTCGTGGGGGCCATGAATCCCTGCCCCTGCGGCTATTATCCGGACAGGAACCAGTGCAGCTGCTCACCCCATGAAGTGAGCCGTTATCTGTATAAGATCTCAGGGCCGGTGTTAGACCGGATGGATATTGTGACGGAGACAAAAAAGGTGGATATCGCAAAATTGAACGATGCAAAGGGTGGAGAAAGCAGCGCGGAAATATTAAAGAGGATCATGAGAGCGCGGAATATGCAAAAAAGACGCTTTGCCGGGACTGGTTTTCATTTTAATGCGGATATGGGGCCGGCCCAGGTGCGAAAATATTGCCCGCTGGGGGCAGAGGAGCGACAGATGATGGAGGATATGTTTTCTTCCATGAATCTGAGTGCAAGAGCATACCACAAGATCATAAAAGTTGCCAGAACCATAGCGGATCTGGAGGGAGAGGAACTGATCAGGAGACACCATCTGGCGGAGGCGGCCTGTTACCGCAGGACAGACAGTAAATACTGGGGGAGGAACAGGTGAGGGAGAAGCAGTGATGGAAGAACAGGAAAGAAGAGAGCAGGAAAAACCATATCAGTACTGGCTGATGAATATAAAAGGGCTGGGGAAAAAGAGAAAGCGGAAGCTGCTGCGGGAGTTTGGCAGTGCGGAAGAAATATACAGGGCATCTGAGGGAGTACTTCGGGCGGCAGCGGACGGGGCGGCAGAAAAAATCTTTGCTGCAAAAAAGGTCTGGAATATTTTGGAAGAATATGAAATGCTGTGCAGGCAGAAAATAAAGTTTACCTGTTGGGGAGATAAAGATTATCCGAAACGGCTTGAGGGGATTCCGGATGCACCGTTTTGTCTGTACTATTGGGGAAGCCTGCCCTCAGATGAGAAACCGGCGGTGGCACTGATCGGTGCGCGCGCATGTTCCGGGTATGGCGCCTATGCGGCCGGGGAGTTTGGTTCTAAACTGGCGCAGATGGGCATACAGATTATCAGTGGACTGGCCATGGGGATCGACGGAATCAGCCAGGAGGCGGCACTGGCAGCAGGAGGGGAGAGCTTTGGAGTGTTGGGCTGTGGGGTGGATATCTGTTATCCAAAGAGCAACCGCGCCATCTATGAAAGATGCAAAATACAGGGCGGGATTCTTTCGGAGTATCCGCCGGGAACAAAGCCGGCAGCCAGCCTTTTCCCGCCAAGAAACCGGATCATCAGCGGCCTTTCTGATGTGGTGATCGTGGTGGAGGCGAGAGAGAAAAGCGGGACTCTTATCACTGTGGATATGGCGCTTGAACAGGGGCGGGAAGTGTTTGCTGTGCCGGGAAGGATCACGGATTCCCTGAGCAGGGGCTGCAATCAGCTTTTCAGACAGGGAGCGGGGGTTGCAGTCTCCCCGGTGGATATTCTGGAAGCGCTGTACGGTATAGAGGGATATAATAATATAGAAGAAACGGGTATGAAAAATCCAAAAAGTGAATCCGGAAAGAAAAAAGTATCTAAGTTATGTATGCTTTCCCCACAGGAAAAACAGGTGTATCAATATCTGGAAGTTTTACCAAAAACAGCGGAAGAACTCTGGAAACAAATGGGAAGAGTCCTGACGATTCAGGAGGTCATGAGTATTCTGGTGGAACTGTGCATCAAGGGTTTTGCAGGGCAGACTGCGGAGGGATATTGTCAAAAAGTCCTTGCAACTTAAAAAAAAGTGGTGTATAGTGTTTGACGGTTGACGTATAAAAATGCAGGCAGAGCGTTCCGCAGAAAAAGATGCGGACAGACATTGCCGCACGGAGGTAGAAATGGCGAAATATCTGGTGATTGTGGAATCTCCCGCGAAAGTGAAGACGATCAAAAAATTCTTAGGAGCAAACTATGAGGTGATGGCCAGCAACGGGCATGTGCGTGATCTGCCCAAAAGTCAGCTTGGTTTTTCACCGGAGAATGATTTTGAATTGAAATATATTACGATCAGAGGAAAGGGAGATATCCTGGCAGCTCTGAGGAAAGAAGTGAAGAAAGCGGAAAAGATCTATCTGGCAACTGACCCGGATAGAGAGGGAGAAGCCATTTCCTGGCATTTATACTATGCGTTGAAACTGGAAGGAAAAAAGGTATACCGTATCACTTTTAACGAGATCACAAAAACCGCGGTGAAGGAAGCAATAAAGAATCCCCGAGAGATAGATATGAATTTGGTGGATGCCCAGCAGGTGAGGCGTGTGCTTGACCGTATGGTGGGTTACCGCATTTCCCCGGTGCTCTGGGCCAAAGTAAAGAGAGGACTTTCGGCTGGAAGGGTACAGTCGGCGGCGCTTCGGATCATCTGTGAGAGAGAAGAGGAAATCAATGCCTTTGTACCGGAAGAGTACTGGAGCCTGGATGCGGTATTGGATATAGCCGGGGAAAAGAAACCGCTCCTTGCAAAGTATCATGGCTGTGGAGAAAAAAAGGCCATTATAAAGAATGAGAAACAGCTTCAGGATATTCTGAAAAATCTTGAAAATGCAGACTGGAAGATCACGGATAAAAAATCCGGAGAAAGGACAAAGAAGGCGCCTCTTCCTTTTACAACCTCCACATTACAGCAGGAGGCCAGCAAAGTGTTAAATTTTTCCACCCAGAAGACCATGCGCATTGCGCAGCAGTTGTACGAGGGTGTGGATATCAAAGGAAACGGTACAGTGGGTGTGATCACTTACCTGCGTACTGACTCCACGAGAGTTTCAGAGGAGGCTTCGTTAGCTGCGGCAAAATACATTGAGGAGAATTATGGTACAGCCTATATGGCGAAGCAAGTGCAGGAAAAAAAGAGCGGGCGCAAAATTCAGGATGCCCATGAGGCGATCCGCCCTACGGATATTGCAAGAACACCTGCGGATCTGAAAGATTCTCTGAGCAGGGATCAGTTCCGTCTGTATCAGCTGATCTGGAAACGTTTTACAGCGAGCCGTATGAATGGCGCCATATATGAGACGACTTCGGTGAAGATCGATGCCGCCGGAGAACGTTTCAGTGTTTCGGCCAGCAAATTAAAGTTTGACGGATTCTTAAGCGTGTATACCCGGGAGGAGGACAGGGAAGAGACTGCGGTGATTTCCGGGAATCTGGACAGGGGGACCAAACTTGCCTTAAAGGAACTTCAGTATAAACAGCACTTTACTCAGCCGCCGGCACATTATACGGAAGCCTCGGTGGTCAGGGCGCTGGAGGAGCAGGGAATAGGCAGACCCAGTACCTATGCGCCGACACTCACAACACTGCTTGCCAGAAGATATATTGTAAAGGAGAACAAAAATATCTATGTGACGGAGATCGGTGAAGTGGTGGATAAGATGATGCGGGAAGCCTTCCCGACCATCGTTGATGTAAATTTCACGGCTAATATGGAGACGCTGCTTGATGGCGTTGAGCTGGGAGATGTGGACTGGAAGACTATTATCAGGAATTTCTACCCGGATCTGGACGAAGCGGTGAAAAAGGCTGAGAAACAGCTGGAGGAAGTGGAAATAAAGGACGAACTGTCGGAAGAATACTGTGATATATGTGGCAGACAGATGGTCATCAAATACGGCCCTCATGGCAGATTCCTTGCATGTCCCGGTTTTCCGGACTGCAAAAATACAAAGCCCTATTTTGAGAAGATCGGTGTCGCCTGCCCTGAGTGCGGTGGGGATATCGTGATGAAAAAGACCAGAAAAGGACGAAAATATTATGGCTGCATCAATAATCCGGAGTGTGACTTTATGGTGTGGCAGAAACCTTCGGGAGTACTGTGCGAAAAATGCGGCAGTATGATGGTAGAGAAGGGAAATAAACTGGTCTGCTCCGGGGAGGGCTGTGGAAATGTGGCAGATAAACCGGCGCATCAGCAATCAGAGGAATAATCAGAGGGGATTTGTGGAATAAGTCGGAAAATATTTGCATTATAGAGAATAATATGATAAAATAAGGAATATTTTGTTGAAATAGTGATGTGGTAAACGGATTGTAGAGGTAATTTGTGGGCAGCAGTGTACAGTTATTGGATAAGACGAGAAAAATAGGAAAATTATTGCACAACAATAATTCCAGCAAGGTGGTTTTCAACGATATCTGCAGGGTAATGAAGGACATTTTGAATTCCAATGTCCTCGTGATCAGCAGAAAGGGGAAAGTGCTGGGAGTAGGGGAGTTGTCGGGGATAAGGCCCCTTGATGTGCTGCTCTCCGACAATGTGGGGAAATTTGTGGACAGTATGTTAAACGAGAGGCTGCTTGGAGTTCTTTCCACAAAGGAAAATGTAAATCTGGAGACTCTTGGCTTTGAAGAGCAGACGGCCAAAAAGTATGAAGCGTTAATTTCCCCCATTGAGATAGCCGGTGAAAGACTGGGAACGCTGTTCATTTACAAAGAGGATGAGACATATGATATAGATGACATTATTCTGTGTGAATATGGAAGCACCGTGGTGGGACTGGAGATGCTTCGGGCGGTCAGTGAGGAGACGGCAGCAGAGAGCAGGAAGCTTGCTGTTGTAAAATCAGCCGTCAGTACACTTTCCTATTCGGAAATGGAGGCGATCATCTGCATTTTTGATGAATTAAACGGCAGAGAGGGAATCCTTGTAGCAAGCAAGATCGCTGACAGAGTGGGCATCACCCGTTCCGTGATTGTCAATGCCCTGCGGAAATTTGAGAGTGCAGGTGTCATTGAGTCACGTTCTTCCGGCATGAAAGGAACTTCCATTAAAGTGCTGAATGATGCGATCTATGAAGAGATAGCGTCTTTGAAGGCCCGGATGGATAACAGGTGATTTACAGGCAGGCCTCGCATGAAAAAAGGATAAATGGTCACGGATTGACAGGAGAGAAAAAAGGAATTTATTGGCAGAGATAGATTCCTTTTGCTTTTTTTTCCATAAAAAACCGTGGCAGGAAAATGTATTGTATTTGAAAAAGCACTTGTTTTTTTCGGGGATTCCCGTATAATAATATATGTGAAAAAGTGAG